>Ga0182024_10003479_pt1 | contig 37482 bp, 35 predicted proteins | sample P32metaG_FD_120480 | JGI IMG/M metagenome (GOLD analysis project Ga0182024, IMG submission 120480) | Permafrost microbial communities from Stordalen Mire, Sweden - P3-2 metaG (Illumina Assembly) | ecosystem: Environmental > Terrestrial > Soil > Wetlands > Permafrost | place: Sweden: Stordalen...
CTGCGTCTACAATACGCCCGTCAAACACGAAACCTGATCAAACGAATTTCTGGTTCAGGACACTAGTGCGTTGTCCGCCAGGGTTGAATCGCCTCGCCGATGCCCTTGGCCGGGCTTGACCCGTGGGCCTTCAGCCCACGGACTTGATCCGTGGGCATCCACGTCTGCGCATCGACAAAGACGTGGACCCGCGGGTCAAGCCCGCGGGAGGGGTAAAGGGTCGGCGCTTCAATATAAGTGGATCGTGCTCTAGCTAATCGCGATGATAGGGATGGCCGGCGTGGATCTGCTGGGCCCGGTAAAGCTGTTCGAGGAGCATGCTGCGCGCGAACAGGTGCGGCCAGGTCATCCTGCCCAGCGACATGACCGCATCGGCGCGTTCGACGACCGTGGGCCCGAGCCCCTCGGCGCCGCCGATCGCGAAGGCGAGGGCGGCGGCGCCGCCGTCGCGCCAGGAACGCAGCCGGTCGGCGAAATCGCGGCTCGTCCAGGCCGCGCCGGTTTGATCGAGCGCGACGAGCCGGGCGCCGGCGGGTCGGGCGGCGAGGATCAGCTCGGCCTCGCGCAGCCTGAGCGCCGCGGGCGGCAGAGGGCGCTTTTCCTCCAGCTCGATGATCGTGACCGGCGGCGCGAGGCGCCCGGCATAGAGCGCCTGCAGATCATGGAGCGGGCCGCGCCGCAGCCGGCCGATGGCGAGAAGGTAGAGGCGGAGCGTTGTGCACCTACGAGAGGGTTAGAGGGCGGCCTCGGCCCCGGTCTCGCTATCGGGCAGCACCGAGCCCCACATCTTTTCGAGATTATAATAGCCACGAATCTCCGGCCGGAAAATGTGCACGATAACGTCGCCCGCGTCGATCAGCACCCAATCGCCTTGGGCTTTGCCCTCGATCGCGATGCGGCCGGGGAGGATTTGTTCGAGGTGGTCGGTCAGCGCGACCACCTGCCGCATCGAGCGGCCCGAGGCGACCACCATGAAGTCGGCGATCGTGGTCTTGCCGGCGAGGTCGATCGTGACGATCGCCTCGGCCTTGCCGTCCTCAAGGCTGTCGATGATGCGGCGGAGCAGCTCCGGCGCCGGGAGCCTTGGCCGGCGGTGGGGCGCCAGCGCGGCGATAGCGGATATTTCAACCGGCACGTCGGGTTCGTTCTCCTGCGGGGTTTGCGAGGCTCGCTCGGCCCGGATGCGGGTGGCCGAGCGATGGTCGAGTCTGGTGTGGAAAAACACCCAGGCGGGCGGCGCCATCACCGGGAGACGGCGCGCCGCCATGACGGGCACGCGCGCTCGGGCAAAACGGCGGGCGGCGGTCCCCGCGAGCGCCGTCAACGCGGCGTTCGGACGGTCGAAAACCGCGATCGGGGCGGTGCGGAAGATCTCTTGCCACCGCTTCCAATATGGCAGCTGGATGAGGTTGTCGCCACCCATCAGCCAGACGAAATGGGTGCGCGGAAAGCGCCGGCGCAGCGTCCTCAACGTGTCGGCGGTGTAGGTCGAGCCGAGCCGCGCCTCGATGCCGGTGATCCGGATGCGCCGCTCGGCGGCGGCGACCCCGGCAGCCGCCTCCAGGCGCGCTGCAAAGGGCATCATGCCGGCGGCCGGCTTCAATGGGTTTTGCGGCGATATCAGCCACCACACCTCGTCCAGATCGAGACGCCTCAGCGCCAGCCGGCTGATGTGGAGATGACCGCCATGGGCTGGGTTGAACGAGCCGCCGAGGAGGCCGATGCGACGACCCGAAAGCCCCCACCCCAACCCTCCCCCGCAAGCGGGGGAGGGAGGGAGCCGCGCCGGAGGCGTGGGAGGGTGGGGGCTGGAGGCGTTGATCTTGCTCAGGGCCTCACCTGGCCGTTGCCGCGAACAAGGTATTTGTACGTGGTCAGCTCGGCCGCGCCGACCGGCCCGCGCGGCGGCAGGCGCTGGGTTGAGATGCCGATCTCGGCGCCCATCCCGAACTCGCCGCCATCGGCGAACTGGGTCGAGGCGTTGACGAGGACGATCGCGCTGTCGACTTCCGCGAGGAAGCGCTCGGCGGTCGCCTCATCCGCGGTGACGATCGCATCGGTGTGGTGCGAGCCGTAGCGATTGATGTGCTCGATCGCGCCCTCCACCCCGTCGACGATCCGCACCGCGAGAATGGCGTCGAGGTATTCCGTGCGCCAATCTGCTTCGGTCGCGGGAAGCGCGGAAGGCTCGAGCGCCAGGGTTTCCGGGTCGCCGCGCAATTCGCACCCCTGCGCGCGCAGCTCGGCGAGGATCGGCGGCAATAGCGCGGCGGCGACCGCCCGATCGACCAGCAGAGTCTCCGTCGCGCCGCAGATCGACACCCGCCGCATCTTGGCGTTGAGCACGATGGCGCGCGCCTTCTCGGGGTCGGCGGCGCGGTGGAGGTAGGTGTGGCAAAGCCCTTCGAGATGGGCGATGACCGGGATGCGGCTCTCGCGCTGGACGCGCTCGATCAAGGACGATCCGCCGCGCGGCACGATGACGTCGATGACCCCGCTCATCTTCAGCATAAGGCCGACCGCGGCGCGGTCGCGGGTCGGCACGAGCTGGATCGAATCTTGCGGCAAATCGGCCGCGCGCAGCCCCTGGCGCAGCGCGAGGACGAGCGCGCGCGAGGAATGAAAGCTTTCCGAGCCGCCGCGCAGGATCGCCGCGTTGCCGGATTTGAGCGCGATCCCACCAGCGTCGGCGGTCACGTTCGGGCGGCTCTCGTAGATGATGCCGATGACCCCGAGCGGTACGCTGACCCGGGATATCCTGAGCCCGTTGGGCCGGGTCCATTCGGCCAGCACCCGGCCGATCGGGTCCGGCAGCGCGGCGATGTCCTCGAGCCCGCGCGCAACGGCGTCGAGCCGCGTCGGGTCGAGCTGGAGGCGGTCGACGAGCGCGGCGCCGATCCCGGCGCCCGTGGCGTCGGCGACATCCTCGGCATTGGCGGCGAGGATGTCGTCGGCGCGCTCGCGGACGGCGCCGGCCGCCTCCCGCAACGCCCTCGCCTTGACCTCGGCCGGGGCGAGCGCCAGCATGGCCGCGGCATCGCGGGCGCGCCGCCCGATCTCTCCCATCGCCGCGGCGAGATCGCCCGGAAGATCGCCGGCGAGCGTGGTCGACGGCCTGGTCCGTATCAGCGTTTCGGAAGCGGGATTTGGCGTCATCGTCGTTCGGTCACCACCAGATCGTCGCGGTGAATGATCTCGTCGCGCCCACGGTAGCCTAGAATTGTTGCAATTTCACCGCTCTTGTGTCCGGCGATGCAGCGAATCTCGGCGCTCGAATAGGCCGACAGGCCGCGCCCGGCTTCGCCGCCGGCCCGGGTCCGCACGATCACGCAATCGCCGCGCTCGAAGGCGCCCTCGACCGCGACGATCCCGGCCGGGAGCAGGCTCTTGCCACCGCGCAATGCTCTGACGGCGCCGTCGTCGACAATGAGCGCGCCGGCCGGATTGACCGTGGCGGCGATCCACGTCTTGCGCGCCGAGCGCGGTTCGCCGTCCGGAAGGAACAAGGTGGCCCGGGCGCCAGCCTCGATCGCCGCCAGCGGGCTCCGGAAGCCCGGACCGACACCCGGATCTCCCTCGGCGATCAGCATATGGCAGCCAGCATTGAGCGCGATGCGCGCCGCCGCGAGCTTCGTGACCATCCCGCCGGAGCTGTAGCCGGGCGGGGCGGCGCCGGCCATCGCCTCGACTTCGGAGCCGATCTCGCGCACCAGCGGAATGTGCCGCGCCGCCCTATCGGCACGCGGATCGGCCGTATAGAGGCCGTCGATGTCGGACAGCAGCACCAGCATGTCGGCGCTCGTCATCTGCGCGACGCGGGCGGCAAGCCGGTCGTTGTCGCCAAAGCGGATCTCGGCGGTGGCGATCGTGTCGTTCTCGTTGACTACTGGCACCGCGCCGAGCGCGAGCAATTGCGCGAAGGTCGCGCGCGCGTTCAGATGGCGCCGGCGCTCTTCGGTGTCGTCCGGGGTTAGGAGGATCTGCGCGACGGTGATGCGGTGTCGCGCCAATGCCTCCTGATAGGCGTGGGCCAGGCGGATCTGGCCGGTGGCGGCGGCGGCCTGCTGTTCCTCGAGTCGCAGTGAGCGCCCGCGCAGCCCGAGATGGCGGCGCCCGACCGCGATCGCCCCGGACGAGACGATGATCAACTCCTGGCCGCGCCCTCGGCAGCGCGCGACATCATCGACCAGCGCATCGAGCCAGGCCCGGCGAATCTCACCGTCATCCGCGACCAAGAGCGCCGAGCCGATCTTCAAGACGACCCGGCGCGCCGCGAGGAGCGCCGCGGCCGGGGTGGGCGGACTGGCAACTCCCTCCACCCCGCCGACCAGCGAGGGGAGCGCCCTGCGTCCTTCGAGACGCGTCCCTCCGGGCCGCTCCTCAGGATGAGGAACATTGTTGCGCGATATCAAAGCTTTATCCTCATCCTGAGGAGGTGCGAAGCGCCGTCTCGAAGGACGCACCGGGCGTTCATCCCGCGTCGACCAGCGCGTCGGGAGCTTCCGCCCGCGCCGCCTCGATCGCGGCGAGGAGCGCGCCGAGCACCGGTTGGATGCCGGCGCCGCTGACCCCCGACAGCGCCAGCACCGAGGCGCCGGGCCGCGCCGCCTTGGAGAGCGCGCGGCATTTCCGCGCGACCGCAGCGCGATCGATTGCGTCGATCTTGTTGAGGCCGATTACTTCCGGCTTATCGGCAAGACCATGGCCATAGTCGGCGAGCTCGCGGCGGATCGTGCGATAGGCGCCAACGACATCATCCTCGGTGCCGTCGATCAGATGGAGGATGACGGCGCAGCGCTCGACATGGCCGAGAAAGCGGGTGCCGAGCCCGGCGCCTTCGCTGGCCCCCTCGATCAACCCCGGCAGGTCGGCGAGCACGAACTCCGCATCATCGAGCCGAACCACTCCGAGCTGGGGATGCAATGTGGTGAACGGATAGTCGGCGATTTTCGGCCGTGCGTGCGACAGGCGGGCAAGCAGCGTCGATTTGCCGGCGTTGGGCAGGCCGACCAGACCGGCATCGGCAATCAGCTTCAGCCGCAGCCAGACCCATAATTCGCTGCCCGGCCAGCCCGGATCGGCGCGGCGCGGCGCCTGATTGGTCGAGCTCTTGTAATGGGCGTTGCCAAAGCCGCCATCGCCGCCGCGCAGAAGGACGACACGCTGCCCCGGGCGGATCAGATCGGCAATGAGGCTCTCCTTGTCGTCGGCGAAGACCTGCGTCCCAACGGGGACAGTTAGCGTGAGGTCGCGTCCGCCGGCGCCGGTCTTGTTCGCCCCGGCTCCGCCACGACCGTTCTGTGCCCGGAAATGCTGCCGGTAGCGGTAATCAATGAGCGTATTGAGATTGTCGGCGGCGAGGAAGACGATGTCGCCGCCCTTGCCGCCCTCGCCGCCATCGGGCCCACCGAATTCGATGAATTTCTCGCGGCGGAAGCTCATCGAGCCGCGCCCGCCATCACCGCTCTTCAGATAGATCTTGCACTGGTCGAGGAATTTCATGGTCTCGTCGATGCGAAACAAAAAGGGGAGCGGCTGGCCCGCTCCCCTCGGTTTCCGGTCGCTCTGGGGAACGGCTACTCGGCGGCCTCGGCCGGTCGATCGTCTGTCGGGCGCGGAACCACCGAGATGAAGGTGCGCCCGCCGATCCCCTTCTTGAATTGCACCGCGCCCTCGTCGAGCGCGAACAGCGTGTGATCGCGCCCCATCCCGACGCGCTCGCCCGGATGGAACTTGGTGCCGCGCTGCCGCACGATGATGTTGCCGGGGATGACGATCTCGCCGCCGAATTTCTTAACCCCGAGCCGCCGCCCGGCGCTGTCGCGGCCGTTGCGCGAGGAGCCGCCTGCTTTCTTATGCGCCATCCTGAACCTCCTGCGCCTCGGCCGGCGCTTGCGCCGCCCGCCTGCCCCGCGCCCGCCCGCCGGCGGAGGACGCGCCGTCAGCGTGAATCTCGTCGATCCGCAGCACGGTCTGATACTGGCGGTGGCCGTTCTTGCGGCGGTAATTGTGCCGCCGCTTTTTCTTGAAGACGATGATCTTGTCGGCGCGGCGCTGCTCGACCAGTGTCGCGCTGACGGTGGCGCCGGAGACGAGCGGCGTGCCCGCCGACACCGCGGCGCCGTCGCCAAGCATCAAGACCTCGCCCAGCTCGATCGTCGAGCCAGGCTCGCCGGCGAGCTTCTCGACCACGATCAGATCGTCCTTGGCGACCTTGTATTGCTTGCCGCCGGTGCGGATCACTGCAAACATGATAAGAACCGATATCGGTTGGCGCGCCCGTCGCGGCAATAGCCGCCTCGGCGCAAAAAAAACCTGCCGGACCGGCTCTCGCGCTGCGGGAGGCGCGCACTATAATAATGCGCCCTGCCGTGTCAACGATCTCTGCCAACGATCTCTGGCTATCGGATGGATCAGACCGGATCAACCGCCGACTGCCCGGAACCCGCCGGCGAAGTTTTCGATACCGGCCGGTTTGGGACGGTACGCGTCGTCGCGCGCAACTGCCCGCTGTGTGACGGTCGCAGCCCTGTACCGATCGCCGGTTACGGGCGGGATATCTGGCGGCTCGTCAGATGCGGTCCGTGCGGCTTCGTGTACCTCGACCGCGCCCCAGACTACAGCGCGCTGTTCGCCGCGATGGCCTGGGAGAAGACCGGCGCGGCCGAACTGGAGCGGCGCGCTGAAATCCGGCCGTTCTCGTTCCGGCTGAGCCGGGCGACGCGGATCCGCATGGCGCTCTTGCCGCGCAAGAAGATGTCCGACCTGGTCGCCCGCGCCGCGCGCCCGGGCAACGTCATCGATCTGGGCTGCGGCACCGGGTGGCAGGCCGGCTCCCTCGCGGCGGCTTATGTCCCCTTTGGCATCGAGATCTCGGCCGAAGCGGCCGCCACCGCCGACGGCGTCTTCCGCCTGCGCGGCGGGGCCGCGCTCAATCAGCCTGCGCTCTTGGGCCTTGAGAGCTTTGCCGACGGGTTTTTCGCCGCGGCGACGCTGCGCTCCTACCTCGAGCATGAGCTGCATCCGGGCGCGGTTCTGCGCGAGCTGTGGCGCACCCTGGGCCCGGCCGGTGTCGTGATCGTCAAGGTGCCCAATTACGGGTCGCTCAACCGCCGCGTCACCGGCCGCAAATGGTGCGGATTCCGCTATCCCGACCATCTCAACTACTTCACCCCGAAGACCCTGCGCGCGATGGCCGAGGATTGCGGGTACCGGGTGCGCTTTGGCCTGACCGACCGGCTGCCGACCAGCGACAATATGTACGCGGTGCTGAACAAGCCTTGAGTCAGGCCGATGGAACGAGACTTTGGCCGGAGCACGGGGTTCGCCCTCGCCCTGTCGACACCGGGCGGGATCGCCGTCGCCGCTCTCTTCGCGCTCGGCTACCTCGACGGCATGGCGGCAATCGTCGCGGTGACGGCGATGCTGGCCTTATCGGCGCTGATGGCGATCGCGTCGATGCTCGCGCTCGCCGGCGCGCGCGCGGCGATCGACGGGCTCGGCCCCGATGCGGCGCCGGGCGAGGCGGCAGCGCCGGGCTATCGAAGCCACCGGTTGAGCCTGGCGGCGCGTGCGATGTGGCCGGCGGTGCTGCGGTTGCGACGGTCCTGGCGCGAGCACGCCGCGCAGGCCAAGGCGCAGCTCGCCACCGCCGAGGCGGTCATCGCCGCGGTGCCGGATCCGCTGATCATGATCGATCGCCAGCGCCGCATCGTGCGCAGCAATGCCGCGGCGGCGGAATTCATCGGGCCGGGACCGCAGCCGCGCGATCTGGCGGCGGCGCTGCGCAACCCGGTGCTGCTCGCCGCCGCCGATGCGGTGTTGCGCGGCGAGCCGGTGCGCAGCGTCGAGTTCGCCCTGTCGGGGCCGATCGAACGGGTGCTGCGCGCCCATTTCGCCTGGATCGGCGAGCCGGCTCTCGATGGCGCGGCGGCGATCCTGACCCTGCATGACGTCACCGCGCTAAAGCGCAGCGAGCAGATGCGCGCCGATTTCATCGCCAATGCCGGGCACGAACTGAAGACGCCGCTCGCTGCCTTGATCGGCTTCATCGAGACGCTGCTCGGGCCGGCGCGCGACGACATTGCCGCCCGCGAGCGCTTTCTCGGGATCATGCGCGAGCAGGCGCAGCGCATGGCGCGGCTCGTCGACGATTTATTGTCCTTGTCGCGGATCGAACTCAACGAGCATGTCGCGCCGACCGACCGAGTCGCGCTTGCGCCGGTGATCGACGAAGTCGCTCGCGGGCTCGAGTTGCGCGCCGCCGAACGCGGCATACGCATCGTCCGCGCGCTGCCGGCCGATCTTCCGGAGGTGCAGGGCGACCGCGACGAGTTGGCGCAGATCTTCCAAAACCTGCTCGACAACGCGGTCAAATACGGCCGGCCGCACAGCGCAATCGAGGTGAGCGGCGGGACCGGCAGCGAGATGGCGACGCACCTCGTGCGGGTCGCGGTGGCCGATCAGGGCGAGGGCATCCCGAGCGAGCAGCTGCCGCGGCTGACCGAGCGCTTCTACCGGGTGGATACCGCGCGCTCGCGCGAACTCGGCGGGACCGGGCTCGGCCTTGCAATCGTCAAGCACATCCTCAACCGCCATCGCGGCCGGCTCGATATCAGGAGCACGGTTGGCCAGGGCTCGACCTTTACGGTATGGCTGCGCGCGGCCGGGGCGCCCGGCGCCGTCATCGAACCGTAACAAAAGTGCCATAGAACCGCCTCGGGGAACCGGTAGAAGGCGTCGCGGCCTACCCCTGGCTGGGTCGCTGACAATCCCATGATGGAGTGAACCGTGGCTGTTTTCCGCATCTCGCTGCTCGCGGCGGCCTTGGCCGTGCTCGGCCTATCGGGGGCTGCCGGCGCCGCCGATATTTCCGGCGCGGGGGCCACCTTTCCCTACCCGATCTATGCCAAATGGGCCGAGGCCTACAAGGCCAAGGTGGGCATGAACATGAACTACCAGTCGATCGGCTCGGGCGGCGGCATCGCCCAGATCACCGCCAAGACGGTGGATTTTGGTGCCTCCGACATGCCGCTTAAGCCGGAAGAACTGGAGAAGAAGGGGTTAACGCAATTCCCGCCGGTCATAGGCGGCGAGGTCATGGTCGTGAACCTGCCGGGCATTCAGCCGGGTCAGATGACGCTCGATGGCCCGACCATTGCCGACATCTATCTGGGCAAGATCACCAAATGGAATGACCCGGCGATCGCCAAGCTCAATTCTGGCGTGACGCTGCCCGATACCGGGATCGCTGTCGTCCATCGCTCCGACGGCTCGGGCACCACCTTCATCTTCACCAACTATTTGTCGAAAATCAGCGCGGACTGGAAGGCCAAGGTCAGTGAGGGCACCGCCGTCGAGTGGCCGACGGGCCTCGGCGGCAAGGGCAACGAGGGGGTCGCGGCGTTGACCGCGCGCACGGCGGGTGCCATCGGCTATGTCGAATACGCTTATGCGATCCAGAACAAGATGGTCCACACAAAGTTGATCAACCACGATGGCGTGACATTAGAGCCGGGGAGCAAGGTCTTTCAGGCCGCCGCCGCCAATGCAGATTGGAAGGCTGCGCCAGACTTCTACCTGATCCTCACCGACCAGCCGGGCAAGGAGAGCTGGCCGATCACCGGGGCGACCTTCATCCTGATGCACAAGAAGCAGGATCAGCCTGAACGGGCAAAGGAGGTCCTTAATTTCTTCGCCTGGGCTTACAAGAATGGCGGGCAACTTGCGGAATCCCTCGATTACATCCCGATGCCGCGGAATGCCATCGCGCTCTTTGAAGAGAGCTGGAAACAAATTGTCGGCCCGGATGGCAAGCCGGTGTGGAACGGGCCCGCATCCTGACACCGTTCAAGAGCGGGAGGCTCTCCGGCCTCCCGCCTCCCGCCGTCGATACCTGAAGGCGCTCCAGGAGACCAATTGTGGCGACTGAGGTCGTAGCGGTTCCACGCGCGCAGACGCACCGGCGCGGGGCGGGCGGAGCCGGCGACGCAATATTCCGGGCGTTGACCTTTGCTTTCGCCCTCCTCGTTCTGCTGATCCTCGGCGGCATCATCATTTCCCTGGTCGACGGGGCATTGCCGGCGCTGCGGCAGTTCGGTTTCGGCTTTTTTGTCGCCACTGCGTGGAACCCGGTCACCGAGAAATTCGGCGCGCTGGCGCCGATTTACGGCACGCTCGTCACCTCGGCCATCGCGATGCTGATCGGCATTCCGGTGGCATTCGGCATCGCGCTGTTCATCACCGAGCTGTCGCCCGTTTGGCTCAAGCGCCCGCTCGCGACGATGATCGAACTCCTGGCCGCGATCCCCAGTATCATTTATGGGATCTGGGGTCTGTTCGTGCTCGCCCCATTCGTTCAGGAATACATCGAGCCGGCGCTGATCAATACGATCGGCGAGGTCCCCGGCATCGGCACGCTGTTCGCCGGACCACCGCTCGGCATCGGGGTGCTGACCGCCGGGTTCATCCTGGCGATCATGGTATTGCCCTTCATCTCCTCAGTGATGCACGAGGTGTTCGAGACGGTGCCGGCGGTGCTGAAGGAAAGCACCTATGCGCTCGGTGCAACGACGACAGAAGTCGTCTGGCAGGTGGTGCTGCCGTTTACCCGGATCGGCGTCTTCGGCGGCATCCTCTTGGGGCTCGGCCGGGCGCTCGGCGAGACGATGGCGGTCACCTTCGTGATCGGCAACTCGAACCACATCAGCGCGTCGATCTTGCAGCCGGGTACGACGATCTCGGCGGCGCTGGCCAACGAGTTCACCGAGGCGGTCGGCGATCTCTACCTGTCCTCCTTGATTGCCCTCGGCCTCATTCTGTTTGTGATCACGTTCATCGTGCTGGCAATCGCCAAGCTGCTGCTGATCCGGCTTGAAAAGCAGGCGGGAAGGTAGCGCGATGCAACTCTACGCCCGCCGGCGCTTGGTCAATTACGTCGTTATCGCGCTTTCGTTCATGGCGACGGGCTTTGGGTTGTTGTGGCTGATGCTGGTGTTGTCGACCCTGCTGGTCAACGGCATCACCGCCATTTCCCCGGCGTTGTTCACCCAGATGACGCCACCTCCCGGGAGCAGCGGGGGACTGCTCAACGCCATCGCCGGCAGCCTGTTGATGACCGCCATTGCGACGGCTATCGGTACGCCGACCGGGATTCTCGCCGGCACCTTTCTCGCCGAATACGCGCGCACAAGCCGGTTCGGCGAGGTGGTGCGTTTTGTCAACGACATCCTCTTGAGCGCCCCGTCCATCATCATCGGCCTGTTCGTCTATCAGGTGATGGTCGTTCGCATGGGCCATTTTTCGGCCTGGGCGGGCGCGGTTGCCCTGGCGATCATTGTGGTCCCGGTCGTCGTGCGGACCACCGAGGACATGCTGCGTCTGGTGCCGGCTACGTTGCGCGAGGCCGCCGTGGCGCTCGGCGCACCGAAATGGAAGGTGATCGTCATGGTCGCCTATCGCGCCGCGATGCAGGGCATGTTGACCGGAATCCTGCTCGCGGTTGCGCGCATCTCGGGCGAAACCGCACCGCTGTTGTTCACCGCGCTCAACAATCAGTTCTGGAGCGGCGATCTCAATGCGCCGATGGCCAATCTGCCGGTGGTGATCTTTCAGTTCTCGATGAGCCCCTATGCGGATTGGCAGACCCTCGCCTGGGGCGGGGCCCTCTTGATCACTGCCGCCATTCTGTTGCTCAACATCTCCGCCCGAACGCTAGCCGCATGGAGCAGCTTCAGACAATGAACTCCCCCCTCGCGCAGCCGCGCTCGCACGAGACCGACGACGGGATGCCCGCGCCGCCTCCCAATCGCCCGGCGTCCGACCCGCGTGTCGCGGCGCTACGCCCGCTCGCTGACGGGCGCGGCGAGGCCGCCATCGCCACCAGCCCGGCGCCGCCGACCAAGGTCGACATCCGTAACGTCAATTTTTTCTACGGAAAGTTTCAGGCGCTGAAGAATATCAGCCTGCCACTCTACGACCGCCGCGTCATCGCCTTTATCGGCCCGTCTGGCTGCGGAAAATCCACCCTGTTGCGCATCCTCAATCGGATTTATGAGCTCTATCCGGGCCAGTCGGCGACCGGCGAGGTGCTGGTCGACGGCGAAGACATCCTGGCCCCGGGGTTCGATCTCAACCGTTTGCGGGCGAAGGTCGGCATGGTGTTCCAGAAGCCGACGCCATTCCCGATGTCGATCCGGGACAACATCGCCTTCGGCATCCGGCTCTACGAGCGCTTGCCGCGATCCGAACTCGATGAGCGCGTCGAATCGGCGTTGCGTCGCGCGGCGCTGTGGGATGAGGTCAAAGACAAGTTGCGGCAAAGCGGTCTCAGCCTGTCGGGCGGCCAGCAACAGCGTCTTTGCATCGCCCGTGCGATCGCCATCGAGCCCGAAGTGCTGCTGCTCGACGAACCCGCCTCCGCCCTCGATCCGATCTCGACCCAGCGCATCGAGGAGCTGATCGCCGAGCTCAAAGCCGACTATTGCATCGCCATGGTCACGCACAACATGCAACAGGCAGCGCGCAGCTCGGATTACACGGCGTTTATTTATCTGGGCGAATTGGTCGAGTTCGACGAGACCGAGCGGATTTTCACGCATCCCACGGTGCGCCGCACCGAGGATTACATCACCGGCCGGTTTGGTTGAGGGGAGGACGAGCATGGCGGCCGAACACATCATCAAGAGCTACGACGAAGAGCTGGATCGCCTCAGCAAGATGATCGTCGAAATGGGCGGGTTGGCGGAGAGCCAGCTCGCCGCCGCGATCGAGGTCGTTATCCAACGCGACAGCGAGCGCGCCATACGGGTCGTCGAAGGTGATGCCCAGGTCGATCAGCTCGAACGCGATCTCGACAATTTGGCAATCCGTCTCTTGGCGTTGCGCCAGCCGATGGCGCGCGATCTGCGCGAGATCGTTGCCGCTCTGAAGATCGCCAGCGATCTCGAACGCATCTGCGATTACGCCGCTAACGTCGCCAAGCGCTCGATCGCGCTGGCCCAGACCCCCCCGATCCAGCCGGTCAATGCCTTGCCGCGGATGACGCGTCTGGCACTGATGCTGGTCAAGGATGTCATCGACGCCTACGTCGCGCATGATGCCGACAAGGCGTTCGCCGTGTGGGTGCGCGACGAAGAGCTCGACGAGATGTATGCCAGCCTGTTCCGCGTGCTCCTGACCTACATGATGGAGGACCCGCGTAATATCGGCCCCTGTACGCATTTGTTGTTCATAGCAAAGAACATCGAGCGGATTGGCGACCACGCGACCAATATTGCCGAGAATGTGTATTACCTGGTGCATGGCATTCCGCTCGAGCAGGTGCGGCCGAAGGGCGACAAATCGAGCCTTGAGGTCGTCGCGCCGGAGCGCCCGCCTGGCCACGCCGGGGCGCGATGATGCCGCTCGACCAGCCCCTGGTGCTGATCGTCGAGGACGAGGCGCCGCTCGTCACGATGCTGCGCTACAACCTCGAACGCGAGGGGTTTGTGGTTGACGCGGCCGCCGACGGGGAGGAAGCGTTGCTGCGCATCGCCGAGCGCCGGCCCGACGCCGTGCTGCTCGACTGGATGCTGCCGCTGGTCTCCGGCCTCGAAGTGTGTCGACAGATTCGCCGGGCGCCGGCGACCCGCTCGTTGCCGGTGATCATGCTGACCGCGCGCGGCGCCGAGGGCGACCGCATCCGCGGGCTCGACAGCGGTGCCGACGACTATGTCGTGAAGCCGTTCAGCCCGAGCGAATTGGTGGCTCGGCTGCGCGCGGTGATCCGACGCGCCCGGCCAGATGCGGGCGACGGCGTTCTGCGCTACGCCGATGTCATGATGGTTCTCACCGCCCATCGCGTGTCGCGCGCCGGCAAGCCCGTCCATCTCGGCCCGACCGAATTCCGCCTGCTGCGCTATTTTCTGCACCATCCCCGCCGCGTGTTCTCGCGCGAGCAGCTGCTCGACGGGGTGTGGGGCCATGATTCTGAGGTCGAGATGCGCACCGTCGATGTGCATATCCGGCGGCTGCGCAAGGCGCTCAATGCCACCGGCGGCACCGATCTGCTGCGCACCGTGCGTTCCGTGGGCTACGCGCTCGACAGCGTCGGCTGACTGGCCGTCGCCGGGGCGGTCAGCCGATCAGCCGATCAGCGGCGATACTCGGCCAGCGTCGCGCTGCAGACGATCAAACTCGTCACGCGCAGGCTGATCTCGAAACTGTGACACGGGCTGTTTGGTTTGATCCCGGGCGATGCTAGGCTCACGCCGCGAGGGTTTGGGGGCCGTCGCTTACCCATGAAGCGTGCCATTCTCTGCATCCCGTTGGTAGCACTCTCGCTGACCGCCTGCTCTGGCGCTCCGTTGCGCGAGGACGTTATCGCACAGGGGAGATCCGACGGGCGGATCGCGTTCGATGTCGTCAAGGTCGACGATGCCGTGCTGACCACATTGCTGGCGCAGCCGCCGCCCGCATTCCACGAACAGTTCAAGAAGTACCTCCCGCCGGCCGACCTAAAGATCGCGGTCGGCGACACGGTCTCGGTCGTGATCTGGGAATCGGCGGCCAACGGTCTGTTCGGCACCTCCCTGACCGAATTGTCGTTTCCGGCGGGCGCCTCAGCCAGGGTGGCGACCGGCCAGTCGCCGGCAATGCCGGGCGCGCCGGTTCAGCCGCAGGACCTCACCGCTTCGCCCGAGACCCTGGCCCTCTTGTTCGGCGGGGCGGCAGAGCAGGGTGGGACGGCAGAGCAGGGTGGGACGGCAGCCCTGGGTTTGACCGGTCTCACCGATCAGACCTTCGCCGTCTCGAGTTCGCTGTCAAACCCGACCAGCAACTCTGCCGGAACCGCGACCGGCTTCCCCGCCGGGACGCCAACCGATTTCACGGGCGGGACGGCGACCAGCCCCGCCGCCGGCACCACCCCGGGCCGGACAGCTCAGACCTCATCCGGGCCGCGCCCGCCCGGCGCCGCGGAAAATCCCAGCGCGCAACGACTTGAGGAGCTGCTGAAAACGGCCGTGGAATCCGGCCGATCCGGCACCCGGATCCCGGATCAGCAGGTCGCCTCCGATGGGGCGATCAGCATTCCGTATGCCGGCCGCATCGCGGCCGCCGACAGAACGCCGAGCCAGGTGCAGCACACAATCGAGAAGCGGCTCGGCCCGAAGGCGCTCGACCCGCAGGCCCTGGTGATCGTCAAGCGCAGCGCGGCCAATTCGGTTTCGGTGGCGGGCGAGGTCATCGGCGGCAAGCGCGTCCCGCTGTCGCCCGGCGGCGACCGCCTGCTGCAGGTGATTGCCGCCGCGGGCGTAACACAGGCGCCGGTGCACGACACCTTTGTGCAGCTGTCGCGCGACGGCGTCACGGCGAGCGTGCCGCTCGCTACCCTCGTCGCGGACCCAGGTCAGGACATCTTTGCCGAGCCGGGCGACGTGTTGACGCTGGTGCGGCGCCCGCAAACCTTCAGCGTCTTCGGCGCCACCGGCAGGAATGCCGCGATCACCTTCACCAGCGATCGGCTGTCACTGGCCGAGGCGTTGGCGAAAGCCGGCGGATTGCTCGACGAGCGCGCCGATCCGCGCGCCGTGTTCCTGTTCCGCTACGAGCCGGTCAGCCTCGTCCAGGCGCTCGGACAGCCGATCGCGGCCGGAGCGCGTGACGGTGTCTCGCCGATCGTCTATCGTCTCGACCTTCAGGAGGCCAGGTCCTACCTGCTCGCCCGCCGCTTCCCGATGCACGACAAGGACATCATCTTTGTCGCGAACGCCAAAACGGTGCCGATTTATTACTTCTTTCAGGCGTTGCAGCAACTCACCGGACCGGTCACAAGCAGCCTGGTCGTCTGCAGTTATACGAAGTGCTGAGCGTTTCCGGCGCGCCGGCTATTCGCGCAAATCCTCGAAGAATTCCTTGACCCGGGCAAAGAAACCTTCGCTTTCGGGGTTGGTCTTGGCCGTCTCGCCGGCCTGTTCGAATTCGCGCAGCAGCTCCTGCTGACGTTTCGTCAAGTTGACCGGCGTCTCGACGATCGCATTGATATACATGTCGCCGCGCACCGGCGAGCGCAGCACCGTCATTCCCTTGCCGCGCAGGCGGAATTGGTGCCCGGATTGGGTCCCGGGCGGCACCGTCACCCGCGTCCGGCTGCCCTCGACCGTCGGCACGTCGATTGAACCGCCGAGCGCGGCGGTGGTGACCGGGATCGGCACCCGGCAAAAGATATTGGCCCCGTCGCGCTGGAAGATTCCGTGCGCTGCGATGCTCACGAAGATGTAAAGATCACCCGGCGCGGCACGGTGCAACCCGACCTCGCCCTCGCCGGCAAGACGGATGCGGGTGCCGTCTTCGACGCCGGCCGGGATGTTGACCGACAACGTCTTTTCGCGCCGCACCCGGCCTGGCCCACCACAGGCCTTGCAGGGCTTCTCGATGATTTGGCCCGCGCCCTGGCAGGTCGGGCAGGTTTGCTCGATCGTGAAAAAGCCCTGTTGCCGGCGAACCCGCCCGTGCCCCTGGCAGGTTCGGCAGGCGACCGGGCGCGAGCCCGGCTCGGCGCCATTCCCCTTGCAGGTATCGCATTGGACAAACGTGGCAACGCGGATCGTGGTCTGTTTGCCGCGAAACGCGTCTTCGAGCGACACCTCGATGTTGTAGCGCAGGTCGCTACCGCGGCTGGGGCCGCTCTGGGCGCGGCGGCCGCCGCCCATCGCGCCGAACATCTCTTCGAAAATATCGGCAAAGCCGCCGGAGAACCCCCCGGCAAAATCGCCGGGGCCGCGGCTGCCGCTCTCGAACGCGGCATGGCCAAACCGGTCATACGCGGCCCGCTTCTGGTCGTCCTTCAGGACGTCATAGGCTTCGCTGACATCCTTGAACTTTTGCTCGGCGGATTTGTCTCCGGCATTGCGGTCCGGGTGAAATTGCATGGCGAGCTTGCGGTAGGCCCGCTTCAACTCATCGGCATCGGCCGATTTGGCCACGCCAAGGATGTCGTAAAAGTCCTGCTTCGCCATTGTCGAGGAACGTCCGGCACCAAATCAGTTGGAGAGGAGCCACCCCCGGGCCAAAGCCCGGGGGAAGCCATTGCCTTCGAGGCGGCGGCAGCGCTTACGCGGAGCCGCGCTTTTTCTGATCGTCGACTTCCTCGAAATCAGCGTCGACGACCTTGTCGTTGCCATGCCCCCCGCCGGGACCGCCACCGGGACCACCCCCCGGTCCGGGCCCGCCCTGCGGTCCTCCCGGAGCCTCGCCGCCGGCGTCGGCCTGTGCCTTGTAGAGCGCCTCGCCGAGTTTCATCGCGACCTGCGCCAAGGCCTCGGTTTTCGCTGTGATCTGCTCGGCATCCTCGCTGGTCAAGGTATCCTTCAAGGCCTGCACCGCATTTTGCACCGCCTCGCGATCGCCGGCGGGGACCTTGTCGCCGGCCTCCTCGAGACTGCGCTCGGTGGTGTGGATCAGACCGTCGGCATGGTTTCTCGCCTCGACCAGCGCGCGCCGCTTCTTGTCCTCGCTCGCATGGGCCTCGGCGTCCTTGACCATCTTGTCGATGTCGCCTTCCGACAATCCGCCCGACGCCTGGATGCGGATCTGCTGCTCCTTGCCGGTCGCCTTGTCTCTGGCCGAGACATTGACGATGCCGTTGGCGTCGATATCGAAGGTAACCTCGATCTGCGGCATGCCGCGCTGCGCCGGCGGGATGCCGACCAGGTCGAACTGGCCCAAGAGCTTGTTGTCGGCCGCCATCTCGCGCTCGCCCTGGAAGACGCGGATCGTGACCGCGGTCTGGTGGTCCTCGGCGGTCGAGAAGGTCTGGCTTTTCTTGGTCGGGATCGTCGTGTTGCGGTCAATGAGGCGGGTGAACACCCCGCCCAGCGTCTCGATGCCGAGCGACAGCGGCGTCACGTCGAGCAACAGGACGTCCTTGACCTCGCCCTGCAGCACACCGGCCTGGATCGCGGCGCCGATGGCGACCACCTCGTCGGGGTTGACGCTGCGATTGGGCTCCTTGCCGAAGAACTGTTTGACCGTCTCGATGACCTTGGGCATGCGGGTCATGCCGCCGACCAGGATCACCTCCTCGATCTCCGAGGCCTTGAGCCCGGCATCCTTAAGCGCGGCGCGGCACGGCTCGATCGTCCGCTGGATCAAATCCTCGACCAGCTGTTCGAGCTTTGCCCGGCTCAGCTTGATGGTGAGGTGTTTGGGGCCATGCTGATCGGCGGTGATGAACGGCAGGTTGACCTCGGTCTGTACCGAGGACGACAACTCGATCTTCGCCTTTTCCGCGGCCTCCTTCAGGCGCTGCAAGGCGAGTTTGTCGCTGCGCAGGTCGATGCCCTGCTCCTTTTTGAACTCGTCGGCGAGATAGTCGATGATCTTCTTATCGAAGTCTTCGCCGCCGAGAAAGGTGTCGCCGTTGGTCGATTTGACCTCAAACACGCCATCGCCAATTTCAAGGACGGATACGTCAAAGGTGCCGCCGCCGAGGTCGTAGACCGCGATCGTGCCGGTGCCCTTTTTCTCCATGCCGTAGGCGAGCGCCGCCGCGGTCGGCTCGTTGATGATGCGCAAGACTTCCAGCCCGGCGATGCGGCCGGCATCCTTGGTTGCCTGGCGCTGGCTGTCGTTGAAATAGGCCGGTACGGTGATGACCGCCTGAGTGACCGTCTCACCGAGATAGGCCTCAGCGGTTTCCTTCATCTTCTGCAGGATAAAGGCGCTGATCTGAGAGGGCGCGTATTTCTTGCCGCGACTCTCGACCCAGGCGTCGCCATTGTCGCCGGGAATGATCTTGTAGGGGACGAGATCGGTGTCCTTCTTGACCATCGGATCTTCAAAGCGCCGCCCGACCAGCCGTTTGATCGCGAAAAACGTGTTCTCGGGATTGGTGACCGCCTGCCGTTTCGCCGCCTGGCCAACGAGGCGTTCGCCCGATTCGGTGAACGCGACCATCGAGGGCGTGGTGCGTGCGCCTTCGGCGTTTTCGATGACCTTGGCGCTCCTGCCCTCCATCACGCCGACGCAGGAATTGGTCGTGCCGAGATCGATGCCGATAACCTTGCTCATAGGGACCTCTTGTCAAAAGCAGGACCGGTCGGCCCGGGAAAGCACCGTCCCGATCCCCCGGGGATGCGGCAGCCACTGGTATCTAGCGAACCGAGTGGCCGCGCGGGTTATATATGTGGCGGGACCGGCGCCTATCAACCGGCATCGGACCCAAGTTTGACCCTGCTCTAGGCATCGGGCGTGACCGCGCTCGGATCGTCGCTGCGGTGCGAAAATAGAAGCTGTTGCGATGTAGCAAGCCGCAAAGATTAGAGTAACTTTGTGTGGGGTAAAGCGGGCGGCCCTTACTCACGGGGGTGGGCCCGCATTCGGCTCATTTCAGAACGTAAGAGGAACATAAAATCGACAAATTCTCGTGCTAATGTCCGCGTCGATGGGTAGATCGAGCGATAAACCAATGGCCGGGGAAGGACAGCGAGGATTGGTGACGCGCGGCTGCAACCGAGCCACGAGTCGCCTGCCGATTCCCAGCAGGTGCAGGTGGCAGTTACGGCGCGGACCAACTATTGGTTGTGGGCGCGGGGCCATTATCGGGGAGCCCGAGCGGGATGGTCAGCTCACCCACCCAACTCGGTCACTGAGCGCGGGCAGTTGAGTGGGTTTTGACCCTAAGCCTTTGAGGAGCGCGTTCGGTTGATCGTCTCGGCGAGTTATCGCACCGACATTCCAGCCTTTTACGGGAGGTGGTTCTTGGCGCGCCTGCGGGCCGGCTATTGCCATGTCGCCAACCCCTATGGCGGCGGCTCTTACGAGGTGTCGCTCGCGCCGGGCGCCGTAGACGGGTTCGTATTGTGGACCCGCAACCTGCGGCCGCTAATGGCCGATCTCGACGCGGTGCGGCTTGTGGCGCCCTTCATCGTGCAATTCACCGTGACCCTCTATCCGCGGGCGCTGGAAAATTCGGTCATCGCCGCCAAGGAGGCGGTCGAGCAGCTGTGCGAGCTCCGCCGTCGCTTTGGGGCGCGCGCGGCGGTGTGGCGCTACGACCCGATCGTCATCACCAGCGAACTCGACGCCGAGGCCCATGCCGCCGGCTTCGCGGTCTTGGCGCGGGCGCTCAAGGGCGCGGTCGACGAGGTGGTCCTTTCGGTGATGCACCCCTACCGGAAGACGCGGCGCAACCTTGATCGCGCCGCCCGGCACAACGGCTTCCTGTGGCGCGACCCGCCCGCCGAGGAGAAGCGGCACCTCCTCTGCCGGCTCGCCGCGATCGCCCGGGACCAGGGGATCGCGCCGACGCTATGCAGCCAACCCGATCTCCTCGGACCGGGGCTGGGCGAAGCCCGCTGCATCGACGCCGAACGCCTCGCCGATGTCGCCCAGCGCCCGGTCAATTTGGAACGGGGCGCGGCGCGCACCAGCGGCAACCGCCCGGGCTGCCGCTGCGCCCTGTCGCGCGATATCGGCGCCTATGACACCTGTCCGCATGGCTGCGTCTACTGCTATGCCGTCGCCGACCGCGATCGCGCCGTCGCGAATTTCCGCGGCCACGATCCCGAGGCGGCGATGTTGCGCGGCTGAGGCTCTCTCAGGTCAGCGGTGATGGCCGCCGCCGCCGCCGTGGCCGCCGCCGCCACGGAACCCGCCGCGGAAGCCGCCGCGGAAGCCGCGGCCATACGCGACCGGATAGCCGTATCCATAGCCATAGCCGTAATAGGGATAGCCATAGCCATAATACGGGTAGCCATAGGCCGCCGCGCAGCCGTAGGGATTGTAGTAGGGATTACAGTACGGTGCGTAATACGGATTATACGCGTAACCTGGGTAGTATTGCGCCTCGGCCGGGGCCGCCGCGCCGCCTGCGGCAAGGACGCCGGCAGCAAGCAGCGCGGCGCCGATCAGCGGGCGCCGCAGCCAATTGGTGGTGATCGAGAGAGGCATGACACGCTCCGCTCGGGGGTTGAGGTGAGGTGGCGTCTTATTATACGGACCCGGTGAGTTTTCATCCCCGCGTTGCCGTTCGACCGGCATAATGACGCAGGCCTGAGGATGACAGACGAGCCGCATCAAGTCACCTGCTGCATCGCCGGCGGCGGCCCGGCCGGGATCATGCTCGGCTTTCTGCTGGCGCGGGCCGGGATCGCCGTCATCGTGCTCGAAAAGCACCGCGATTTCCTGCGCGACTTCCGCGGCGACACGATCCATCCCTCGACCTTGGAAATCATGCACGAGCTGGGGCTGCTCGAGACTTTTCTCGCGCGCCCCCATCAAGAATTACGCGAGCTGCGCGGCATCGTCGGCGACAGCGAGATCAAGCTCGCCGATTTTGCGCACTTGCCGACCCGCTGCCGTTTTATCGCGCTGATGCCGCAATGGGATTTCCTCAACTTTCTGGCCGAAGCCGGCAGCCGATTCCCCGGCTTTCACCTGGGTATGGAGAGCGAGGTCACCGATCTTGTCGAGGAGGCCGGCCGCATCGTCGGGGTGCGCGTACGGACGCCCGACGGGACCTTTGAGATTCGCGCCGATCTGGTAGTCGGCGCGGATGGGCGGCATTCGCTGGTGCGCGAGCGCGCCGGGCTCAGGGTCAACAATCTTGGCGCGCCGATCGACGTCTTGTGGATGCGGCTCTCGAAAAGCCCGGGCGACCCGAGCCAGAGCGCCGGCCGGATCAATTACGGCCGGCTGCTGGTGATGCTCGACCGCGGCGATTACTGGCAATGCGCCTTTGTGATCCGCAAGGGCGGGTTCGACGCGATCCGCGAGCGCGGGATCGAGCTCTTCCGCGATGAGATCGTCCGCATCGCGCCTTTCCTGCGCGATCGCGTCGCAGAGCTGCGCGAGTGGGATGATGTGAAGCTGCTGACGGTGACGGTGGACCGCCTCCAGCGCTGGTGGCGACCGGGGCTCTTGTGCATCGGGGATTGCGCCCATGCGATGTCTCCGATCGGCGGGGTCGGCATCAACCTGGCGATCCAGGACGCCGTCGCCGCCGCCAACATCCTGGCCGTACCGCTGCGCAACGGCAGGCTGACCGACGCGGATTTAGAGGCCGTGCAGCGGCGCCGCACCCTGCCCACCCGGCTGATCCAGGCCATCCAGGTTGCCGTGCAAGAGCGCGTCCTCGACCGGGTTCTCGGCTCCGACAAGCCGATCACCGCGCCCTGGCCGCTGCGGCTGTTCAACCATCTGCCGTGGCTCGCGCGCATTCCGGCGCGGCTGGTAGGGCTCGGCTTCCGCCCCGAGCATGTGCGCAGCCCTTCCGCGCAATCGTGAACCATGCGCCGGCCGGGCCTGGGTTATAGTGGGCGACGCGCCCACCGAAGAATCGCCGAGGAGCCGACCATGCCGCTCGCCCTATTCACGCACCCGACCCGCCGCGCATTCCTTCGCGTCGCCGGCGGCGCGGCCGCCTTTGCCGCGCTGGCGGCGCATCCCCTGGTGGGCCTGGCCCAGACCGGGCCGGCCGGCGATCCCGTGAAGATCGCCACGATCGGCTCCGGCCGCGAGGGCGCTGCGCTTGGCTCGCTGTTCGTCAAGGCCGGCCACCCGGTCATGTTCTCCTCGCGCCATCCCGAGCAGCTGAAGGATCTGGTGGCCGGGCTCGGCCCCTTGGCAAAGGCGGGCACGGTCGCCGAGGCGATCGCCTTCGGCGATGTTGTGCTGCTTGTCGTGCCCTATTCCGCAGTGGCGGAGATCGGCAAGGAATACGCCAGCGCGCTCGCGACCAAGGCGCTCGTCATCGATGTCAGCAACCCGAGCGCGCCGCGCGACGGCGAGGACGTCGTCAAACGGGCCGATGAACAGGGTGGTGCCGGTCTCGCCACCCAGAAGGCGCTGCCCGGCGCGCATATCGTGCGTGGCTTCAACGCGATCGGATTCGGGCAATTGGCCGAGTTGGCGCACCGCCCGGGCGAGCCGGTCGGGGTGCCGATCGCCGGCGACGACCAGACCGCGCTGGCGCTGGCCTCGCGCCTGATCAAGGAGATCGGGTTCGAGCCGGTCGTCGTCGGCGGCCTCGCGATGGGCAAATACCTGGTGCCGCGGACACCGCTCGGCGGCGTGCACACGCCCGAAGAGATCCGCCAGATCGTCGCGACCCTGAAATAGCGCCGGGCGGTTGGCCGCCGCTCAGCCGCGGAAATTGGGCGCGACCTCGCGCATGAAGAGCCTCAGGCTCTCGCCCGCAGCCTCGTGCGACATCGGCCCCAGCCGGAACGAGGCGATGACCCCGCCGATCCCGAGCTGGTCGAGCGCCGCGAAATCCTCCGCGACCCTCGCCGGCGAGCCGTGGATCAACCCGTCGCCGCGCGCAGCACGCGACCCCGGCAGATCGCTCTGCGGCACCTCGATGCGCAATCCCGTGTCGGCGAAGATCCGGTCGCGCATTTCCGCACGGGCGCCGGTCATCGCCGTGAAAGCCGGAACCCCGATGCGCTCGGCTTCGGCATTGCTCGCGGCGACAAAGACATTGCGCCACACCCAGCTGGCTTTGAGGTTCGCGGCGATCGCCGCCTCGTCGTGCCCGGCCTCGTGCATCCTCTCTCGGTAAAGGCCGACCCGGCGCCGCGTCGTTTCGAGCGACTGCACGTTCATCATGAAAGGCTTGCCCTGTCGCGCCAGTTCGACGAGCGAGGCATCGCCCGAGGACCCGCGTATCACGACCGGGTGGGGCTTTGTGTAGGGTTGCGGCCGCAGCATCGGGACCTTGAGCTGCCAGAAGGTGCCGTGATGCGCGAATTCGCCGCCGGTCCACGCCCGGAGCATGATTGCCTCGGCTTCATCGAGGCGCGCCTGCGCCTCGTGATGGTCGATGCCGAAGCCTTGGTAGTCGTAAATGTTATAGGAGCTGCCGCGGCCGAGCCCGACGATGAGGCGCCCTTTCGTCAGATTGTCGAGCAGCGCCATCTGCTCGGCGAGCCGGATCGGATGATGCAGCGCGGTTTGCAAGACGGCAAAGCCGATCGCGGCATGATGCAACGAGGCCGCAAGCGCGCCGGCGAGGGCGATTGGATCGGCGTAGACCGAGATGCCGTCGAAATGATGCTCGGCGAGCCAGATGACGTCGATCCCAAGCTCGTCCGACAACCTCGCCTCGGCCAAGGTCTCGTCGATAACCGCGCCGTCGCGCGCCGGATCGCGGCAATCGGGAAACAGGAAATTGCCGAACTTCACGGGGGCCCCCTTATCGATCGGCGCCATCACGGACGGACGGCGCCGCCGCTGTCAAGACCGGCGGGCGTATCCTGCAATGGGCGCCCAGCGGTTTCGCAAAGTTGACCGGACGGCGTAGGGCGCTGCACAGGCGATCGGCCGGCATCAGTTGACGCGACGGCGCGATCGGCCGATCGTTCTGCGGAAACCCAATGGGAGGGCCGCCATGAAAGTCGGTGTCGCACTCAACATGCTGTGCCAGGCCGGCCGCTCGGACGCGTCGGTGGTCGGTGAGCATCTGGCGATGGGCGACCTCGCCGAGCCGCTCGGCTTCGATTCCTTGTTTGCGCTCGAACATCACTTTACCGGCTACGCGATGTCGCCGGCGCCGCCCCAGCTCTTGAGCTATTATGCCGGCCGTACTCGCCGCATCAGCCTCGGCACCGCCGTCATCGTGCTGCCCTGGCATGATCCGATCCGGGTCGCCGAACAGATCGCGCTCTTGGACATCCTGTGCGGCGGGCGGTGCCTCTTCGGTTTTGGGCGCGGCGCGGCGAGCGTCGAATACGCCGGGTTCCGCGTGCCGATGGAGGAGGCGCGGCCGCGCTTTGTCGAGGCGGCCCAGATCGTCGTCAAGGCGCTCAGTCAGGAAAGCTTCGAGCATGAGGGCGAGTTCTACCGCATTCCGCGCACCGCGATCCGGCCGCGCCCGATCTCGCATCCCGAGCGGCGCTTCTACGCCTCGGCGGTCAGCCCCGACTCGGCCGAGATCATGGCCAAACTCGGCTTCGGCCTCTTGATGGTCATGCAAAACGAATGGCCGAAGGCCGCCGCCGATATCGCCCGCTATCGCGAGATCGCGCTCGAAGCGGGTCACACGCCGCGGCCGCCGATCATCCTCACAAATGTGTGCTGTGCCGACAGCCGCGATGAGGCGCACGAGCGCGCCTTCAAGTATCTCGGCCAAAAATGGCAGTCGATCGACGACCACTACCATTTCTCGGACGGCCATCTCGCCACGGTCAAGGGCTACGAGAGCTACGGCAAGATGGCGCGCACCTATGCCAAGATCGGCGAAAGCGCCGCGTCACGGCAAAAGGCAACGGACTTTTACGTCAGCATCCAGATCGTCGGCACGCCCAATGATTGTCTCGACAAGATCGGCGAATTGCAGCGCCTGACCGGTCTCGATCATCTCGTCACCGAATATTCGTTCGGCGCGATGCCGCATGAGGAAGCCGAAATCAACATGCGCCTCTTCGCCGACCGGGTATTGCCGGTATTGCAGCGCGACCCCGCCTTCGCCGGCGGCAAGCCGCCCGAGGGTGTGCATTTGCCCGAGGCCGCCGCCAAGGAGAACCTGTTCGCGCCGGCGTGACCGGGTGATCTCGATCGACATTTCCGGCGAGAGGATCCTGCCCGGCGAAGCCTATCTCGGCGACACGCCGGTGCTGCGCGGCCATGCCGGGACCCAGCCAGACCTGTTCCTGCGTTGGAACGAGATCCCGCTTGCGGCCGATGCGGTCGATGTCGCCGTGCATCTGCACGGGTTTTCGCAACAGGGTGGTGCGATGCCGCTCGCCGAAAAGGTGGCGCGCAGCGGCATCGAGCTGTCCGGGCGACCCCGGCCGACCCTCGCGATCCTGCCGCGCGGCAATTGGATCCGGCACACCTGGTATGACTTCCCGGCCTTGCTCGACGGCGGGATCGACCGGCTCGTCGATTATGTTCTGGAACGATTTGCGGAGCGATTTGCCCCCGATCGCGGCCTTGCCGTCGATCGCTTCATTCTTTCGGGGCATTCGGGCGGCGGCATGCCGGCGATCGACGCGATCGCCGGAGCGCGCCGGCCGCCCGACGAGCTGTTCGTGTTCGACGGGCTCTACGGGCGCGATCCGCGCGCCGGCGACCCGATGCAGGGGATCGAGGTCGTCGACCAATGGCTGCATCGCCGGCTCACCCTAGAGCCGCAGCGACCGGGTGCGCTGCGCATCGTCTATATCGAACGCCAGACCGGTCCATTCTCACGCGCGGTCGCCGAGCTGATCGCGCGGCATCTCGCGGCGGCGCCGGATATGGCGGCGAACCTCGCGCCGCGCTACCGGGTCGAACCCTCCGGGGTACCGCATGCCTATGTCGCGGCAATCTGCGGGCCGCAGCTGCTCGCCCGGCCCGATGCCGAATTCGACTGGTTGCGCATTTAGCCGGTAGGGTCGGCTGGCATCGCCGATGGCCCGAGACCGACCCGATCCCGGCAGCGCGCCGCCGTCACGTTCGATTTTCGAAGGTCACGGGGCCGCGCGTTGGGCCTTCGCCATCCTGGCGGCCGGGGCGGCCTTCGCCCTGACCGTCGCCACGCACGCCTTTATCTACAAGGGTGGTGAGCCGAACGACCTGTTCGTGTGGGGAGTGGCGAGCGTGGTTGGCGTTATCGCCGGAACGGTCTGTGCCCCGCCGCAATACGGCAAACGGGCGCGCTCGCTCTTTATCGGCCTGGCGATCGCGGCATTCTTGGTCGCGCTGCTGGTCAGTGTTGCCTCGCGCCATGGGCTCCGTGCGCCTCAGGTCGAACGCGTCCTCGGCACGGTGATCGGTGCGATTGCCGCCCGCATCCTCCTGCGTCGGGCCTGAGCCGATCGCGGCCGGCCGCAGTCGGCCATTGCCGGGGGCGCGGCGACGACGCAATCTCGACCGGACAAAAGCGAAGGAGGTTGTGGTGTCCAGTGTTCTTGACGGCATCCGCGTGCTCGATTTCGGGCGCTATATCGCGGGGCCATTCTGCGCCGCGCTGTTGGGCGATCTCGGCGCCGAGGTGATCCGCATCGAGCGGATCGGCGGCGGCGAGGACCGCGGGTTCATCCCGGTCGGGGCAGCACCCGCCATCGCGCCGAATGGGGGCGGCGGCGCGATGTTCCTGGCGATGAACCGCAACAAGCGCGGCATGACCTTGGACCCGGCGTCGCCCAAGGGCCGCGAGATCGTGAAACAGCTCGTCGCGACGGCCGATGTCGTCGTCGCCAATCTGCCGCCGGCAGTGCTGCGCTCGCTGGCGCTCGACCTCGACAGCCTGCGCCGGACAAAGTCCGACATCATCCTGACCACGGTGACCGGGTTCGGCGCCGGCGGCCCCTTGAGCCACAAGCACGGCTTCGACGGCATCGGCCAGGCGATGAGCGGCGCGGTCTATCTGTCCGGCAGCCCCGCGCAGCCGATCGCCAGCAAGGTCCCCTGGGTCGATTTCGGCACCGCCTGCCTCTCGGCCTTCGGCACGCTGGCAGCACTTTACGAGCGCGGCAAGACCGGCCACGGCCAGAAGGTCGAGGGCGCCTTATTACGCACCGCGATCGCCTTCGCCAACGCCCCGCTGATCGAGCAGTCGCTGACCGGGGTCGACCGCATCGCGATCGGCAACCGCGGCTTCAACTCGGCGCCCGCCGACATCTTCCGCACTGCGGACGGCTGGATCATCGCGACGGTGATCGGGCAGCCGATGTTTCGGCGCTGGTGTCGGATGATCGGCGAGGAGGATTGGCTCGACGACCCGCGCTTTGCCGACGATCAGGCGCGCGCCGATCACGGCGAAATCATCTCGGCGCGGATGAACGAGTGGTGCGCAACGAAGAGCTGCGCCGAGGCACTGGCCGAGCTCGAAACGGCCAGCATCGTCGCCGGTCAGGTGTATTCGCCCCAGCAGGCGCTCGACGACGACCATATCCGCGCCGCCCACCTCCTCGAAAAGCGCGAATTTCCCGGCATCGAGCGGACCGTGCCGCTGGCGCCGACCCCGATCGAGCTGTCGGAAACCCCCGGCACCTATCGCCGTCCGGCACCGCTCCTCGGCGAGCACACCGATGAGATCCTGAAGAGCCTTGGCTACGAGGCGGCCGAGATCGCGGCGTTGCGCGAAGAGGGCGTGATATGAGGCGCCTGTAACCAACCAAATTGACATAGACTGGGCGCGAGCGGCGATCACCGGCGGAGAATGGCGAGCATGTCCGAGTTGCACCGCTTCCTCGACGAAGCGCGCGAGCTGCTGCCCACCGCGGTGGCGTTGCGCCGCCAGATTCACGCCAAGCCCGAGCTCGGGCTCCACCTGCCGCTGACGACCGCGGCGGTCGTCGACGCGCTGCGCGGCTGCGAGGTGGAGATTGCCCGGGGACCCTCGACCTCGGGGCTCATCGTCTCGCTCAGCGGGACAATGCCGGGAGCACAGAGTGGCCGCACGATCCTGTTGCGCGGCGACATGGACGCTCTGCCGATGCCGGAGGAGACCGGGCTCGACTATGCCAGCGAATTCAAGGGCCGCATGCATGCCTGCGGCCACGACGCGCATACCGCGATGCTGGTCCAGGCGGTGCACCTGCTGCACCGGCACCGGGGCGAGCTCGCCGGCACCGTCAAGTTCATGTTCCAGCCGGGCGAGGAGGGATACGGCGGCGCCCGGCTGATGATCGCGGATGGTCTGATCGACGCCGATCCCAAACCCGATGCCGCGTTTGCCTTGCATATCCACCCCGTCGTCAAGGCCGGCGCCATCATGGGGAGGCCCGGCCCGATATTGGCTTCGGCCGATACCTGGACCGTCACGGTCAAGGGGAAGGGCGGCCACGCCTCGATGCCGCACCACGCCGTCGATCCGATCCCGGTGGCGTTCGAGATCGGGCTGGCGCTGCACGCCATGGTCACAAGGAGAATCGACGTCTTCGATCCGGTGGTGGTGACGTGCGCCAAGGTGAGCGCCGGGACCGCCAGCAACGTCATCCCGGAATCGGCCGAGATGGCCGGTACCCTGCGCGCAACCTCCGAGGAGGCGCGCGAGCGGGCCCATGACGGCCTCCGCCGGGTCGCGACGAATATTGCCGCGGCGCATCTGTGCGAGGCCGATGTCGCGATCCGCCGGGGATACCCGGTGACGGTCAACGACCCCGGCTTTGTCGATTTCGCCCGCGCCGTCGCGAGCGATCTTGTCGGCGCCGACAACTATATCGATAGCCCGGCGCCGCTGATGGGCGCCGAAGACTTCTCCTATGTCCTCCAGCGCATGCCGGGCTGCATGATGTTTCTCGGCGTGACGCCGGAGGGTCACGAGGGTCACGACCATATCGCGCCCTGCCACTCCAACCGCATGATGCTGAACGAAGAGAGCATGGCGGTCGGGATCGCGATGCACGCCGCGATCGCGCAGCGGTTCCTGGCACCATGAGCAAGGCCTTCATCAAGGAATCCGACGACGAGCCGGAGCTGCCCGACGAGGAGCCGGCGATCCCCGCGGGGATCAAGAATTATATGACCCCCGAGGGGCATCGCCACATGCAGGACGAGCTGCGCCGCCTCACCCGCGAGGAGCGCCCGAAAACCGTCGACATCGTGGCCTGGGCGGCGGGCAATGGCGACCGTTCGGAAAACGGCGATTATCTCTACGGGAAGCAGCGGCTGCGCGAGATCGACCGGCGCATCCGCTTTCTCACCAAGCGGCTGGAGGCGGCCCTGGTGGTCGACCCGCGCCAGCAGACACGGCGCGACCAGGTCTTTTTCGGGGCGAGCGTGACCTATGCCAATCACCATGGCGCCGAGAAGACGGTGACGATCGTCGGCATCGACGAAGCAGACCTCGATCGCGGCCAAGTCAGCTGGATTTCGCCGATCGCCCGCGCCCTCCTGAAGGCGCATGAGGGCGATACCGTCGAGCTGCGCACCCCGACCGGGACCGAACAGATCGAGGTCCTCGAAATCCGCTATGCGGAGGGGTGAGCGCCATCCTTTCTGTCATCCCGGCGAAGGCCGGGACCCACTGGTCCGCTTCCCGAGCGATTGATCGGTGGATCCCGGCCTTCCCCACGGATCAAGTCCGTGGGCTAAAGGCCCACGGGATGACGATTGACGCGATTACAGCTTGAGTAGCCGCCTGGCGTTGCCGTTCAGCAATTTCTCGCGGTCCTCGGCGCACAGCGGCAGGGTTTCGATCCATTTCGCGCCCGACGGGTTGTCCATGAACGGGTAGTCGACCGAAAAGAGGATGCGGTCGATTCCCATCTCCATCATGCAGCATATGAGCGCTGGGTCGGAGAAGAAGCCGCTGGTGGTGATCCAGAAATGCTCGCAGAAGATGTCGCGGAAGGTCGTCTCGCTCATGCTTTGACGCAGCCCGTGGCTGATCCGCCAGAGATAGAACGGCAGCCCCTCGCCGAGATGGCCGAGGATGATCTTGAGGCCGGGATAGGCGTCGAAGACGCCGCTCAGCACAAAGCGGATGCCCTGCGTCGCGGTCTCGACGGTAAACCCCCAGCCGGCGCGCAGGAGCCCGGGGTGCTTCTCGACGTAGCCCTTGTAGTAGGCCTCGATCACCGCCTGCTGCGGCAATGCCGGGTGGATGTAGATCGGCACGTCCAGGGCCTCGGCCCGCTCGTAGATCGGCCAGAACCGCTCATCGTCGTGAAAGAGCCCGCCGGTGAGGCCATTGACCATGGCGCCCTTGAAGCCGAGCTTCGTCACCGTGCGTTCGAGTTCGTCGGCGGCGGCCTTGGGATCGGCCGTCGGCAGCGCGGCAAAGCCGGCGAAACGGTCGGGATGGGCGTGCACCGCCTCGGAGAGGCGATCGTTGACGCGGCGCGCCAGCGGCACGCCGGTGGCGGCGTCGACGCCCTGCAGGCCGGGGATCGAGTGCGACAATACCTGCAGGTCGATGCCGGCTTCATCCATCTCGCGAAGGCGCAACGCACCGAGGTCGTCGAGCCGCTCGACGATATCGCGGCCGGCCCCAGGACCCCCCAGCTGCTTCACCTCGGCGTCGAGGTAATGCTCCTCCAGCGCGATGATGTAGGACTTTGCCGCCATTTCCGTCCTCCCCTGGTGGTGTCTCGGTTCTAGGCTGGATGACCCTCGCGCGTCCTTCGAGACGGCCGCGTTGCGGCCTCCTCAGGATGAGGCTCTTTCTTAATTCCATCAACAACTTACCTCATCCTGAGGAGCGGGCGCAGCCCGCGTCTCGAAGGACGCACGACGCGCATGCCGCGCCAAAGCGGTCGGCGCGGTTATGGCGCGCCGGCATAGCTGGTCAGGTCGATAAATTCCAGCACCGTGCCGTCGGGATCCAGGAAATAGGCGCGCGGCCCGTTGACGACCCCGCCCTGGCGGTCTTCCTCGAAGGTGATCTCGACGTCCTTCGCGCGCAAATGGTCGAGCGCCGCCGGGTAATCCCCGTGTGCGACGGCAAAGGAATGATGCACGCCGCCATGGCTCTCGGGCACCGGGTTGATCGGCGGATCGCGCTTGACGAGGATGAGGCAGGTCCCGGCCGCGTCGAGGAAGGCCATCGTGCCGCGTGCCACGGTCTCCAAATGCCGGCAGCCGACGATCTCGGTGTAGAAGGCTGTGCTGCGCTCGATATCGCTGACCGGAATGCTGAAATGGACGACCGATTTGATGGCGACCATGGGGGTGCTCCCTGCTCTAGAACCGGATATCGGTCGGCGACAGGCCAAATTCGGAGCGGCCGAAGACGGCGGCGGCGCGCTCCAGGTTGGTGCCGGCGTGGGCCTGCATCGCGTGGATGTCGCGCCAGGCGCGCTGGATCGGGTTATTGAGGAAGATGGCGCGGCCGCCCGATGCCATCATCAAGCGGTCGACGGCGCTGACGCTCCAGTCGACCGCCTTGCCGGCATCCCACCGAGAGCGGGCGCGAAGGCTGAGTGGGATCTCCTCGCCGGCGCGGGCGAGGCGCATCATCTCGGCAAAATTGGCGAGCATCCGGTCGTGCGCGGCACTCGTTTCGGCGGCCGACTCGGCGAGGCGCAGCTGGGCGAACGGATCCTCGGCGACGCGGCCGCCGTCGCGCAGATTGACCCGCCGCTGCTGCTGCTCGCGGAAGGAAAGAAAGGCGCCGGTCGCCGCCCCGATCGCCGCGGCGGAGAGGGCGTAAGCGAAGAGGAGGCCGAACGGCAGCCGGTAGAGCGGCGAATCGTTGACCGCCATTCCGGGGTTCTTCAGGTGAAACGCGTCGAGATAGGAGTGGGTGCGGTACTCCGGCACGAAGGCGCCCTCGACGACGATGTCCTTGCTGCCGGTGCCGCAGAGGCCCATGACGTGCCAATTGTCCTCGATCCTATAGTCGCGGCGCGGCAGGAGGAAGGTGCGGGCGTCGGGCGGCGCACCGTCCTCGTTCGGCGGCGCGATGCCGCCGAGCACCGCCCAATCGCAGAAATCGCAGCCGCTCGAAAACGACCAGCGGCCGGTGAGGCGAAAGCCGCCGGGGGCGGGTTCGACCGTACCGGTCGGCGCCAGCGAAGTTGACAGCAGGATGCTGGTGTCTTTGCCCCAGACATCCTCCTGGGCCTCCGGCGGGAACAAGGCCAGGTGCCAGTTGTGGACCCCGACGACGCCGAAGATCCAGCCGGAGGAGCCGCACGCCGCGCCGATTTCGGTCACGGCCTGGAAGAAAATGTCGGGATCGAGCTCGAAGCCGCCGTAGCGCTTGGGCTGCATCGCGCGAAAGAGCCCCTCATTCCGGAAATCGGCGAAGCTCTCCGGGGGCAAATGGCGCAGCTCTTCGGCGATCGGCGCCCGCTCGCGCACCACCGGCAACAGCGCCCGCACGCGGCCGAGGAATTCGTCAGGTGTCATGCCACCCCCGTCCCCTTCAATTGCCGTCGAAGATCGCCTCCGGCAACAACGCCGAGACGACATAGTTGGGCACGTCGACGACATTGGAGATGCGCAGATCGACCGCGACCGAAGAGATCACATAGGCCTGCTCGCGGCTGAAGCCGCGCTCCTCCAACAGCGCGATCATGTTGAGGACGGCATTCCTACAGGCCAGCGTGAGGTTTTCCGCCTCGATCTCGCCGGCGGCATTGATCGGCATGCCCATGACCCCGAGAAAGCGCTCGGGCGCGGCGAAGCGCGGGTCGGTGAAATAGCTCGTGCGCGAAAATACCGGCGCGGTGAATTTGCGCCGGTTGGCCAGGCCCTTGTGCAGCTTGAAGCGGACGATCGCGGTCGCGCCCATCTCGACTGCGGTCACGCAAACCTCGCCGTCGCCCTGCGCGAAATGCGCGTCGCCGGTCGAGAACAGGGCGCCCTCCATGAAGACGGGGAGATAGAGCTTGGCGCCTTTGGTCAGCTGCTTCACATCGAAATTGCCGCCGTTTTCGCGCGGCGGCAGGGTGCGCAGCCCGGCGAGCCCGCACGGCCCCGTCGGCACCGCGCCGGCGGCATCCGGCGGGAAGGCGAAGCCGCCCCGGTCGATCACCCGCTGCTCGCGCGCGGTCCATTCGGCGAGCTTCGCGGCCGAGGGCGCCACCGCCGAGACGCCCATGAACGGCGCCCCCGGAATGCGCACCCTCGGGATCTGCGCCGAGGTGGCCCAGCCGTCGTGCAGTCGCCAATGCACGAGGAACGGCTCGGTAAACACGTCGCGCAGGAAGCCGAGGCCCGGAACGATGGCGCTGAACGCGGTTGGCTGCGGCACGATGTCGGTGAACTCGATTTCGAGGATATCGCCGACCTCAGCGCCCTTGACGAAGACCGGGCCGGTCAGCGGGTGCACCGCGCCGGCCTCGATCGAGGCTAGATCGGCGGCCGCCATGCCGGGCTTGATCTGGCCGTCGAGCGCGTCGCGCGTCTCGAGCGCGATCTCCTCGCCCTCGGCGATCTCGACGACCGGCGCAATATCCGGGTGATAGCGGTTGTGGCCGAGATGGGGCTCCTCGGCGAGCGGCTTCCCCCGATCGATGCGGACGCTGTGCATGGCGGCGCCTCCGGTTTGGCCTCAATGCAATGGCGAGCCCTGGATCGTGATGCGGTGCAAGAGGCGGCGCTCGCCGTGATAGTCGTTGACCGCGAAGTGCCAGGTCGAGCGGTTGTCCCACAGCGCGAGCGACCCCTCGCGCCAATGAAAGCGGCAGGTGAATTCGGGCCGTGTCGCGTGCTGGTAGAGGGTGTCGAGCAGCGGGTGCGATTCCTCCTCGGTCCAGCCGTCGAAGCGCAGCGTGAAGCCCGGGTTGACATAGAGCGCCGGGCGGCCGGTCTCCGGGTGGCGGATGATGACGGGATGAACGGCGTCCTGGGTCGCGAGCTCAGGGTGGCCGATGCGGCCGGCGAGGTCGCCGCGGCGCGCCTGCGCCTCGGGACCGAACACGTGGCGGCTCGAATGACAGGCCGAAAGCCCGTCGAGCGTCCTCTTGAGCCCGTCGGAGAGAGCGTCATAGGCGGCGTACATGCTGGCAAAGAGGGTGTCGCCGCCAGTCCTTGGCACCTCGCGGGCATAGAGCATCGAGCCGAGCGCCGGCACCTCGTCATAGCTGTGGTCGGTGTGCCAGCCGCCGCCGATATTGCGGGTCTGCTCCGGCTCCTTCCTTACCTCGGCGATCATCGGATAGCCGGGCACCGCGGCGAAGAAGCGGTTGATGTCGATGGGCGCAAAGCGCTCGGCGAAGGCGAGGTGCTGCTCCGGCTTCAGATGCTGGTCGCGGAAGAAGACGACGCCGTACTCGCCAAAGGCGCGGCGGATCTCGGCAAAAACCTCATCCGCCAGCGGAGCTTTCAGATCGACGCCGGCGATCTCCGCCCCGACTTTGCTCGAAATCGGCTCGACCCGGATATGCCGATAACCCATCCTCATTCTCCTGAACGGCCCATGCCCAAATCATTGGCCGGGCCGGGATGGATAGCAAGCGCCCGGTCAGGAGGAGTCCGCCATCTGGTCCTGGGCCTGTTGGTTGATCGCGTCGCGCACGAGGGCGTATTTGACCTGCGTGATGTTGACATCGCGAAAGTAGTTGACGAGATCGCCCCACGGATCGGTGATCCGGCCGATCCCCGAGATGAAGGCCACGACCCCGCCGATTTCCAGCCGACTCTCATAGACCGCCCACCCGCCGACCGCGAGCGCGCCGATGATCTGGAGCTGGGTGCTCAGGTTCATCAGGAAGTTCATCGAGAACTTGAACTTGTAGATCCCCATGTTGAGCTCGAAGACGTGCTGGATATGCTCGTCGTCGGCCTGGTCCCGCGCGTCGCCCTCGTTGACCCCCTCGACGACACTGATGCTGAGCTGCCGGATGATCCGAACCCGCGCCCGGGTGCGCCGGTTCATCGCGCCTTGCATCAGCGGCACAAAGACCAGCTGGGGGACGAAGAGAAGGAGTGCCGTGGCCGCCATCCCAAAATCGACGTGGATCATGTAGGCCAGCACCGAAACCAGGATGCCGCCCTGCAGCAGGGGCTCGGAAACGCTGCCGCCGACGAACCCGCCGACCCCCTCGACTTCGGCGACGATCATCGAAGCCTGCACCCCTTCGGCTTCCAGCGTCGACGAGGCGGCCGAATTCGAGTCGACCAGGGCATGCACCCGGCGCCGCAGATCGCGGGTCGCGCGCTCGCCGACCCAGCTCCTATAGACGTTGAGGACGAGCTTGGTGCCGCCCTGCACCAGAACGGTGCCGGCGTAGACGGCGCAAAGCATGATGATGAACCGGAAATCCCGGTGCTTGACGAGGTCGTCGACGACCCGGCGCTGCAGCTCGAGCGGCACGACTTCGAGGAGAAATACCGCGACCGTCAATACCATCAGCGCCAGCTGGTGCCATCCGCTCGTTGCCAAGACATAGCCGTAGATGTTGCCGGGCATCTCAGCCGCAACGCCAATGCCTGGTCGCCAGCGAGCCGGCCCCGGTTTCAGGCTTTCGGTGATTTGCGAGGCGTCCATCCAGATCCCGATCCTACGCTGTCGCCGGTCGCTGGGCTGTAAAACTACCAACAGCCGTCATCCCGGCGAAAGCCGGGATCCATCTACGTCACGGTCTGGTCGTTCGGAGTTCGGACCCCGTCGCTGAGCCAACCGCCAAATTGGTTATCTGCCCAGCCGTGGATCCCGGCCTTCGCCTGGCGAAAGCCGGGATGACAGAGAAGGGGGTTAATCGAAGGTCAGTACGGTCCTTGCGACCTCGCCAGCTTTCATCGCGCGGAAGGCTTCGTTGATGTCGCCGAGACGGCCCTTCTTGGTGACCATGCTGTCGAGGTCGAGGCGGCCCTGGCGGTAGAAATCGAGGTAGAGCGGGATATCGATGCGGAAGCGGTTGGAGCCCATGCGCGAGGTCTGCACCTTGCATTCCGGGCGGATCGCCATCCACGGGAATTCGATCATCGCGTCGGGCGGCAACACCCCGACGATCGTCGCGGTGCCGCGGATCGCCAGGCTCTCGATCGCCTGGCGCACCAATTTGGCATTACCCACCGCCTCGAAGGCGTGATCGACCCCGAGCCCGCCGGTGAGGGCGCGCACCGCCTTTACCGGATCTTCCTCGGCGCTGTTGACGAAATGCGTCGCGCCGGCGCGCTTCGCCATCTCCTCCTTCGACCCGAACATGTCGACGGCGATGATCTGGCGCGCCGCGCCGATGCGCGCGCCCTGGATGATCGAGAGCCCGACCCCGCCGCAGCCGAAGACCGCGACGGTCTGCCCGGCCTGGAGACCCGAGCTGCGCAATGCCGCCCCGACCCCGGTCAGGACGCCGCAGCCGACCAGCGCGGCGCGGTCGAGCGGGATTTCCGGATCGATCTTCACGATCGAGTTCTCGTGCAGCAGCATCTTTTCGGCATAGCTCGAAATGGCGATGAACTGGCGCAACGGCTGGCCCTGCTGCGAGAGGCGCGGCGCCGCGGTGTCGGGCCGGGCGACGATGCCGCCGGTGCACAGATTGGGGTGTCCGCTGAGGCATTGCGGGCAGCTGCCGCAAAAGCCGGAGAGGCAGGCCACGACATGGTCGCCCGGCCGCACAGTCGTCACATCGGCGCCGACCGCCTCGACAACGCCGGCGCCCTCGTGCCCGAGGACGATCGGCCGGTCGAGTGGGAAGCGCCCCTGCCCGTCGACGACGTGCAGGTCGCTGTGACAGACGCCGGTCGCGACGGTGCGCACCAAGACCTCGCGGCCCCAGGGCTTGTCGATATCAATGGCCTCGATCGTCAGCGGTTCCTTCACCTTGCGAAAGACGGCGGCCTCGATTGCCATGCTGCTCTCCTGATACGGCCCGCGGCGGGTGCCGAGGCTATGCGGTCACGGCCGAGATTGCCTCATCGAAATCGTGATAGATCGGGATGAGCGTGTCGATCCCAGCCGTTGTCAGCGTCGCCTCGACGGCCTTCCGGCAGCAATCCTAGAGCCGTTCGCCGGCCGCTTCCACCAGCTCCCGCACCCATCGGTGCGCCATCTGATTCCTAGTGTCCCGATTCGGAAATTCGCGATATCTCCAATCTCGTCATCCCGGCGAAGGCCGGGACCCATGTCTGCCGTGGGTACCGGCCTTCGCCGGTATGACGAGGAAGGAAAACAACGATCCA
>Ga0182024_10003480_pt1 | contig 37476 bp, 37 predicted proteins | sample P32metaG_FD_120480 | JGI IMG/M metagenome (GOLD analysis project Ga0182024, IMG submission 120480) | Permafrost microbial communities from Stordalen Mire, Sweden - P3-2 metaG (Illumina Assembly) | ecosystem: Environmental > Terrestrial > Soil > Wetlands > Permafrost | place: Sweden: Stordalen...
GGCCCATGCCGATCGCCCCGCAACCGGTGCTTCACGGCCCGTTGGCGGACTTGCTCGAATGGCAGGCGATGGCGCAGGGCGCGTACTCCGTCAATACGCTGCGCGCCCAGAAAGCGGACGGGGCGATTTTCCAGGCGTACTGCGAATCGGTGGGCGAGCCGTTTCTGCCGGCGAATCCGCACACCGTGCGCGCCTTTATCGGTGCCCAAGTGAAGGCCGGCAAGAAGCCCGCAACTATCCAGCGCTACATCGCGACGATCTCACGAGTACACACCGCCGCCCATCTACACAATCCCTGTTCAAGCGAAGCGGTGCGATTGGGATTGAAGAAAATGGGACGAGAAACCTCCGCTCGCCAGGACCAAGCGCATCCCTTGAACTGGAAGGACATCAAGGAGTTCATCGACAGCGCGGGCGATGGGCTGCGCGCCGATCGCGAGCGCGCGATGCTCTGCGTCGCGTACGAAACCCTGGCTCGGCGCGGCGAGCTCGTGGCGCTCGAGGTCCGAGACATTGATTTCCATCCGAACGGCACCGGCCAGGCGATCATCCGTCGCGGCAAAACGGATCCGATAGGGCAGGGGAGAGTGGCCTATTTGTCGCGCACGACGGTGCGCTGGCTCAAAGTATGGCTGGAGCATGCGGGAGTCGAGGAAGGTGCCGTCTTCCGTCGATTGATCGGTCGCGCTCAGATTGGCGGACCCTTATATTCGGGTAGCATCTCGCTGATCTTCAAACGGGTGGCGCGGTGGATTGGGATGCCGGCGCGATACGTCGCCGCCGTAAGCGGACATTCGACTCGCGTCGGCGCGACTCAGGATCTCGCGGCCCTCGACATTGACCTCGCGGCCATCACCCAGGCCGGCGGGTGGAAGTCGCCGCGCATGCCGTTGCAGTATGCGGAGAAGATTAATGTGGGAAGATCAGGCATGGCCCGGGCGGCAGAGAAGACGGGGAGGGACGCGATTACTGAATGAGTCAGTAGGTTAAGATGATGGACGTTCGATCGAACGATCGACTAGTCATTCCGCCAAGGAATTCGGCTCATGAGTCAAGCACCGAAAGACACCCGTACCCCGGCCAAAAAGGCTCGCGATACCGCCGGCATCATCGGGAGCTTCAAGCACGAGGGCTACGTTCCGAACGCTGAGGATGAAGCCATTCATCAACAGGCCGAGCGGGGCGAAATCACGACAGAAGAATTGATCGCGATATTTCGCGAACGCGCGCTTGAGCGGGAGCGAAAGACGCTGGCGCGCAAGCGTCGACAACTTGGCTAGAGGCGTATGATTATTGGAGACAGGCCGAGTCGCCTGCGCCGCCGGGTATCGGCCTGGCAACTCATGGTTGCGTTATTACGGGAGGAATTGTGACTGAGCTTAAGACCCCTTTGGATGAGCGAGCATTGGACCGACTGACGTTGGGTACCGACGCGGCGGTCGCCTCGTACCAGGAACAGCGTCTAAAGCTCGAGACAGCACGAAAGGCAAGCCACAATCGACAGAGAGCTGATTTGGCGGTTGTGCGCAAACCGGAGAACTCGATAATCGGCGGGTCACGAAGTAAATGCTGAACGTCTTTGACGGTTGGAAACTGCACCCCCCGTGCTGTCTGGGGACACCGCTGAAAAGGCAGAAAATTTTTCGCCACAATTAACAAAGCGTCTGGTTGTGGTCGTTACTACCGGGGGAAGCCAACCGCGCGGTCTCTAGCTGAGAGGAATTTGTAACCATGCCAATTCTTGATTTTCAGTCACTCACGCTGCCGGTTCTTAGTGAATTTGCTGACGGTCGCGAGCATACAGCAAAGGAGATCCGACAGAGGGTCGCTGTTCGTTTGGGCCTAACGCAAGAGGAGCTTGCTGAGCTGCTTCCTAGTAGGAGCGAAACACGCTTCGCCAATCGCATTGCCTGGGCCCGCGCTTATTTGAGGCAGGCGGCTCTGCTCAGTCCCGTGCGACGTGGCGTATATCGCATTACGACGCGTGGACAAGAATTGCTCAAAACGCAGCCGGGCAAGATTACTGTGAGAGTCCTCTCACAGTATCCCGAATTCACTGAGTTTCAAGCGCGGAAGTCTCGCTCCGCAAATACTGAATAAGGAATAAGGAGGAACATAATCATCTAGCTTGAAGGACGCGCCGTGCTTCCGTAAGTGATCGCATCCGAGTTGTTTTCAATGTGGGCCACAAACAACCGCAATTACTTTAGTAGGTCAAAAGTAAGCGGTCGCTGACCTCGTGATCTTCTAAGGTGCGCCCATCCATTTGGAATCGCTTAAGCATTGAGCGACCGAGTTTCATAAAGACTTCTCGTTCAAAAAGGTGTTCGGGAACAGGAACATTACAAAGTTTTCTCCCAGAATATTTCGTTCCATCAATGCTCAACGCGACCGCGATTCCCCTCTTCTTGCAGGAGGCAATCTCTTCAAGCAAGCGTTCGAGAGAAAATGCCTGTGCACCGTACAGAATCGTTTGGCTGTCTGTATAGGGAGGATCGCAATAAATCAGATCGCCTCTTCGAGACGACCGCATGGATTCAGCAAAGTCTGCATGTACAAAGTGGGTACCTTTCGTTCGTTCATGCCAAAGCTCCACGCGGGTAGCGAAGCTTTCTGGCGGAACAGGGCTATGAGCGCCAACGGGCGTGCTCATGTAGCCGTCTCCCTTCCGGAAGCGCACTACGCCCCCGTAGCAGGTCCGGCACAAAAATAGCAAGTCTGGTCCATTGGGACCGGCATTGTAATTGGCGAGCACCCGCTCGTAGGCTTGCTTTTTGCCTAGTGCGGCGATTAGGGCGTACCGTTCGGCATAGTGGAACTTCAGAAGCTCCTTATCGTCATGTAGTGTCTGCCAAATCTCCACTAGTGGACCGAAGGTATCGCTCGCGAGCGCTTGTTTTGGAGCGAGTACTCCAAGGACACCGCCGCTGCCCAGAAATGGCTCGAAGTAGGTACCAAATTCCTTAGGAAAGTGCGCGATGATCGCGTCCGCCTGTCGTTGCTTATTCCCAATCCATTTTAAAAGTTGCGCTCGGAACGGCGTGGATTCAGTAGGAAGATCCTCCCGGTTAAAGAGGCTTCTTTGGGCAATGGCTTCGGCTGTGAGCATGATTTTCAGATCCTAAAGATGACCACGGAATATTCTAACTTTGAATATTCTACATTGGAATATACGGTGGCGTCCATGAAGCGACCCCACTTGGCCGATCTGCTAAGGCGAATTCGTGTCGAGGCGCATCTCACCCAACATCAAATCGCAAAGAAAATCGGCCAAACACAATCATACGTCTCAAAGTACGAGCACGGTGAACAACGTCTCGACTTGATCGAACTCGAGGCTGTCTGCGATGCCGCTGGTGTTTCCTTATCGGAGTTCGTAAGGCGCTACCTTGAAAGCTGATCCTCGTTTTGTACTTCAGACAAAGGAGTTCTGGGCTCATGTCCGCACTATTAGCCAAGAACTTGGCTACACCAACCGGACAACAAAAGCAATCTCCATACCGACCCTCAATGAAGTGCAACGAGGATTCTCAAAACTGAGCCTATCTTCCGCCCACATTGCCAGCACATCTGGAGCATTAAGCGAGTTTGGTCAACGGCTGTTCGACTACTTCAATTTCCGCGCCGGAACCTTGAACGATACCGTGCGGCGGAATCTGATGAAGAAAGCGGAAGCAGAGGTCGAATTCAAAAAACTAAAGACCAAATTGAACCCCAGTTGCCCATTGCCAATGAATAAACAGAAGGCAGAAAAAAAGAATTATGCGTTCTTGACTGGAATGGTCAACATGCTAATTGAGGCAAATATCGGAAATATTCCTTGCAATTACGACCCCAGAAGCCTAACGACCATAACACACGATGCAATGCCACAGCGCACGCTCGCGCGACGCGTCGATGGCGCCTTTCCATCGGTCGTTAATCCCGTCGCGATTTGGGAAATAAAGGAATACTACTACACCACTACTTTTGGGAGTCGTGTCGCTGATGGGGTATATGAAACACTTTTGGATGGGATGGAACTTGAAGAACTCGACGCAGTTGCCGGACGAAAGATTCACCACCTCTTGGTCGTAGACGACCATTTTACTTGGTGGGAGTGTGGGCGCTCATATTTGTGTCGAATCATCGATATGTTGCACATGGGTTACGTAGATGAAGTGATTTTTGGTCGCGAGGTCCTCACTCGCTTGCCACAAATTGCCCGTCAATGGAAATCGGAATATAAGGCATTAACACGATAGTTCCGACTCCGGAAGAATTAATCGGCGAGAAACTTAAAATGCAGCTCCTTAGCGTGGGATTCACCCGCGCGCAGGGCACCGTTTTCTTCGTGCGATCCAAACCCTCGCCAAATTCGAGGGATCTTCAGGCCAAGGCGTTAGGCATTTCGAGACCGTAAACAAGAGTCACAAGGCGGGCGGAGATGAAGCCGATCATTTTCCGACACACAGTAATTGCTCACGGTCGCCCTGCCATGCGCGAGCGGCACCTGGATGCCGCGCGGCAGCCACATTTGTCACACCGTTCGCAGCAGTAGTTCGTTTCGTATTTTCGAGGATAGTAATATGAACGCAATGGTAAGCCCGCCCAGCATTAGGAACGAGTTGGCCGCCGCGGCTGCGCATGGGGTGGCTTCCGGCGATCTATTGACACCAATGGAGATCGATCGTCAGTTAGCGACATTCAGGGAGCATTTCTCGCCCGCCGTTCTTCAACAGATCGATGGCGAACCGCTTCTGTATCTTATGCATGGCCGACAAGATCGTGAGAGTCGATGCTTAACCTACTGGCTAGAATTTAAGAACGACGAGGAATTCGCGGGCAACCGATTCGGCGGTATCGGTGGTGGATCAGCGCTCAAATTCGGAATCTTTCAGCGTCAAAACGACGGCGCTTGGATAACTGGTTCACCAATCGCACAGAAGGTATTGTCGCTTGATGACGCGATTGCCATTGCGCGAGAACAGCGCGACGAGCTACTGGCGGGTTCTCGTGCACTTGCCGCTCTCGATTCCACCGATACCTCGGACACCGCTTATGCTCGGCTTCAGTTGGCTATGGAGCAGGGGGCCCCAAAACTGGCGGACGCCGGTTGGGCACATAAGTATTGGTTCCTAATCCACTCCGATCGGCTAGACGACTATCACAGCCCTCAGTATCAACGCTTTCATTTGTTGAAACTTCAGCAGATGCCCCCCGATGAAGTTGGAATATTGAAATCGAATGCGCCTCGATTTCTTTGCGCGGGACGCTTTGTCGCGTTAGCCCGTGATCTGCACCTTCCGACAACGTCACTGCTCCGCATACTAAACCAGCGCGATGGCGCATTTCATCGCTACTGGAAAGTGGGCACTACGGAAGGCGATACTGGCGAAAGCCACTGGGAAGAAATGCGAGAACGTGGATTTGTTTCCATCGGCTGGAAAAACCAGGTTCCCGACCTGACGCAAACCATCGGAATGGAACGTGCTGCTTCGAAGGAACAAATTCGAGGATGGCTTGCGGCCGTGTACCCGCAAAGCGCAGCAGTGGCAACTCGCAAGGCGGGAGAGATCCTAAATTTTGCCCAGACCATTGCCGAAAAAGATTTGGTGCTTGCCTGTGACGGCCAAACTGTGCTCGGGATCGGACGAATCAGTGGACCATACCGATACGATGCAAGTGCTGACTTTCCTCATCAAAGGCCCGTCGATTGGCAATTGCTCGATCAGTGGCGCATGCCCGAGCCCGAAGGCCCGCGGACCACAGTGTATGAGCTTGGTCGAAGCGCCGCTAATCTGCTTGAAGCTGAGCAGCGCCGAGCCGGCGGAGCACCGCCACATCCGCCGCAACGAGCTCAAACGATGCAGTTACCGCCGCTCGATGAATGGACCGCCCGCGTGGACGCTATTCTGCGCCGAAAGGGTCAGGTTGTCCTATACGGGCCGCCGGGTACAGGTAAGACATTTCGTGCATTAGCCGTAGCTCGCGAGCTCGCAGCCCGCGAGGCTTTCCAAAAAACCTTCGCTGGATTGAGCCAATCTGAAGCGGCCGCCCTAACAGGCGATGCGGGCTTGGTTCGCATGTGCACGTTTCACCCGGGCTGGGGCTATGAGAACTTTATTGAGGGGTTGCAGCCGTCGGCACCCCAAGGCCAAATGCTATTCACTCTGCAACCTGGAATATTCAAGCGGATATGTAATGAAGCGGCTGTTCAATCCGACCGGCGCTTTTTTCTCATCATAGACGAGATAAACCGCGGCGATCTACCGCGAATCTTTGGCGAGCTCATCACCATCATCGAATACGATAAGCGCGGAACGCCAATCAATTTGCCACTTTCCGGTCAATCGTTTTCGGTGCCCCGAAACATCTTTCTAATTGGCACTATGAATACAGCGGACCGCTCCATCTCACTCATGGATACAGCGTTAAGGCGCAGGTTTGGATTCGTCGAACTTATGCCCGACAGCAGTATGCTGCGTGGAGGTCACGCTGGAGCACTGCTGCTTGGACCGTGGCTTGATGCATTGAATGCGCGGGTGCGCCGGAATTTGAAGCGAGACGCGCGCAATTTGCAAATCGGGCACGCCTATCTGCAGACTAAACCGCCAATCACCTCTATGGTCGAATTTGCTCGTGTATTGCGCGATGACATCATTCCGCTTCTCGAGGAATATTGTTATGACGATTTCGGAACATTGAAGGACATACTCACTCCCGAGTTGGTTGATTCCGATGCGGGCCGCATTCGCGAGGAAATGTTTGATGCCAATCGGGAAGGGGACCTGCTGCAAGCAATTACGTTCCCGGAAATGCAGGATTTCGTGCTGACTAGCGCCGCGCTGGACGAGTCAGTAACTGACGAAATTTTGAGTGGTGCAACCGAAGATGGCGAGGCGGATAGTGAGTCAGCTCCCGCACCCTAGTTCACTACCGCCGGCGTTAATAGAGCTTACAGAATGGGATGCCCAAGACCCAAGCAATAATGCGTCATTGAAGGGTCTGTCATTTGGCGATGCTCAAACGCGCCGGTACGCGCAGACCTTGCGCGATCGCGTGGTTATTCGCGAAGGTCGTGACGGAATTGAGGTCGAGACCAATTCCCATGTCGGACGTATCGATGTGGGACCGATTCGAGTAGCCATCGGCCCAAAACTGCCAGCGATGCCGCTTGGGCGACTGCTTCGCTACACGTATGGACTGCGAGATATCGAAGCGATCAGTGAGACTCATTCCCCTACGTCGCTTCAAGGATTCCAGGATATCCTGATTTCGCTACTTGCCGCGGAAGTCGAAGACCTGCTTCGTCAGGGCCTAGCCCGTCAATATCGCTCACGTTCGGAAATGTTGGCCAGCCCGCGCGGTGAATTGCTTTTTAGTGAGCTAATCCGACTAGGAGGGATTCTTGAGCCGCGACTTCCCTGCAGATTCTTCGAGCGCAGCCCGGATTGGCGCCTGAACGGAATCTTGCGCACGGGCGTACAGCTCGCGATTCGCCTAACTGAAGATCGTGATCTGCGACAACAATTGTACCAAGTAGATTCGCTATTCGGTCAGGTGCAGCCCTTCACGCGCCTTAGCGTTCACGACATAGATCATGCAAGCCGGGCGCTCACCAGGCTAACCGAGAACGCCGAGCCGGCATTGACCCTAATCCGGCTGGTCCTTGAGGGGCAGGGACTCGCTTTTGCCGAAGAAAAACATTTAACCGCGATGACGGGATTCCTATTCGACATGAATAAATTTTTTCAGCGGCTACTGTCGCGCTTTCTGCGTGAGAATCTCTACGGGCTGCAGATAGAAGACGAGCGTAGCGTTCATCAACTGCTGGCTTTCGCGAAGGATGGGAACCCTAGAAAACGCACTGCGCCAAAGCTGCGACCGGACTACGCTCTTTTCGACGGCGTAACGCCACGCGGATATCTCGATGCAAAATACCGCGATATCTGGTCCATGGGGCTCCCACCAAACTGGCTCTATCAACTGGCGATGTACGCATTGGGCTCTCCGACACAGGTCAGCGTGCTGTTATATGCGACTATGTCAGACGAGGCCTCGGATGAGCGCATTGAAGTCCAGCAACCACTTCGAAGCAGCGACGTTCCACCGGCATCGGTCATATTGCGTCCTGTTCCAGTGACCCGCCTAGCGAAGTTAGTGGGTCGATCAAAGGCGGGCCAATTTGGTGCAGAGCGGCGCATTTTCGCTCACCAGCTCGTCGCTATGCAATCGGGAGCCATCGGGACAAAGACTTCACGAGCGGGTCGGAGTGAAGCATATGAACATTAGGATGCGCTTCCAGATATGCGTTAACCCGCTGTGCGGTCACGGTGGACGGCGGTCTTTGCAGCGGTGGATGGGGGCAGCTTGCTTCGGCAAACAGTAATTGCTCACGGTCGCTATGCCATACGCGAGCGGCGGACGGAAGCCGCACGGCGGCGACATCACGGGCTGCACATTCTCACTTTCGAGCAGCTTGCAGCGCGGCTCGCGGGAGGTCTCACATGCTCTGTCGATGAAGAGACTTTGCGTCAGGCCGTTCAGGCGGCACTAGCCACGTTGAACCTCGGCGAGCTCGACAGTCTAAAATCGCTACCGGGAATGGTCGCCGCGGCGGTGGACACGATCAGTAAGGTATGGAGCGCCGGCATTGATCTGCAGCAGCGAGCCGCGAGCCACCCCCGCCTCGCCTCCATCGCGACGCTAGAAACAGCAGTTCTCGCGATGTTGCCGCCGGCCATGATGCGTCCCGCCGATCTGGTCGCCGCCGCACTCGCTCGCCTTGAGCACGCGCCGGTGTTAATCGGACCGGTGGAGATCGTCGGCCTCACAGAACTTGCTCTCTGCTGGCGTCCTCTATTGTTGGGTCTTGCGACGCGGGTCCCGGTGCGCTGGATCGCAGGCCCGCGATCAGTGCCCGCCTGGCTTGAGGGTTGCGGCATACAGATCGAGCGAACCAAAGCGCAAGTGCCACAGATCATTGCGATCAGTGCCTCCACTGCTTACCAGGAGGCGATCGACGCCATGCGCTGGGCCCGTGCACTGCTCGCCTCGGGCCAAGCCTCACCGGCAGAGATTGCGATTGCAGCCGTCACACCGGTCGACTATGACGATTACTTTCTCGCTCTGCGGCGCGACGCGAACGTAGAGCTGCATTTCGTGCACGGCGTGCACATCACCTCCTGCAGGGAAGGGCAAGCGGCTGCCGCGCTTGCTGACATCCTGCTGCGTGGTGTCTCGCAAATACGCATGCGGAGGCTCTCGACTCTGCTGCGTTCCTATCCGGGTCCGTTTCAGGATCTTCCCGAGGGCTGGGCACGTCTCTTGCCGAGCGACGCGCCGCTCACGTCGCGTCAGGCATGGACCCGCCTGTTGGAGCGGTTGACGCCCGCGAGCTGGAGTGACGGCATCGACCATAGTCCGGCGCTTCGCGAGATCGTGGACCTCCTTTGGCAAGGCACTCCTGCAGCCTCTCCGGTCGGTGAACGACTATTGAGCGGTCGCGTGCTCGCTATCTGGCGCAGCGCTTTGCGCGCGGGACCCGCGGCGTCGCTCGATCTCACGCTGGCGGCGCTCAGACAGGACGATGGTCTGGACGCTTGCGTGTCGCTGGCTTGGATGCCAGCGAGCGCCTTGGCCGCCTCTCCTCGGCGCTTCGTCCGATTACTGGGATTGAACTCCTCGCGTTGGCCTCGTGCAATTTCCGAGGATCGGTTGCTATCGGATCACATCATCCCGACCACCGAGCTTGATCCGCTGCCTGTCAGCGCCGCGGATCGGCGCGACTTCGAGACCATTCTCGCGACAACGGAGTGTCAGGTGACGCTATCGCGCGCGCGCCGCGACGCCGATGGCCGATTGTTGGGCCGCAGCCCTCTACTCTACGGGCAGCCTGATGAGCAGTACCTACGGCGCAATGGCGTGCCGGAGCATGCCTTCAGCGAAACCGATCGACTCACGGCCCGTCCGGAGGAATTTTCCGCTTTTCCTCAATCCATGGCCGCCACCTCTTGCTGGCGCGATTGGATGCGCCCCGAGGTCACCGCTCACGACGGCATACTGCGCGAGCATCACCCGGCGATCGATGCCGCCTTGGGCCGCGTGCACTCGGCAAGCTCCCTCAGACTCCTTTTGCGCAATCCGCTGGGATTTGTCTGGCAATACGTCCTGGGATGGCGCTCGCCAACCGGTGGCGAGGATCCGCTCGTCTTGGATGCGTTGGGATTTGGCGATCTTGTCCATGGCGCTCTCGATCGCGCCTTGCAGTCGCTCGAAGTCGATGGCGGATGTGCTACGGCGAGCGGAGAACAGATCGCACGGGCAACGGATGCGGCGTTGCGTGAGCTGGCTGTGGCCTGGGAGAGCGAGCGCTCGGTGCCGCCCGCGCTCATTTGGCGCCGCACGCTGGAGGAGGCCGGAGCGCTTTGCGAACGTGCGTTGAGCTTTCAGGCGCAGTGGCATGCGGGGACGCGTTCCTATAGCGAAGTGCCATTCGGTGGCTCGACGCCGAAGTCCTCAGCGGCGCTGCCATGGGACGCGACGCTGCCGGTGGAAATTCCCGGCACTGGTCTTCGCATTGGCGGCTACATTGATCGGCTCGACATTGCGGGAGACTTGCGGCACGTGCGTGTTCGCGACTACAAGAGCGGCCGCACGCCCTCGCCGGATATCGTGTTCGACGGCGGCAAGGAGCTGCAGCGATGCCTGTATGCCTTCGCTGCCAAGGCGATGCTTGGTGAGGAAGTTGATGTCACCAGTTCGCTCCTGTTTCTGCGCGATGAGACGGACTTGCCTCTGAATGATCCTGGGCTGCGCCTGCGTGAGATTGGCCAATACCTGCAGTTTGCGTGCGCCAACCTTCTCGCAGGCGGGGCGCTGCTAGGTATTGATACCGGCGGCCGCTTCGACGCGCTAAGGTTCGCGCTGCCGGCCAATGCCGATGCAACCTATCGCAGGCGTAAGGAGCCGGCCGCCAGCCAGCGGCTAGGCGACGCGGTGCGCATTTGGGATGCGCTTTGATGAACGCGGTGCCCAGAACTCTGCGCGATGATGCCAGCCGCCTACGGGCAATGGCCACTCACGATCACTCCTTCCTCGTCCAGGCGGGCGCCGGCTCTGGTAAAACCGCGGTCATGGCTGGCCGCATCGCCCTGATGCTCGCAGCCGGCATCCTACCGAAGCACATCGCCGCCGTGACCTTCACGGAGCTTGCCGCGAGCGAGTTGCTGCTGCGGGTGCGCGAGTTTGTTACGGCATTGACCGATGGGGAGACACCGCCAGAGCTGCGCATCGCACTCCCTCAAGGACTCTCAGATCAACAGCGCCGGCATCTCACGGACGCGAGCCGTCAGATCGATGATTTGACCTGCTCCACCATTCACGGCTTCTGCCAGCGGCTGATCCAACCCTATCCGGTTGAGGCGCAGATTGACCCCGGCGCTGCGGTCATGGATCGTGACCAAGCGGATCTGCTGTTCTTCGAGACAGTCGAATCCTGGCTTCGCGAGGCGCTCTCTGATGACGGGGGAGGACTGCTGGCCGCGATGGTGCTGCAAGATACGAGTGCCGGCGAGAGCGTCGCCCTCGTCCATCAGATCCTGCAGAGTCTTCGAACCTATCGTGCCCTCAGCGTCACTCCTAGCCGCGCGTTGGAGCCGATGATTCGGGACTTCGAGCAGGCGACCCGCGATTTCTCCCAATTCATGCGTAGTGCAGGCGTTGATGAGCCAGACACGGTGCTGATCGCAAGCCAATTCTCGGAGATGACCCGCACAATTGCGGGAATCCTAGCGCTCGGTGAGCTAACCCGTCTTGTGCAGCTCGTACGGCTCTTGCCTCATTCGGACCTATGCAAACAGGACGGCGGCTTCCGAAAGTACCAGAAGAAGGGAAAATGGGCGGCGGCGGCCAAAGTAGTCGGCCTATCGAAGGCCGACGGCGATCGTTTAAATAATGTTGCCGACAATCACTACGCCACTTGCTGTGATACCTGGACTGAGATCTCACAAGCTGTTGCAGCTCAATTGCTGGCTCGTCTGCTCGATGTGCTTCAACCGGCGGTTGATCGGTTCCATCAGAACAAGCGCGCCGCCGCGCTGCTCGACTTCGACGATCTGATCTTCGCGGCGCGCGATTTGCTGCGTGATCACGAGCCGGTACGGCAGGCCCTATCGGCTCGATACCGGCATGTACTCGTGGATGAATTCCAGGACACGGATCCGCGACAGACCGAGATCTTTTGGCGGTTGTGTGGTGACGCGGCTCCTGGGGCGGTGGGCCATGACTGGACGCGCTGGCATATCCGGCCGGGCGCGCTCTTTTTGGTCGGTGATCCCAAGCAAGCGATTTACCGCTTTCGCGGCGCGGACGTCGCCGCTTATATCCAAGCTCGCGATCTAATGCTCGCGCAAGACCCGAACAGTCTGCTGACGATTGCGACAAACTTTCGCTCCTGTGAGCCCATTCTTCGATATGTGAATGAGCGCTTCGCTCAGCCGCTGTCCGTCGCGAACGCTCAGCCGGGCTTCACGTCCCTGGATGCCTTTCATGCGGCTCCAAACGCCGGATTGTGTGTCGCGGCCATAGACGTACCAGTCGCCGACGCGCAGGGCAAGGCAAGTTCGGAGGATCAGCGTGATGCTGAAGCCGAAGGGGTTGCAGATGTCTGCGCACGCTTAATCGGGAAAGCGCCGATACTCGATCGAAAGACCGGGGAGCAGCGTCCCTGCAGGCCAGGCGACATCGCACTGCTTGCCCCAACGGGCAGCGAATTGTGGCGCTATGAAGAGGCCCTCGAGAGTCGTGGTATCGCCGTCGCAAGTCAGGCGGGCAAAGGTCTCTTTCAACGTCAGGAGATTCAGGATCTGATCGCAGTCACGCGCGTGCTTGCCGATCGGCGAGATACCCTGGCGTTCGGAGCCTTATTGCGCGGCCCGCTGGTCGGCCTCACTGAGGAGGAGTTGCTGGACGTCGTTTGGAGCCTGCCGCCGGCGCCTGACTCACCCGACATCACTCAGTCGCCTGAGCGGAAACGTACTGCTCGCCTCGATCTGGACGTTCCCACAACGAGCATCACGCACCCGCATGCACGCGAGATCATCGAGAAGCTGCAGACGCTCGCGCGCAAGGCCAATGCCACCACCCCCTACGCGCTCCTGTGCGAGGCCGTTGATGTCCTGCGCGTGCGGCCCATCCTCCTGCAGCGATATCAGGGCCAAATCGAGCGCGCGCTCGCCAATCTCGATCTGTATTTAAGTTTCAGTCGCGCATTCGCTGTGCGCGGACTACGCGCGTTTGCCGAAACCATGACAGCCGCCTGGGAAGATGAGTCACGTGCTGTGGAGGGCCGTCCCGACGCGCAAGAGGAAGCCGTCGCGCTCTACACCATGCACGCCGCGAAGGGCCTGGAATGGCCCATTGTCATTCCCATCAATACGATGACCCGCGTCAAATCGGTCTCGGGCCCGATTGTTGAGCGCAATACGGGGCACTTCTATTGCGCAGTGCTTGGAGTGAAGCCTACTGGGTACGAGGTGGCACTCGCCGCCGAAAGCGCAGAACTTGACCGTGAGCGTGTGCGGCTGTGGTATGTCGCCGCCACCCGAGCACGAGAGTTACTCCTTCTTCCTCGCCTTGACGTTGCTCCGAAGGGTTCCGAGTGGAATGCGATTCTAGACCTCTCACTGGCCAACCTGCCACCAATAAACCTCAGCGGGTTTGCGTCGGGCGTCGTCATCGACGCTGACGAGAAGCCCAACATTCAAACGCGCGAAATCTTCGCCAAGGAAGCCGCAGGGATTGCGGCGCGGCAGCAACATATTCGCTGGCGCGCCCCGAGCCGAGAGGAGGGTGCGGGGGGAAATGCGTTCCATGCCGAAGAGCCCGAGATCCGGATTTCCGATATCGAGAGTGCGCGGCTGTCGACCGACACAACACCCGACATCCAAGGCGGTCGCGAACGCGGGATAGTCCTTCACAAACTCATCGAAGAAGTACTGACCGGCGAGACCGAAGAGTCCGTAACCGCTCTCACGGCCCGCGCGGAAACCCTAATCCGTGCAGTGGGTCAACCTGTTGCGCACGATCCCGCCAGTGGTCTTATGCCCGCTGAACTTGCCGGATGCGTCATCCGCGCGCTGTCAGCGCACGAAGTGGCTGCGCTGCGGACCAGATTGATGCCGGAAATTCCCGTGTACGCATCAACGGCGCTGCAGGATCACGAAGAAGCAACCGCAGGCATCGCCGACGCCATCGCAGTCTCACCCGACGGAAAGCCGCTCGTGGTGATCGACTGGAAGAGTGATGTCGCCCCCACGACCCAAATGCTTGAGCACTATCGCAGTCAAGTCCGTGCCTATCTAGACATTACCGACGCCGAGCGAGGGCTCATCGTGCTCGCGACCACCGGGCGTGTGCTCTCGGTCGAACGAATGAAATCTTTATTACACACCTAATTGGTATACGCGCGTGCCCAGACGAGTGCTGGTCACTGAAGCAAGCAAGTAACCAAAGTCCCGGACGGACGGGAAGGGGGGCGGGTGGATAGGCCGCAATCTTCTTCCACGGGCGATGCAGTCGAGGCGGGGAGGGATATATCGGGATTTCTTTACCTTAACGGCGATGTCGTTGAAGAAATCCGCCAGCTGCTGGCGCTGGTGGAAAGGGCACGGTAGACGAACTCGGATTTCAAGTTCTATACGACCGGATTGCGGAACGACTTTTCCCCTGGTGTGCTCTACGCTGACATCCAAGGCCCGCTACTTCTTCCTCACCTTGGCGTCCTCGACCACGCACTTTAGGAGGGTCAAAAAAGTCATGCAAGTTCAGTGCGGCCAAACACGACCTTGCAGAAGTAAACGGAGGCGACGAGGTCACTGTCGACTGTATTGAGCCAAAATGGCGGCTGCCATAGAAAAGCGCGATATCCGTCACCGCCCGCGGAGCGCCTGAGTGGCAGATTGCCAGTTATCTGGTAACGATTTACGGAAAAAGAATGTCCCGTAACGCATTTACAGCGGCCATGGCGATCTCGATCGTTGCCGGCATAGTGGCTGTGCCTTCCACGGTTGCTGGCACGACGGTTTATAAATGCGTCAAAGATGGACAAATAACACTTACCGACAAGCCCTGTCCTGGCGAGAAAGGGAATGCCGATCCCCCCACGGGGCAGTCGACCACCATCGTAGTGCCCTCAAGCAAAGATCCATCGCCAGTAGGTAAATGGTCTGGCCAGATACAGTATCAAGAGGCGTCGAACGGGCAGACAGTGCAGGCTGCTCACTCCGTAGCCTTACTCACCGCCGAATTCACTGCCGATGGGAAAGTCATGGGATCCAGCTCGGAAAACGGGTGCCATTTGCTTGGAGTGTGGTCCGCAGGCGGGCAGACGCTGAACTGGATCGATCTGACACTTAGCGATTGCAACTACCCGGACCTGAACCGCCGTTATCACGGTAGCTTCATTCTGGCGAGACCAGACAGTTCCGGAAATTTACAGGTCCAGTCGCTCGGAACTCCGTTTTCTAAAGACACTGCAAAGGTCTTCGACGTCAAAGGTACACTGCGCCGGTAGCAGACTGTTTGGGCGGTATTTTTCGCGCGAACGTGTCCAGGTGAAAACGCGCGGGTATGATGGAAGACATACCGATTAACTGGTGGCACGTTTGGATCTATGAACGGGTTCCCAGGGATCGGTTCAGGGTGCGTGCGCTTAGACGGTGGCTTGCCTCAATGGAATGAAAGTGCGCTATTGGTGGGTCAACCAGAACCAGACCTTCCGCCAGGAGATTGACGGCGGTTATCTTTGGTCGCCCAAGCGAAACAAGAACGGTCATCGTAACCCGTTTTACGAGTTCATGCGCGAGGTCGCTCCTGGCGACGTCGTGTTCTCATTCTGCGATACCCGGATTGCAGCGATCGGCATAGTCAGCGGCTATTGTCGGGAGAGTCCAAAGCCTGAGGAGTTCGGCACGGCCGGTACAAATTGGAGTCAGATCGGGTGGCGAGTGGGGGTTCGCTGGCAGCGACTCGCAAACGCGATACGTCCGAAGGATCATATAGCGCAGTTGAGGTCAGAGCTTGCGACCAGGTATGCCCCGTTGACTTCGGACGGTAACGGCCTGCAAAGCGTCTATCTAACCAGAGTCGGCGCCGGCCTAGCGTCAGGCCTGTTTCGATTGATCGGCAATGAAGCCTCCAGCGTGTCCGATATTGGATACGAGACAAGCAGGATGGAACGCGATTCGCCGGCACCCGAACGAGACATCGAGGAATGGGAGCGACGAGTGGAGGACGCCATCGTCACCGATGAAGCTATTCGGGAGACCGAACGGCGCGCCCTCGTGCAGGCTCGCCGTGGTCAAGGTATTTTCCGGGACAATGTGCGCACGATTGAACGGGCTTGCCGGATCACCAAAGTCGAGCGTGCAGAGCATCTGATTGCAAGTCATGTCCAGCCCTGGCGTGATTCGAGCAACGAGCAACGAGCAGCGGCTCGACGGTGAGAACGGGTTGTTACTCACCCCCACCGTCGACCATTTGTTTGACAAAGGCTTCATTTCGTTCGAGGACAGTGGGCAACTAATAGTTTCTCCGGTTGCCGACCTAAAATCTCTTAGGCGAATGGGAATTGATTCAGCAGATCGCGTCAACGTTGGCGCATTTTCAGAGGGGCAGCGCCGCTACCTCGATTTCCATCGCGAAAACGTCCTGCGCATGGCACGCGGACTGGCGACGCATTGACTGGTTGGCGGTCTCTCACTGGACTGAAGGGGTGTAGCCAGCGTGAACGTTTCCTTCGAAGGCGACCTGATACGGCCCCTTGGGTTAGTTACTCTCTATTTCGGCTACGCGGAATTTGAAGTCGATGCTCTGTTCGACGCTCTAGTGGGGGGAGGGCTTGCCGTAGATATGTCAAGAAACGCTTCCCTGGGCCAAAAATTGCCGGCGGTGCGTGACTGCTGTCTCGGCAAATGATTGCCGAAGCCGCTGAACTCATTGCGATTGTTGATGAGGGCCGACCTTTGATTGATCTTCGCAATACCTTGGTGCACTCGTCCATTGTAGCGGGGGGTCGCGTAAGGCCATCGGATAAGGCTCGGTCAGACATGACGGTTACACCGGAGCAACTCACCCAACTGGCGGACGCAATATTTACCTGGAAAGAGCGTCTGAGCGCCACGAGGCAGCTGCGGTTGATGCCAGCACTTCAGCGGATGGACCACAATGGTACCTAATCTACGGTTTGCGCATTCGCCGGGAGCGCCATTTCCAGTGAGCCGAGGAAGGAGTCGATGATTGGAATAAATCAGTTTCTATCGACGCCGGCGCGACCTCGCGTCGCACAGCCTTGTCGTTGGGGCACACATTGGAAGTGACGGCGTTTATCGCGGTATTCGTGGCGCTAGGCATCGGCTTTGCTTTTGGCAGATATAGAACGCATACCTTTCAGAACCGAAGTGAGGCACGGCTGTCCCGCGCATTGAAAATGCGATTTGCGCCGCCGGACTACCACCTGCTAAACCATGTAACGCTTCGGCTGGAAGGCGGAACGACCCAAATCGATCACGTCTTGGTTTCCCGTTTTGGAATATTCGTCATTGAGACTAAAGACTACAGGGGCTGGATTTTCGCTGGTCCGCGTGACCGCTATTGGACACAGGTGCTCTATCGCGCCAAGTTTAAATTCCAGAATCCGTTGCGCCAGAATCACAGGCATGTTTGTGCGATCCAGGAACTTCTAGATTTTCTGCCTCCCGATGTCATTCGCCCGGCTGTCGTCTTTACCGGAGATGCAGAGTTCAAGACAAATATCCCCGAGGGGGTGTTTACGGTGGCAGGGTCATGGCCTTCGTTGAGGGCACTACCCAGGAGGTCATGTCAGTCAATCGAGTTCAGTTCTGTGTGGGACGTATCGAGACCACGCGTCTTTCAATTACCAAGGCAACCGACGTGGAGCATGTGCAGGGACTGCGACGCAGATATGGTAACGATCCGTAGGGCAGGGGGTGTCTGCCGCCGTTCCGTCTCGAGCCTGAGGCGCACGTTGCACGATAAGATATTGACAGTCGAATTCCGCTCGTGAAAACATAATGTTGGAGAGCCAGGGTCTATTAGTTTGGAATGCACGATAAGGCTTCGCTTATCCAAAGAAGTGGGAAGGCACTCAATTGGGCCGGCTATTGGCATTCCGCTCGCCATAGCTGCTCCCAATGTTGTCGACTGAGACGATCGTGGTAGGGAATGTCTGCAAATGTCGCAAATCGCCGTTCCATCCTGCCACTCACTATACGGACGAGCACTCCCAACTGATATCCAGCAGCGACAAAGAGAGCTCTCGCGAATTGCAATGGCCGGCGACTGTCGAACGCAAGCGAATTCCCGCCCTGACTGAAAATCGCAATCATAAATTGTCCCTCAACTCCCATGCACTCGACGATTCACTCGCGGTGGCCTCTCCATTTTGGGGTCTGCCGGTCCCGTTTGGTGGCGGCGCCAGCATCTGGGGCGATGCGTGAGTGCTCATCTCCGAAAGGTCCCAGATGACTTGGACCAGCCCAACACAAAGTATGAGAACGAAGCCGAGGAAAATGATCAGCGACGTCAAAATAGGCATGTCCTATCCCCAGCGCGGACGCAGCACAAGGCTGATAAGGAACTAATAGACGCCAATGCGGCCAAAGCCAGCGAAGAAATAAGACCGCTTTTCATGAGTCCTCTGTTCTCGGATGGAGAAATTGGATGGAGCCACAGACGCGGCAATCGCGCAATTGCACGATGGTATGAATGCATGTTGCGGGAACGAGAAATTCACATCGGACGGATCTGGGTTGGTCGATCCGCGGCAAGCGCCTATATCCAGTGTCACAATCTTGGGCTAACAATCGCATTTGCGCGGAGCTATCCGCAGCGCTTTTCGCAAAAGTAGGCGCGAACTATACGATCGCACAATGTTGAATTCAGTGCGCTTCTGTCCTAATCGCAACAGTGTAATCACGCGACGACAGGAGAAACGATGAAGCGCTTACTAGTTTCTACCGGGGCAACCGGGGTTTTGGACTGCACCAATCATCCATCGTTCGTCCGCCGGGGAGCCGATCCTGACAAGGAGAATCAGGTTGCCTTGAAGCCATGCACAAGGCGCCTGTTGAAGTCCGTAACGTGTGCATCACTTCTGCTGGCTTCCGCAGTTGCCATTGCAGACAACCCACCGCTGCCGACGCAGATCGTTGACTTGGCGAACAAGGTCGACGGGGTGCATCCGGGGTATCGCGCCTTTCATGCGAAAGGAGTTGTGGTGGAAGGCAGCTTCAAAGCCTCCCCCGGAGCTTCGCGGCTCAGCCGCGCAACGCTATTCAATGGCAGCTCGATTCCGGTGACCGCGCGCTTCTCGGATGGCAGTGGAATGCCGATGGTGCCCGACGGCTCGCCCGCGATGCCCCGTGGCATCGCCATCAAGTACCACCTGCCTGGCGGCCGCGACACCGACATGGTGACCAACTCGTTCAAGTTCTTTCCGGTAGGCACCGGAGAGGACTTTCGTGATCTGCTGCAGGCGATCACTGCGAGCCCACCCGATGCCCCACACCCGAATAAGGTGGAACAGTTCTTCGGCAGCCATCCGAATGCGCCGAAGGCGATCGGTTCGCTCCCGATCCCGGACAGCTTCGCCGACGAGGAGTACCACGGCATCGACGCTTTCATCTTCGTCACCAAGAGCGGCAAAAGGCAGGCGGTACGCTACGTGATAGCGCCGGAAAAGCTGGTGCACATCACGCCCGAAGAGGCGGCGAAGCAGTCACCCAATTACCTGTTCGATGATCTTGCGAAGCGGATTGCGCAAAAGCCGCTAATTTTTCACCTCAAGGCGCAATTGGCCGAGCCCGGTGATCAGACCAAGGATGCGAGCCAACCCTGGCCCGATGACCGCAAGCTGGTCGATCTCGGCGTGCTGACGCTGACCAAAGTGGTGCCCAACAGCGCGGAAGCAGAGAAGAAGCTGCTGTTCCTCCCCACGAACCTCACCCCCGGAATCGAGCTCTCCGACGATCCGCTGCCAAGCGTGCGCTCTGCCGCCTACGGCGTCTCGTTCGGGAGGCGCAGCCAGTAGGTGCCTGCACGCTCGACAATATCGGTACATCACCACTACGGATTAGCTAAAGGAAATTCACATGAATCAACAGAAGTCTGAGCCCAGCGCGTCGAAGGTCGCCATGAACCTCGAGGTCCATGTCATTCCCGTGTCGGACGTCGAACGATCTAAACAGTTCTACCAGCGATTGGGCTGGAGGCTCGACGAGGATGTCGCCCCAGCAAAGAATGTTCGTATAGTGCAGTTCACCCCTCCGGGCTCGGGTTGCTCGGTCACGTTCGGTAACGGAGTGACTGCGTCGGCGCCCGGTACGGCTGTGGGGGCGCTCATTGTCTCCGACATCAAAGCGGCACATGAAGAAGTGACCCGCCGTGGCATCGGTGCGAGTGAGATGTGGCACGGCGCTCCGTTTCCCGTGGAGGCACGCCTTCCCGGCCCCGACCCGAAGCGCACGAGCTACGGATCGTTCTTCGCCTTCGCCGACCCCGACGGCAATGCGTGGCTGGTCCAGGAGGTCACAACGCGCCGACCCGGCCGCTGATACCCCATTTGCATCGACGACAGGAGAACTTTATATGAAGGGAAAACATGATGTCGCCGCTGCAGCGAGCCGTTCCGAAGGTCATATTAGCCGCCGCGATGGGCTCAAGCTCGTTGCGGCGGGGATGGCTGCATCCCTGCTGCCGCACGCGTCTCGATCCGAGACACTAAACGAATTTCCGCAATCCACACACCCCGAGAGAGAGCCCATGAGTAGTTACATCAAAGTTGGCCAGGAAAACTCAACGCCCATTGAACTCTATTACGAGGACCATGGCTCCGGATCAGCGGTGGTCCTGATCCACGGTTGGCCCTTAAGCGGCGCGTCGTGGGAAAAGCAGACAGCAGCACTCCTTGCCGCGGGTCATCGCGTAATCACGTACGACCGCAGGGGTTTTGGCCGGTCCAGCAAGCCTGCCGTCGGCTACAACTACGACACGTTTACCGCTGATCTCGATGCTGTGCTGAGCACGCTGAAGCTTACGGACGTTTCTCTCGTCGGCTTCTCAATGGGCACGGGCGAAGTCACCCGATATATCGGCAAGTACGGCACGAAACGGGTGCGCAAAGCAGTGCTCATTGGCACTCTAGGTCCGTATCTCGTAAAGGCGGCGGACAACCCGGAAGGTGTGGACAGGAGTGTCTTCGAGGGCCTTAAGGCTGCCATCAAAGCCGATCGGCCGGCCACACTGATGGATTTTCTGCACAACTTCTACAACTACGATGTCACGGGAGGCAAGCTCGTGAGCGAGCGCGTACTCCAGGACAATTGGAACGTGGCCGCCGGCGCGTCGGCGATTGGCACGCAGGCTTGCGTCGATTCGTGGATTGAGGACTTCCGTCAGGACATCGCTCGTAACACCGTACCGACGCTCCTTCTGCACGGCGACGCCGATCGCATCCTGCCTGCGGACGCTACATCCAGAAGACAGGCGAAGATAATCAAGAACGTCAAGTTCGTGGAGCTTAAGGGTGGTCCCCATGGCGTGCTGTGGACCCATGCGGAAGAGGTCAACTCCGAGCTGGTGAAGTTTCTAGCGTAGATAGAGATCATTTGCCATCAGACTTTCTGAGGAATAGAGCATGTCTTGCACCATTGTCCGCCGTGACTTTTTGAAGTGCGCGCTCTCATCTGCCGTGGTAATTCCGGCGCTGGGCGTAGCAAGCGCGAGGGCCGCTAGCCCGCCCCTGCTCGATCCGACTGATCCAGTCGCGCAGTCGCTCGGCTTCGTGCTGGATGCATCGAAACTTGATTCGAGCGCGGACCCGCAATTCAAGCCTGGTCAACACTGCGGTGTATGTATGCAATTCCAGGGGAAATCCTCCGACGCAACGGCTGGTTGCGGCATTTACGCTGGCCACTCGGTTCCATCCCGGGGCTGGTGCAGGGCATTCGCGCAACGTTCCTGACAGGCGCTTGGCAGTGGTGTTCGGCTCGCATTTCATACAGGAGAGCTTTCTGTGATTCGCAAGGCAAGAGCGGTCTGGTACGGCACCGGTCGTGGCGGAAAGGGCAACCTTTCGTCCGACTCGGGTGTGCTTGCCGACACGCCGTATTCATTCAGCACTCGATTCGAGAGCGAGAAGGGGACCAACCCGGAGGAGCTAATTGCGGCCGCACATGCAGGGTGCTTCACGATGGCATTGGCCTTTCGATTGCAAGCCGCGGGCTACACCGCTACAGAGCTCCATACCGAGGCCGCCGTCACCCTTGAGAAAGACGACGATGGTTTCAATATTAGTCGCTCCGCCCTGACGCTGCGTGCAAGCGTACCGAATCTGGATCAAGACACGTTTGATCGATTGGCGCGGGACGCCGAGCTGAATTGCCCGGTTTCCAGGGTGCTCAGGGCGGAGACCACGTTAGACGCGCAGCTGGCTTGATAGCCAGGCCAACATGAACTCGAACGACATCTTTCTGCAACCGGGATCTTCTACGTCGGACGCAATGTCACTGGCGTTTGACGATGAGGAATACATCTCGGAGCGCGACCAGTTGGACAACAGCCACACACTGGCGAGGCTTCTGGCTACCGCGACAATCGCACTGAACATCGATCGTCGCGTGACGCAGAATTGCATTCGACGCGCCGCGGCGCTGCTCGGAATCGACCTGAGCTCAGAAGGGGACGCGACCACGGCGCGCTCGCATATGCGGGGGGGTCTCGCATCGTGGCAAGCCAAGCGTCTGCGATCCTACATCGAGGACAAACTCGACTCGACTATTAGAGCCAACGACCTCGCGGATGTTGTTCGGCTGAGCACGAGCTACTTCTTCCGCGCCTTTCGTAAGACGTTTGGAGAGACTCCTGTTGACTACATCATGAGGCGGCGCATGTTGCGAGCGCAGGAACTCATGCGGAAGTCACGAGTATCTTTGTCGCAGGTCGCCTTAGAGTGCGGCATGTGCGATCAGGCTCATTTTTCACGCACTTTTCGTCGGATCGTCGGAACCAATCCGACGGTCTGGCGGCGTCAATTCCTGTTGCGTTCTACTTTCGGCGAGGACGCATCCCAACCAGGCCGGCGCGCTGCGGCGGATTCTTCATCCTTGCCAGGCTAGCGTGAGGGATGATTGTTTGGCCGCCGCCTATCCGCCAAGCGTGTGCCGGAGAAAGTCGCTCACCAGGCCGGCGATCTCATCTGGCTTTTCGTAGAGCGCGAAGTGCCCAGCATCGAGGATGTGGACTTCCGCCTTGGGCAGGTCACGTTGATACGCGGCGGCCTCGGCAACCACAAAGGAAGGGTCATACTTGCCCCAAAGAACTAACGTAGCCGGTTGATGTTGCCGCAGCCAAGCCCCCCAAGCCGGATAGCTGGCCACGTTCGTGCGGTAATCGTAGAACAGGTCGATCTGGATGTCGTCTTCGCCAGAACGGCTGAGGAAAGCATACTCATCATTCCAGCGGTCTGGATCAATTGTTTCGGGTGTCGGATTCGAGCCGATATGGCGCTGCCTCGTCGCAGCCAGCGATGAGAAGTTGACTCGCAGTCCGGGCTCGTTGGCAGCCCGGTCGGCCCAGAACTCCCGCCGCTTCTGCCAAAGCGGACTCAGCCCTTCCTCGTGCGCGCAGGCGTTCTGGATGATGAACGCCTGCACGCGCTCAGGATGCGCGACAGCCATCCGGAACCCGACAGGCCCTCCATAGTCCTGCATGAACAACACATAGTGCTGAAGACCGAGCACCTCCGTAAAGCGCTGCATTACCTGGGCAATGTGATCGAATGTATAGGAAAACTCCTTGCTGCCGGGCGCATCGCTGTGACCGAAACCCGGATAATCGGGGGCAATGAGATGATAGTGCGCGGATAGACGTGTCAGCAGTGGCTCGAACATCCGCGATGATGACGGAAAGCCGTGCAAGAGCAGCAGCGTCGGAGCACCTGGCCGCCCCGCCTCGCGATAAAAGATCGATAGCCCGTCTACCGACACGCTGCGATAGAAAACAGTTGGCGACGGCTGCAGTGCTTGGGCAACCGGAGCGCTCTGCGCGGAGCCGTCGGCGGCCATTCCAAGGACGACGGTGGCGGTTAGACCTGTGACGAGCTTATGCATACACGACTACACCTTATATGTTGGTTTGAAATCCGTGAAGCGGGAGACCTTCTAGGCGATGGCGCGTCAAGCAGATCGTGGGTGGCGAGCATTACGACGGCTAAGCCTCAAACGACAATCAACTGTACGTCGATATTGCCGCGCGTTGCATTTGAATACGGACAGACCAGGTGCGCCTGCTGCACCAAGGATTCCGCATCCGCACGCGACATACCCGGCACTGCGATCTTCAGCGTAGCCTCGACGCCAAAACCGTTCGGTATGGCACCGATACCCACACTGGCCGAGATGGATAATTCGCCCGGCAAATCGATCCTGTCGCGCGTGGCGACAAATTTCATCGCGCCAATAAAACACGCGGCGTAGCCGGCCGCAAATAGCTGTTCAGGGTTCGTACCCGGACCGCCCGACCCACCCAGCTCGCGTGGTTTCACGAGCTTTACGTCCAATGCTCCATCCGAGGACACCGCACGTCCGTCGCGACCGCCGGTGGCCTTGGCGTGTGCGGTATAGAGAACTTTCTCGAGCGACACAATCTCCTCCCGATTCAGGTTTCATCACTGACCAAGTGCGCAGCTCTAACTACCATTTGCCTAAATGCATGCCTCCATCGACGTGCAGAACCTCGCCGGTCACCTGGCTGGCTTCGGTGAGATAAAATACGGCCTCCGCAATGTCTTTGGATGCGGCTATTGTTCCAAGAGGTGAGAGCGTGCGCAGGAACTCGTCGGGAACGCCCTGGAGCAATGGTGTGGCCACAACGCCTGGCGCTACCGCGTTCACACGAATTCCCTGCTTCGCGTACTCCATCGCGAGGCTGCGGGAGATTGCGTTGATGCCGCCCTTGGTAATCATTGGCACCGACGCGGTGAGCGCCGCGAGCGGATGATCGGCGATTGTGGCCGTGATACTCACGATGCTTCCATTAGACTTCTGCGACAGCATCTGCTTGACGACCAACTGCGTGATGTAGATGAAGCCCTCCAAGTTGGTGGAGGACAAAACACGAAAGTCCTCAGTCGAATAGTCTAGAAACGGCTTTGGAAAAAATACGCCGGCATTGTTCACCAGAGCATCGACCGAGCCGAATCGCTCAAGGGCTGTCTTGACCACGTGCTGCGCCGTGGCGGTCTGGCCGATGTCGCCGTCGACCAACGCCAGATGGTCGGATTGCCTCAGCTCATTCTTGCTGCTGATATGACGGGAAGTTCCCACCACGTTGTAGCCACGGTCAAGGAACAGGGTAGCGATCGCGGCACCGATTCCCTGAGAGGCGCCGGTCACAATGATGCTCTTTTGTTTCGTAGTCACGATATACCTTCCGCGTTGGGTTTTGGGTGTCGATTAGGGGTCCAATGACCCGTTTGGTTGAACACATTGTGGAGCTCCATGCCCCTACTGATTAGATGGGAAACTCCGAAATCTAATTTCCAAAAATGGCAGAGTGACCACATGTGGGCGGCACTCGCTCTTGTTAACCGACGACCTCAAGGATGACCTCAAGCTCAACGCACATGCCCAAGGGTAGCGTTGCCATGCCTAACACCAACCGGGTCGACATCTTCTCGTGCCCAAACACGCTGGCGAATAATTCAGATGCCGCATCGGCGACCTTGGGATGCTCGCGAAAATCGTCGGTCGTAACCAATGAAACCCCCAACCGGACGACCTTGCGCACTTTATTCAGTGACTCCAAATGTTCCTTGGCGAGCGCGAGAGCATTCAATGCGGCCAATTCGGCTGCACGCCGACCTTCCTCGATGCTCAAATCATTGCCGATGCGGCCCACGTATTTGGGTTTCCCCGCTTCCACCGGCAACGTACCGCTGAGGAACAGCAGGTTCCCTGTCTGCACTGTCTCTACATAAGCGCCCAAAGGTTTGGGCGCGCGAGGCAGATTGATGCCGAGTTCTTTCAGACGCTGCTCGGGATCGGTTGATTTTTTACTGATTGGCATCTCTAAGAACTCCTGCACTGTTGTGGGACGCAAGGGAATCTCTGGTCATTTCGTCTCGTATGATGGTTTCGACTGTTCAGAGGAACTTGGCTTCGGCCCGCACAGATTCATAGGCCAAGTTCGCTGAGTCCCGAATGGTCATCCGGACGTCGCCCCAACGGCCAGCGGAACTTGCGATCGTGCTCCGTGATCGTCAAATCGTTGATACTTGCGAAGCGACGCTGCATCAAGCCTTCGGTGTTGAACTCCCAATTCTCGTTGCCGTAACTGCGAAACCAGTGACTATCGTCATCGCGCCATTCGTAGGCGAAACGCACAGCAATGCGATTGCCAGCGCAGGCCCATAGCTCCTTGATGAGTCGATAATCCAGCTCCCGCGTCCATTTGCGCTGCAGGAAGGCACGCACCTGCTCGCGACCTACGGGAAACTCAGCCCGATTCCGCCACTGCGTGTCTTCGGTATACACGTGCACAACTCGGTCCGGCTCACGAGTGTTCCAGGCGTCTTCCGCCATGCGCACCTTCTGCACGGCAGTCTCGACAGTAAACGGTGGTATCGGTGGACGCGTCGCCACGGAGGTCTCCCTATGATGCATATCTCAATTGTCTAGCCGAAGAGCTTGTTGGCAATCTCGGCAACATGGCGACCTTGGTAGCGCGCCCCTTCGAATTCGTTCTTGGTCGGTTGGCGGCTGCCGTCGAGGCCTGCGATGGTGGTCGCGCCGTAGGGAGTACCACCGGTAATCTCATTGAGCTCAGTCAGTCCAGCGAAGCTGTATGGCAGGCCCACGACCACCATGCCGAAATGCAAGAGATTGGTGATGGTCGAAAACAGATTCATTTCCTGGCCGCCATGTTGGCTGGCGGTCGAGCTGAACGCCGAGCCCACCTTGCCGTTGAGCGCCCCCTTCGCCCAGAGGCCACCGGCTTGGTCGAGAAAGGCGGCCATTTGCGCGGACATCCGGCCGAACCGTGTGGGTCCGCCGATAATGAATGCGTCATAGTTGGCCAGGTCCTCGATCTTGGCAACTGGGGCTGCCTGATCGAGCTTGTAGTGCGCGGCCTTGGCCACCGCCTCGGGTGCGGTCTCTGGTACACGCTTGATATCGACTGTAGCGCCGGCTTCACGCGCGCCGGTCGCGGCTGCACCCGCCAATTTCTCGACATGGCCGTAGCTCGAATAATACAGAATCAGTACCTTACTCATGGGAGTCTCCATCTGATCGAACTTTGAGGGAAAGGGTATTTAGATCGACCGTCATAATTGGGCGGTCTTGCGAGCGAAGGCGCTTCGATAGGCGAACAGCGCGGGAGCTCCACCGGTCATCAAGAACACCACCGTTGAGCCCGCCGGATAACGACCTGCACGCACATCGCCGATCATGCCGGCGAAGGCTTTACCGGAATAGACCGGATCCAAGAGAAGGCCCTCGCAACTGGCCATGAGCCGGACCGCTTCGATCATCGCGTCGGTGACAATGCCGTAGCCCTGGCCGCGCTGGTCTTCGGCGATGAGCACGTCATCGATTTCTAAGCGATCGCTTGCACCGAGCAGCTCGAGAGTTCCGTTCGCCATGGCCAGAGTGCTGCTGCGACTGTTCTCCGCGCTCGCCAGAATCGTGAAGGCGCGAACCTGGTGCGAGGGTCGGCCGAGTACCCTAAATCCGGCGAGCAGACCCGCGTGCGTACCGTTGCTGCCATTGGCGGTGACGATGATTGCATCATCGAGGCCGTTCGCGTTCAGTTGGCTGTCTAGTTCCAGCGCGCACCGAACGTAACCCAGGGCGCTGATTGAATTGGAACCGCCGCCGGGTGTGAGATAGGGCCGTCGGCCTCGCGCGGTGAGTTCTTCCGCGCGGCGCTTCGCGAAGTCGGCAGCCATCTCGCCGTGGCGCAGGACGTGCATTGTTGCCCCGAACAGGTCATTCAGCAGGGTGTTTCCGTTGCGTTGGTAATCGTCATCGGTGTCCGGAACGAGCGGCGCCAGAACCAACTCGCAGGCGAAGTTTTGTCGCGCGCAGGCCGCCGCCACGACGCGCGTAAAATTGGACTGTATTCCACCGGTGGCGATGATGGTGTCGCAGCCTTTCGCCGCGGCGTCGCCCATTAGATATTCCAATTTGCGCAGCTTATTGCCACCGCCTCCGAGGCTCATCAGATCGTCGCGCTTCACGTACAGCCTGACTCCGTTCAACGCCGGACCCATTGCCTCTTCAATGCGCTTCAGCGGTTGGATCGGCGTAGGCGCATCGATCAAAGCGACGCGGGGAATGCGGTCCAGAGCTTCCGCTAGAGAATTGTGTGCACTCATTTCTTTACCGGCAACGCCTTCCGAACGCGTTCGACCCCATTAGGCAACCAGCCGCTCACCGCAGCAGCGCACCGACCGAATGAAGACCTAAGAAGGCAACACAGTTTGCTGGCTTGCATGGACACTTTCATCGCGATGCCCGTCACCTGGCACGCCGCGCGAACGCCAGCACATAAACTTCGGACCTGATGACCGGAAGTCTGTCATCTGAAAGCTCGATTCCATCGGTGAGGCGGTTCGGGAGGAACAGGAGTTTTTTCTGCGCCTCCAGGGTGTCGACGGGTGTGTCGAGGGTCAGCACGCCAAGGTCCACCACCTTGCGATCGGCGGGCCAGGGCTGGCTCGGATCCTGGGTTTGGTCGCCGGCGGCGGCAAGCTGCGCTTTGAGATGAAACACGACCGGCCTCTTTGCGATGCGTTGCGGCAGGTCATCAACCAGAAAATCGGGCGGTCTCTTTGCGGCCTGCTCTGCAGTCAGAGGCACGGCCTTTTCCGGGGTCATGATGTACCGCACTGCCTGTCTGTGCCCGGCCTTATCAACGAAGATGAAGGCGTCGATCCCGTGGTACTCCTGATCCGCAAAACTGTCCGGAGTGGGCGCGGAGCCGAAGGATGCGGGGAATCTCGGGTGGCTGGCAGTGAATTGATCCAGCTTAGTCGGCTTGGGTGCATCAGCGGGACTCTCGCTGATCGCCACCAACAGATCACGAAACTGCTCTCCGGTAGCTACCGGGAAAAACTTGATCGCCAGAATCACCATATCCACCTCGGTCCCGTCGGGCATGTGGAACTTGATGGCCATGCCCTTGGGATTGCTGGGGGCGCCGTCCGGGACGGTCGGGATGCCGCCGTCGTTGGAAAAGCGAACGGTTACGGGAATCTTGCTGCCGCCGAAGAGCGCCGCGCGGCTCAGTGCCGAGGCAGCGGGCGTCGCGACAAAGCTGCCCTCGGCGACCACACCTTTTGCGTGGTTGACGCGAAAGCCCGAATGGGTCCCGTAAATTTTGTAGAAGGTGTCCACGATCTCGGTCACGAGCGCAGCGTCGTCGGCGCGAGCTAGCGTCGAGGTCGACAGGCTTGCCGCCGCGATTGCGATCGCCAACGGCCCCTTGTACCTGAGCATCTTGCGTGACTCCTTCGGTTCGTCGCGCCGCGGCTATTGGGCGAGCGTGCCGGTGGAGTACGGCAATCGTTTCTCGACGTCGGGCTTGGTTTGCAGGCCCATCTCCATCAGGCGCTTGATCCTCTGCTGGGCCTGCGGACGATGCGCCGAGTCAAGGAACGCGCCCCATTCCGCGCCAATCTCGATATCAGACGGCAAGGTGGCGATATCGACCAGGCGTTTGATGGTGGCGATGGCCTGCTTGTCGAATCCGGCAATGCGCCGGGCCAGCGCGTCCACGAATGGGTCCAGCTCGGCGTCGGGCAGCGCGCGGTTGACGTAGCCGTAGCGCTCCGCCAGATCGCCGGAGATGTCCTCGCCACTGAGCAGAATCTCCAGCGCACGGCCGCGCCCGGTCAGGCGCGGCAAGCGGGCCATAGGACCGCCACCAGGCACCAATCCGGCGCCGATTTCCCACTGCGACAAAACCGCCTTCTCGCGACTGGCGAAGCGCATGTCGCTCGCCAGGGACAGCTCGCCGCCGACGCCAGTGGTGCGGCCGCGGATCGACACAATCGACACGACTGGCGCACGACTCAGGCGCACCAGTATGTCAGGCAACGCCGGCAGGCCAGTTACGCCCGGCGGAATGTCGGTTGTCGCCGAGAGCGGCGGAACGAAATCGTAGTGCGTTAGGAAGAAGCCCGGCACCGCGCTCTGAAATACTACCACCTTGACCTTGGGATCGGTCTCCATCTGGGTAATGACGCTGTTCAGCTGAGGAATGGTTTCGGGGCCGAAAAGGTTGAACGGCGGGTTGTCCAACGTGACGCGCCAATATTCCGGTGTGAGACGCTCGACTCGGATCTCCTGCTTCGGTGCGGCGTCAGTCCTGGTGCCGGATGCTTCCGCCCGCTCGCCCGCGTGAGCGGGATTGATGCCTGCCATTACGGCAGCTGTGAGTGTTGCGGCAAAGAAGTAGGCTTTCATTCTGGATACCTCGGGTGCTTGGCAGTGATCATCGTCGGGGCGATATTCGGCCTACTTGGCCCAGGATTCTTGTAGATTCGGACCCCATCAACGGCATTCCGAGACAGAGACTTGTTGCGGAAAAAATAGGATGATCGCAGCCCCTTCAGGCTGGGACTCGAACTAGATGAATCACACATACGATGCCATTGTTATCGGTGCTGGCCAGGCCGGACCTTCCTTGGCGGTGCGCTTCTCTGGCGCCGGCAAGTCAGTCGCGATCATTGAGCGCGATCTCTTTGGGGGCACGTGCGTCAACAGCGGCTGCACTCCTACCAAAACCCTGATCGCGAGCGCGCGCATGGCCTACGACACACGCCGAGCGCACTCCTATGGAATTGAGCTACCTACGGATAGCGTCGCAGTCAACATGCGCGCTGTTCAGGCCCGAAAGAAGCGAATTGTAGGTGCGTCTCAGAGAGGCTTGGAGAATTGGATTCGCGGGATGCAGAACTGTACGGTTTATAGAGGTCACGCAAGATTCGAATCGGCACGATGCGTGAATATCGACGGGCAGGAACTGACGTCTGATCAGATTTTCGTCAACGTCGGCGGTCGACCGCGAATTCCCGCCTTCCCCGGCATTGACCATGTGGCGTTCTTGACAAGCACATCGCTTCTCGAGCTCGAGGAGCTGCCGGCGCATCTGATTGTCATCGGCGGAAGCTATGTCGGTCTTGAGTTCGCCCAAATGTATCGACGATTTGGCAGCGATGTCACGGTGATAGAAAAGGAGCCTCGTCTTTTGTCCCACGAGGACGCAGAAGTGGCCGCGGCGGTCCAATCCGCACTCGAAGTAGAGGGTATTCAGATACGTCTTGGTGCCGAATGCATTCAGCTTGCCCAAAATGCCGAGTCGGTGACTGCAAACGTGCATTGTTCGGAGGGATCTCCGCAAATCACGGGCTCTCATGTACTCATGGCGATGGGGAGAGTGCCCAATACCGACGACTTGGGGCTCGAAAAGGCTGGCGTGGAGACAGATCACGCCGGGTTTATCAAAGTCGATGATGAACTACGCACCAATGTCTCCGGTATCTGGGCTTTGGGTGACTGCAACGGTAAAGGGGCGTTCACGCATACCGCCTATAATGACTATGAAATTGTGGCCGCCAACTTATTCGAAGGGAACCTAAGGCGGCGCTTGAGTGATCGAATTCCCTGCTATGCCCTGTTTGTGGATCCGCCGTTAGGCCGAGTCGGACTTACTGAACGCGACGCCCTTGCCCAAGGCCACGCGATTCGTATCGGCAGTCGGACGATGGCAAGAGTCGCGAGGGCCGTCGAAAAAGGCGAAACTCAAGGTCTAATGAAAGTGGTGGTGGATGCGCGATCCAATCAAATACTGGGTGCCTCAATCCTAGGTGTCGGCGCTGATGAAGCGATTCACTCGATCATCGACGTCATGGCCGCAAAAGTGCCCTATACCACTCTACAAAACACGGTACATATCCATCCTACCGTTTCGGAATTGATACCCACCATCCTGGGCGAACTTGGGCCAATCACTGGTGTGTCGGTTTAAGATACGATCTTCATCAAGGCACATTCACTAGATTGCTCACGAACATGCATCGATGCGATCGTGCAATGACGTGCTTAACTCGCGCGTGGGTTCGATGAAGTGCCGGCCTTGCGGGTGGATGCGAGGCCGAGGGTCGCAGCCATATTCACCAGGTCGGCGAGCGAATCAGCCTGCATCTTGCGCATCACATTGCCTCGGTGCACCTTCACTGTGATCTCGGTGATGAAAAGTTCACTACCGACCTGCCTGTTTACCAGGCCGCGAACCACCAACGCCATAACCTGCCGCTCGCGAGGGCTAAGTGAAGCGTAACGGTCCCGAATCGATCGCAACTCTGCTTCACGACGCAGCGCAGCGTCGCTGCACTCGATAGCTTGCTGGATCGCGCCTAACAATATCTCATCACTGTACGGTTTGTTCAAAAACTCTACCGCTCCCGCCTTCATCGCACGCACCGCCATCGGCACATCGCCGTGGCCCGAGATAAATATAATCGGCATTGCAATTCGATCAGTAGCGATACGCTTCTGTAGGTCGAAACCATTTAAGTCTGGAAGCGCAACGTCCAATACCAGGCAATTGGGGACGAGGACGGGTGGGCGAGAGAGGAATTCCTGCGCCGAAGCAAATGTCTGCGGCTGCCACCCTGCGAAGCGAATTAGCGATTCCAGTGATTCGCGCACCGAGATGTCGTCGTCAACCACAAACACGATTGGCGTGCCGCGCCGCATGAGCGATGGCGGCGATTTACGAAGTGATGCGCTCGCTGAATTCATTTCAAATCTCCCAGGCGTTACATTGCTCAGCTAACTCGAAATGCGGCATTGAGCGCCTCACACAGAGCAGCGTCGCTGAATGGCTTGAACAGGCAATCCACGGCGCCCTGTTCTCGCAGGCGTGTACGGACAGTCTCATCACACTGGGCGGTGACAAAGATGATCGGGATTGCTTGCCTGCGAACCGTCAATTCCCGTTGCAGATCAGGCCCGGTCATGCCAGGCATGTGGATATCGAGGATCAGGCACCTGGTATCACCGACGCAATCGGACGTGATGAACTCCTGTGCCGATGAGAACACCCTTACCGAGTAGCCTAACTCTGTCAACAGGTCGGGCAGCGACTCGCGCACGGACTCGCTGTCATCGACCACGGACACGAGCGGACGTTTGACCATCATAGTCACAGATTCCTCACATGACGTTCCTCTGCACCGGTTGCGGTGGACGTCCGAACGGCCCCGAAACGACGGACGCCGGCTACAGCCGCCGCCAGCGGCCCGCTCGGGATGGAAAATGAGAACGTAGCGCCCGGGCCATCGTTTGGTGTTGCCCATAGACGGCCGTCGTGACTTTCGATAATGGAGCGACTGACGGATAGGCCGATTCCCATGCCGCTGCTCTTTGTGGTGTAGAACGCATCGAATAGTCTGTCCACCCCTTGAGGTCCGAAGCCCACCCCCGTATCTCGCACGCTCACTTGCACACGATCTTCCCCGTCTCGTTCGGTTTTGATCACTATCTGCCTTGGGCGATCATCAATGCCGCTCATGGCATCTGAAGCGTTCAGCAATAAGTTCAAGATGACCTGTTGCAGCTGGACGCGATCGCCCTGAATGGGTGGTAGCTCACCGGTGAGTTCGGTCCTCACCATTACCTTATTTCTTTCAAGTTCACTGAGCGACAGTGCAACCACCTCCCGTGTTGCCTCGTTCAGGTCCAGTGATTCGCACGTGACGCCCTTCTTGCAGAACAGTGCGCGCAACCGCTTAATCACCTCGGCGGCTCGCTCTGCGTCGCGAATCGTGCGGCTCACGCTTTCCTGCGCTCTCTCGATGTCTGGAGGATCTACCCCGAGCATGCGCCGACACATGCTGGCGTTCGTAACGATGCCCGTCAAAGGCTGGTTGACCTCGTGCGCAATCGCTGCCGTTAGTACTCCGAGGCTCGCAAACTTCGCGGCTCGCGCGAGTTCGGCTCGCAGTTTGGCGACTGCTTCTTCGGCGTGTCGGTGATGTGTCACATCCTGGACAGCTCCGAGGTATTCCAAGCCCTCCTGATCGCGAGTTCGATGGGCAACGACGCGAAGGTACTTGACCGAGTTATCGGGCAGGCGTAGTCGATGCTCAAACTCAAAGTGGTTCACGCCGCGTCGGGCCCGTTCGATCATTTCATGGAATGACGGTAGATCCTCGGGATGGATACGAGCGCCGATCAACTCAAGTGTCACCGGCACATCTGCCGCCTCGAGTTCGAAGAGCTGACTGAGTTCCTTTGACCAGCTGATCTCGTCGGTCTCCGCGCGCCAGGAAAAGCAGCACGTTGAACTGAGTTGTTGCGTTCTTTCGAGAAGTGCGGCACTTCGCTTGAGCGCTTCGTCGCTTCGCATTCGTTCAATGGCGGCGCTCGCGAGGCTGGTGAACTGCGCGATGTCTGCGGAGTGAAAGCGGGGGCGGTCGGTGTTGCTCTCGCGCTGATAGACAGCAAAGATTCCGAGCGGCTCCCCGGTTAGCGATAAAATCGGCGAAACCTCATGCAGCCTGAGGCCGGGCGCTGCGGCCGGCGCCTCCTCCTCCGGTAGCGTATCGGAGAGTGGGTGTAATGCGATTGCCAGTGTCTGCGCATTGATTGTGGCCCCAAAGGGCGTCTCAATCCACCTGACCCGCCTGCCCTCAAGCTGCTTCATGTAACTGGCGGGCAAGCCAGACCCGGCGGCGTTTTGGACTCTCGTACCAGTGCGGTCAAGAAGGAGGACGCAGCTGGAGCATCCGTGGACGGTGGCGTCGAAGTGCTGACACAGGGTGGTGAGAATGAAGGGCAGTGGAGATCCTTGGCGAATCTGTCTGCCCACCATGTCACCGAGGCCGGCCATGAGCCCGATCCACGTTGCCGCTCGGTCCTCCGACGCGGCGCTATTTCTGGGTTCGCGATGACGTGGAGGTCGCAATCCGATATGCCGTTCCGACGCACTCCCAAAGTCGGCGACGCCATTGCACATTCGCCAATTTGCGTTCATACCGGCTTCGCGTCCAGTGTGATCTCGGCACGGAGCACCCTGGAAAGCGGGCAGTTCAGCTCGGCGTCCTGCGCCACTCGAGCGAACGTGCCCTGATCCAGATCCGGTAGGCTCGCACGCAGCATCAGGGCGAAGCGACTGACGAAAGCCCTCGTTTTCCTTTTCGAGGGTGACGATTTCCTCGAACTGAGCTCCGTAGCGGTGTAGCCCGCGACCTGCAATCGAAAGGCCGATGCCATCGTGAAACACCCTGTGTGGGCTGCAGCGATCAACTCCTCAGGGTTGGTTCCCTTCTGGCTCTCGACGCGAGTTCTGAATGAATACGGCGTATTTGTAAGTACGCCAGAGGTTGATGAAAGGTCGCCATTCTCTGCGCGACCGCTGACGCCCCATAGTGCTCTTGCTTTGCAAATCATGAGAAACTCTCTTGCATCAAGGGCTCGAATCACCCGTCTGTTGGGACGTATTGTCGGGCTCCACACTGCACCCGATTAGATGGGAAACTCTGGAATCTAATTTCCAAAAATGGCAGAGTAACCCCCGTGGCGAACCTCCAAGACGTCTTAATATTTGTGAAAGTGGCCCAGTTTGAGAGCATCAGCCGGGCAGCCCGCTCGTTGGGTATGCCCATCTCGACGGTGAGCCGGCGGTTATCGGTGCTGGAGTCGAAGCTCGGCGTGTCGCTGCTGAGGCGCACAACGCGACGGGTGACCCTGACTGCGCAGGGACGTGAATACTTCAATCAGTGCAGGGAGCCGCTGACTCTCATGGAAGAAGCTGAGAGAGTTTTGACCCTGGGACAGAAGACGCCCGAGGGTATGTTAAGAGTGTCCGTGCCGGTCATTCTGGGTCAGGAGCCCTTCCTAGAATTCCTCTCGGGGTTCCTAAAAGTTCAGCCGCGGATCCGGATCGACCTATTTATCACGAATCTCTTTCTCGATCTGGTTGCGGAAAATATTGACGTCGCGATCCGCTTCGGAGAGTTGGAGGACTCGAGCGTGGTCGCCACCCGAATCGGTAAGAGTATTCGCTATGTAGTAGCCGCGCCCGAATATTTGAAAAGCCGAAAGCTTCCCGTTGAGCCCGCGGACCTCAAGCTACACGACTGTGTGATGCTCAATGCCAGGAATAACGAGACCGGCTGGGACCTGGTCAACGGCAGAAAAAAAACGCGCGTCCATGTCTCGGGGCCGATATCGAGTCACGACTTCAATTCGGTCAGCACCTTCGTCTACCGGGGTCACGGGGTGGGACTACTCCCGTCAACCTATTGTGACGCAGCAATCGCGAGCGGTGCGCTCATACGTCTTTTGCCGAAGTGGTCGTCCGCCCAAATCCCCGTTTTTGCCGTCTACTCGAATCGGAAATTCCTGCCTTCGAGGCTGAGCGTCTTCCTGAATGCGCTAGCAGCCTGGCGGAGTCCACTGTGGATCAAGGATTGAAGGGCAGTGAGCAACGGCGCGTGCGAGCGGTCATTGGTTGGCTCAACCCGGTCATTGACACCTGCTGGATAGCGGACATTGAGTGCGATACGTATAGTCGTCCGGAATCTGGAATCTGTGAGCTCCATGGCGGCACGGTGTCGATTGTTCGTCATTCGTTGATTTAAGTCAGTCCTATGCGCTCACTTGCGCAGCGTAACTACAAGCTTAAAAGGAGTAGCGGATGTCTTGGATAACTTATGCCGTGTGGGCATTCACCGCCGGAGCTCTGATCCCGCTAATGGCGATTTTGAATGGCGGGCTCGCACGAGCAACGGGAGGTGCAATTCAGGCGACGGTTCTCCTGTTTGCTATCGGGCTGCTTGCGTCATTGGTGGTCGCTGCGACGACAAGGACTCCTATCCCCGCCATTCAGACATTGACGCGCATTCCTGTTTCTCAGTATGCGGGCGGAGTGATAGTCGGGTTTTATATCTTGAGCATCACGTTTATCGCGCCACGTTTTGGCGTCGGCAACGCGATATTGTTCGCTGTGACGGCGCAGCTTCTCACATCGACACTCATAGACCACTTTGCATTGGCGGCGGCCACTCTGCGACCGTTAACGCCCATGCGAGCGATGGGACTGCTGATAGTAATTGTCGGCGTAGTCATCACGCAGGTGAGTGATCGCGTTGATTTTAGCGCTCGTTAGCCCGTTGCCTGACTCGGAAAAAGTTGGAATGTGACGGTGACCGGCCGAAGCCGGCACAGATCCGACGACCAATCGGGCCCACTGATACTCCTGGACTCCTGGCGTCTCCCGGCGCACACGCATGATAATTGGCGGTTATCGCATCGACCGCCAATTGACCTCTATCTAGTGAATGCGCCCGGCATCCAAGTCCCCAGTGATTCGTCGAAAGGCGGCATCAAACTTCTGAGGATA
>Ga0182024_10003481_pt1 | contig 37460 bp, 37 predicted proteins | sample P32metaG_FD_120480 | JGI IMG/M metagenome (GOLD analysis project Ga0182024, IMG submission 120480) | Permafrost microbial communities from Stordalen Mire, Sweden - P3-2 metaG (Illumina Assembly) | ecosystem: Environmental > Terrestrial > Soil > Wetlands > Permafrost | place: Sweden: Stordalen...
GTCGGTCATTCTTGTCAGCATGGTCGGTCCTCCAAATACCGACCACCCATGAGTCACAGATTTACTGATTCGGGAATCCCGTCGCGATATGCTTGGCTGAATCCGTCCACACGGCCTAGCATTTGCGGCAAGACAGAAGCGATTAATAAACTCTTGGGTGTTTTGAACAAGAATGAACGAGTCACCGAATTTGAGATTGCGACTATCGACTAAGTCACCATCAACCGCTTTCGTCACGGCAAACATGCAAAATATATTGCAATCGTTCTTGTTCCACCCAATCTTGACTGGCCCGGCCATTTCACCTGGCAAGATAGAGAATTTGTTATTTTCGATGCGGCCAGAGAGTCCCAGAATTGGTCCCTCCACCGTTATCTGTGTATCGCGCGGTTGAATTATTCTGTCCGTTCCCTCAAAGCGATCAGCTCTGACGCAATCGTTTTCGAGTTTGGTAAAATAGGTTCGCGGTTTCATGTACATCAAGCCTGTTTCTCGGAACTCCTCAAGGCGTTTTTTTTCTCCAAATCTGAGCAGAACTAGCCAGCGGAGATGCACGGTTTCGTTTGCCGGCGCAGACATATCAATCACCTTCTTGCCTCCGTTCGAGCGCATCGAGCGCTCGGTCGAGGGTTTCGCCAAAGACCCGGCCGTTCTTGTCGGCGACCGCAGTGAAGCGCGCGATCGTCTCCGGCGTCGCCTTGATGTTGAACTGGACATTCCGCCCCGTTCGCCGCCGGCGCATCTGGCGATCATTCGCCGGCGTCTTGGCCGTCGCCGTCCGGCTTGGGAAGTTGTTCGCCTCCGAAGCCTGGCGCACAGCGTCTTTTTCAATCTTCGGCTTCATTACCCCTGTCGGTTTGAAGTCCGAGAGATCGAGATCACCCACAAATGGATCGGCGCGCTTGTCTGTCGTGGCTCGCTTGTCTGTTGTGGCGGCCATTATGCGACCTCCTTGGCCTTCCCACCGCGGCTGACGCGCAGCGGTTCGACAACTTCGGCCGTAAAGTCCCGTGCATTCTGGAGCGCAGCGTTCAGATTGGGTCCGGCCCGGCATCGAGCGGCCGACGATGCGTTCCTGTGCCTTGATGCCGCGCCCCTGAGCACCAAAGGCAGGAACGCCAGCGAGAGGAACATGAACGGCAGAAGGCGGCGGCTGCCAAGGAGCGGCGGGCGCAGCGTGAGCAAGAGGAACTGGAACGGCTGAAAGAGGCCGCCGCCCAGGAGCGCCAAAGGCGGGAGCAACGGCAAAAGGAAGATGATGCGCGGGAGCGCCAAAGGCGACAGGAAGAGCAAGATCGTAGGAGCGATGGGTCATCCGGCAACATGAGCGCCGCTCAAGCCCTAGAAATCCTCGGAATAAATGCAGGGGCGACCGAACAGGACATTCGCGCGGCCTATAACCGCCTGATGAAACGCGTACACCCGGATGTGGGGGGGTCGGAGTTTTTCTCCAAACAACTGAATGCCGCGCGAGACGTGCTACTCAGGCAGCTGCGGGCGTGCGCGTAGTTACGGCGATTAGATTTGATCGTCAGGATTGGGCGACCCGCGGAAGCCGCGCGGCAAATGACCCCGCACAAGCTATAATGTTGGGCTGGCGACGATTTTAAGGCTTGGAAATGAGTAAGCTAGGACGCGCGAAGCGGCTGACCGGTTTACCTAAGCCGCATCACACGGCGGTAATGGCCGAAATTGTACAACAGACAGATCGAGGGGCCGCAATAGTCGGCGGAGCCTACGTTGACTCGGTGCTGCGAGAAGCCATCACCGAGCGAATGGGCGCGCCCGATGATATAGATAGCTCCTCTTGGAAAACCGGGGGCCGCTTCAAGTTTTCGGGGCACGTATTCAAATAGCCTTTGCAATCGGTATATATGGCCGCCATGCCTATGAAGACCTTTGCATAGTCAAAGACATTCGCAACGCCTTTGCGCATTCGGCCGACGCGATGGATTTCAGCCATTCGGATGTGGCCGAACGATGCAAGGATTTCTAGTTTGCGAGAAAATACCCTAAGGGACCTATGCCCTCAACGGCCAAGAAGCTTTTCATTAGAACAATTGAAATGCTGACGGTTTGCCTTCGCGAAAATCTAGAACAACAAAAGGCCGGGCTTCCGCTGAATGAATTCCTGATGGATGATGGGCCTTCCACCGCCTGATTGGGCTGCGGCTGGTTGGACGCCCATGGCCCGCCACGCCCAACATCCATCCTTCGACTTCCGCCATGGTGCGCTCTGACCCGGTCAGATCGGGTTTCATGAACGCGGCGAGGCTGCCGTCATGGTCAGCGCGTGAAAGCCACGCGGCGACGCTGTAGGCATCATGCTGGTCGGCCCCGCGATCCTCATGAGCGAAGCTCCGGCTCCACAGCGCCGGATAGACCTCGGCAATGGCAGAGCGCCCGGCGGCCACCACCCAGCCGTCAAAAGGCCAAAAATGGACACTCGGGCCGAGCCCGCGGCGGATGATGCGAAGCCACGGAATTCCGGTGTGGGTGGACTTTGCCACTTGCCCCTGAACGTCGAAATGAAATACGGACTTCGCGCCGCCGGCACGTTCCTCGGTCAGTCGTCGCCAGCGTGGGTCGCCCGTGCGCGCCGCGCCGTTGCCCAGGTGCGGTCCCGGACGACATAGACGTCCTCATCGGTCGGTCAATGGCGTTGAAGTCGCCGAGGAAGGCATAGGAAGCTCGCTGGCGCGTTATTTCGAGGGGCCGCTAACTCCCCCCTCCACGCACAAGCCCGCCTATTGAGGGCTCGCCAAAATCAAGGTCTGGCCCAACCGCTTCGCGCTTCCGATCCTGGGTTACAAAGCGCGGAACATGGGTAGCGATAGGTAGCGATTTTCGCCGGCCTATTCGGCCGCCCATAGCGACTTGAGCCGCCCCTTCACGCGCGGATAGTGAGGGTCATGCGAGCAACGAAACAGCCGGTGGTCTCAGTTTGAATGGCCGAAGAAATCTCCGAGGCAGAGGCCACCGCTCATGCGGCACCGCCATCGCCGATAAGGCCGCTGCGCCAAGCCGAGTAGGATTGACCGCTACCTTCGACACGCCACGTCTTGTGGCCATTGTCGGTGCGGGCAGCAATGGCTCCGCTAGCGCCGGATGGACTACCGAAACTCGCGTCTTGAGCAAAACGATAGAGATCGTTGTCCGCATCAGGAACGAGGACGCCCGCATCGATCAGCGCCTTGCGCGCATCCTTGACATTCTGCGGAAGGGTATCGGTTTCGCGTCGAAGCGCGGTTGAACCCGCGAGGACTACAAACTCGCCGCCGCGCTCGACGCCGCGAGCCTTCGCCTTCTTGATATTCGCGACGAATGTTGGTGCGGGCGGCACGACGCCAGCCTCGGGCGCTCGGTCTGGCGGACCCCGCCACAACAGGCTGCTCTTATTCCAGGACATCAGCACCTTGTGCATATCGACGATCAGTTTGCCGATTTCTTGGTCGCTTGTTGCGGGGCTTGACGCCGTTGTCGAACGCCGTAGGGCGTCTTCGAGGAGCTGGACGATCTCGGAGTTCAGGGAGCGCGAGTTTTTCGCAGCGGCCTGCGCAAGGCGCTGTTTCAGGTCGCCCGGAAAGCGCACCTTCAGTTCTGGATCAACGCGACGAGCCATATTCGCATATGACATCACTGTGAGGTTGCGTGCAAGCGAAAAGCAAGCTATGGTGTCACCGCAACCTCACCTATCGAGCTTGAACTGTGACAACCAAGGCCGAAATTTCTGCCCTCCTGCCTATCCGACGCGGCTTCAGCGAGATGGAGGCGGCCGGCTATCTGTCGCTGTCGCCTTCGTTCTTCCGGCAGCTCGTGATCGCCAATAAAATGCCGCGCCCGAGGCTGATTGGGGCACGGCGCGTTTTTGACATTCAGGAGCTGGACGCGGCATTCAAGGCGATGCCGCGTGAAGGCGGCGAGACGGAGGACGAAGCCCCCGACAGCATGGCCGACTGGAAATGACCGTATTCAAGTTGCGCTATATAGACAGCTTCAGGGACAGCAAGACCGGGAAGCGAGTTTTTTATTTTCGTAGGCCGCGCGGGCCGCGCATCCGCCTGCCGGACGACCCTAACTCCCGGGAATTCAGGGAAACCTACGAGAGTGCTTTAGCGGGCTACCAAAGTCGGGAGAAGGCCAACCCCTCGACGCGGGCACCCGACACATTTGACTGGCTCCTAGAAAAATATCTCGGAAGCATGAATTTCGCCAAAAAGGCGAAATCGACGCAGTACGCGTCGCGGCTCGCCATAGAGCGCTATGTTCGCGACGATGACCTGGGCCATCGCAAGTTCCGTGATCTTCGTCGCCAGCACATCGAGAAAATGATGACAAAGCGGGCGAACACGCCCGGAGCTGCCAACGACTTATTGAAGAAGTTTCGGTTCTTGATGAAGTTCGCGATCCAAAATGGTTGGCTCGACAAGGACCCGACCGCAGGCATCGATAGGTTTGCCGAAGGCGAACACCACACCTGGACCGAGGAAGAAGTCGCTCTGTTCGAAGCGAGGTGGCCATTTGGCACGCGCGAGCGTACGGCCTTTGCCCTCCTCCTTTATACCGGCCAGAGATTGGCCGACGTCTCCGAGATGGTTTGGTCCGACATCGTGAAGGACGCTTCGATCAGGATAGCCCAAAACAAGACAAGGGCTAAGCTTACGATCCCTCTCCACAGCGAGCTTCGAGCTGCTCTCGATGCCACGCCCAAAGAGCATCTTTCGATACTTACCACGAATTTCGGCCGCCCGTTCACGGATAAAGGGTTCGGCAATTGGATGGCTGATCGGATTGCTATGGCGGCCCTCCCGGATCGTTGCGTCACCCACGGGTTAAGGAAAGCGGCGGCGCGGCGTCTGGCCGAAGCAAGCTGCACAACGAAGCAGATTATGGCGATCACGGGCCATACAACTTCTCGGATGGTCGATCACTACACGAAAGCGGCCGAACAAGAGCACATGGCGACGGCGGCGATGCACCAGTTGGAGAAACAGACATCGAACAAAAAGTCCCAAGTGGAATAGCCAAACTTGGAACAAATGCCAGAAACGGTAGTTAAAACAATGGCTAATTGTGGTGCTGGTGCCCCTGGCCGGAATCGAACCAGCACTCCTTGCGGAACTCGATTTTGAGTCGAGCGCGTCTACCAATTCCGCCACAGGGGCCCGAACCGCTTGGGCTTGGACGGGCGGTATATAGCGAGCCCCGCCAACGGGTCAACTGACCGCGCGCATCATCAGACGACCAGCGGATTTCACAGCGACCGTTTGAAGAAATGGGCGATCTCGCCGACGATGCCGCGCCGGAGAACCAGCACGCAGACGACAAAAATCGAGCCCTGGATCACTGTGACCCACTGGCCGAGGTATTGACCCAGATATTGCTGCATCGTCACGATGAGAATGGCGCCGATGACCGGCCCGTAGATCGTGCCCATCCCACCCAGCAGCGTCATCAGCACGACTTCGCCCGACATCGAAAATTGCACGTCGGTCAAGGACGCGTTCTGCGCGAAGATCGCCTTGGTCGCGCCGGCAAGGCCGGCAAGCGCCGCCGACAGGACGAAAGCGGCGAGCTTATATTGGTCGACGCGGTAGCCGAGCGAGATGGCGCGCGGCTCGTTTTCTCGGATCGCCTTGAGGACGTCGCCAAACGGCGAATTGATCGTGCGGTAAATAACCAGGAAGCCGAACAGGAAGACGGCCAGCACGAAATAATAGAGGATCGTCTGGTTGGACAAATCGAAGACATGCAGCAACAGGCCTTGCGGCACCGACTGGATGCCGTCCTCGCCATGGGTGAACGGTGCCTCGAGGCAAAAGAAATAGATCATCTGCGAGAGCGCCAGCGTGATCATAGCAAAATAAATGCCCTGCCGGCGGATCGCCAGCGCGCCGGTGACAAGGCCCAGCAGCGCTGAACAGGCCGCGCCAAGCAGGATCGCCAATCCGGGATCGAGACCCCAAACTTTGGCGGTATGGGCGCTGACATAGGAAGCCGAGCCAAGGAACATCGCATGGCCGAAGGACAGCAGCCCGACATAGCCGACAAGTAGATTGAAGGCGCAGGCGAATAAAGCAATGCACAAAGCCTGCATGAGAAAGAACGGATAGACCGGCAGCGGCGCGACGACGAGCAGCACGGCCATAATGACGAAGGCGATTTTCTCGTCGCGCCCGCTATGCGCATGGCCCGTGATTTCAGCGGTCGGCGACATCTGGCTCATATCAGGCGGTTCTCCCGAACAGACCGGCCGGTTTGATGAGCAGAACGATCGCCATGATGACGAACACGACGGTATTCGAGGCCTCGGGATAGAACACTTTGGTGAGCCCCTCGATCACGCCGAGCGCAAAGCCGGTGACAATGGAGCCGAGGATCGAACCCATGCCGCCGATCACGACGACGGCGAAGACAACGCTGATGATGTCGGCGCCCATGGCCGGGCGCACCTGGTAGATCGGCGCGGCAAGCACGCCGGCAAGTGCGGCCAGACTGATCCCGAACGCATAGGTCAGCGTGATCATGCGCGGCACATTGATGCCAAAAGCGCGCACCAGTGTCGGGTTCTCGGTCGCGGCGCGCAGATAGGCGCCAAGCCGCGTCTTCTCGATCAGGAACCATGTCGAAAAGCAAACGATGGCGGAGAAGACGATCACCCAAGCGCGATAATTGGGCAGGAACATGAAACCGAGATTGCGCGCGCCGGTCAGCTCTTTGGGAATAGGATAGGGCTCGCCCGAAGCGCCGAAATAATTCTGGAACACGCCCTGGATGACGAGCGCCAGACCGAACGTCAGCAGCAGACCATAGAGGGGATCGAGGCCAGCCAGCCTTTTCAGCAACAGCCGCTCGACGAGCGCGCCGAACGCGCCCACCAGGAGGGGCGCCAACAGCAGAGCCCACCAGTACGATATTCCCAAGGAGACATGAACCGTCGACACCACGGGCGCCCAAGTTCCGTCTCCCCCGACGAAATGGAGGGTTGGCAGATCGACGCCGTTGAGAAGGAAGAAGGCACAGAACGCGCCCATCATGTAAAGCGCGCCATGGGCGAAATTGACGATGTTGAGCATGCCGAAAATGACGGCGAGGCCGAGGCTCAGCAGCGCGTAGAACGACCCGTTGATAAGGCCGACCAGCAGCTGCTGGAACAATTGCTGTGTCGAAATGCCCAGAATGCTCAACATGAATCGCGACCCCGCCGTCTATCGCAGGCCGCTCCTTTACAAGGAAGCGGCCGGCGCAAGACTTATTTCTTGACGAGCGGGCACTCGCTCTGGGCGAGCGGGCGGAACGCCTCGTCGGCGGGAATGGTGGCCAGAAGCTTGTAATAGTCCCAAGGATATTTCGATTCCGACGGCTTCTTCACCTCGAACAGATAGGCCGGGTGGATCTTGCGCCCGTCGATGCGGATCGTTCCCTTGCCGAACAACGGATCGTCGGTCGGCAATTCCTTCATCTTGGCGACGACCTTGGCGCCGTCATGGGGATTGCCCCCCATCACTTCCAGCGTTTTTAGATAGTCCAGCGTCGAAGCATAGTCGCCCGCCTGAACCATGGTGGGTTCGGCATGATTTTTCATGCGATCCGAGAACCGCTTCGAGAAGGCGCGGGTGCCATCGTTCATGTCCCAGTAGAAGGTTTCGGTGAAGGTGAGGCCTTGCGCGATATCGAGTCCGAGGGCGTGGATGTTTGAAATGAACACCAACAAACCCGCGAGCTTCTGGCCTCCCGCCACGATGCCAAATTCGGCCGCCTGCTTGATCGAATTCGTCGTGTCGCCGCCGGCATTGGCCAGACCAACGACTTTTGCCTTTGAGGATTGCGCCTGCAAAAGGAAGGATGAGAAATCCGCCGTATTGACCGGAACATTCGCGGCGCCGATGACCTTGCCGCCATTGGCTTCCACAACCGCCGTGGTGTCTCGTTGCAGTGCATGCCCAAACGCGTAGTCAGCGGTAATGAAGAACCAGGTGTCGCCGCCCTGCTTGACAATGGCCTTGCCGGTTCCATTGGCGAGAGCGTAGGTGTCATAGGCCCAGTGGATTGTATTGGGCGTGCAGGCCTTGCCCGTCAGATCGGAACTCGCCGCGCCTGAAACCAGCAAAACGCCGTTCTTTTCCTTGACGACGCCGGCGACCGCCAGCGCGGTGCCGGAATTCTGCACGCCGATGATGGCGTCCACTTTGTCGACGTCGAACCATTGGCGTGCGATGCCGACCGCGACGTCCGGCTTGTTGAGGTGGTCGGCGGAGATGACGTCGATCGTCCAGCCCTTGTCTCGCAAGCCGCTGTCCTCGACAGCCATATTCACGGCGAGGACCGATCCGGGGCCGCCGCTGTCGGCGTAAAGGCTCGACTGGTCGTCCAATTCGCCGAGTTTCACGATTTTGTCATCGGCGATGGCGGCGGTAGTGAGCAGCAGGCTCGCAATAAGCGCGCTGAGGCAGGTCGATTTCATCGGGCGTTCTCCTTGTTGTCTGCTTTTTCTTGAGGAATTAGTTTTGCGGCGCCGGGCTCAAACGCCCAGATAGTCATGCAGTTTACCCATATTCGCTTCGAGTTCGCTATTGGCGAAGGCGTCGATGACGCGGCCGTGCTCCATCACGAAATAGCGATCGGCGACGGTCGAGGCAAAGCGGAAGTTTTGTTCGACGAGTAAGATGGTGAACCCCTCGCGCTTGAGTTCGGCGATGGTGCGCCCGATCTGCTGGATGATGACGGGCGCAAGGCCTTCGGTCGGCTCATCGAGCATCAGCAGCCTTGCGCCGGTGCGAAGGATGCGCGCGATCGCCAGCATTTGCTGTTCGCCGCCCGACAGACGGCTGCCGCCGCTTGCCAGGCGCTCCTTCAAATTGGGGAACAAAGTGAAAATGCGCTCCAGCGTGAGACCGCCCGATTTGGCGATCTGCGGCGGCAACATGAGATTTTCCTCGACGTTAAGACTGGCGAATATGCCGCGCTCCTCGGGGCAAAGCGCGATGCCGAGCCGGGCGATGCGATCGGACGAAAGAGCGATGGTCTCCTTGTTTTCGAATACCGCCGATCCCCGACGCTTGCCGACGATTCCCATAATGGATTTGAGCGTCGTCGTCTTGCCCGCGCCGTTGCGCCCAAGCAAAGTAACGACCTCACCAGACCGCACTTCGAAATCGACGCCGTGCAGAACGTGCGATTCGCCGTACCAGGCCTCTAGGCCCGTCACTTTGAGCTGCGGCGACGCCTCGCTCAGGGCCTTGGCGGGCGCGAGCATCGCCTCACTCATTCCCGACTCCGAGATAGGCCTGGCGGACTTCCGGATTTTTCGACACGCTGGAATAATCGCCTTCAGCGAGCACCCGCCCGCGCGTCAGCACCGTTATCTTGTCGGACAGATTGGCGACCACCTGCAAATTGTGCTCGACCATCAAGACTGTGCGATTGGCGGAGACGCGCTTGATCAACGCAGCGGCGCGCTCGACATCTTCATGGCCCATGCCGGCCATCGGTTCGTCGAGCAGCAGCATTTGCGGGTCGAGCGCCAGCGTCGTGGCGATTTCGAGCGCGCGCTTGCGCCCATAGGACATTTCGCCCGCCGCGATATCGGCAAATTCGCCGAGGCCGACATCGGCCAGCAGTTCTCCGGCGCGGCCGTTGAGTTCGTCCAGAACTCTTTTCGAGCGCCAGAAGTCGAAGGAATCGCCGCGCTTGCGCTGCAGCGCGATCCGCACATTCTCCAGCGCCGTCAGATGGGGAAAGACGGCCGATATCTGAAACGATCGCACCAGTCCCAAGCGCGCCACATCGGCGGGTTTGACGGATGTGATATCGCGGCCGTTGTAGAGGATGCGGCCCCGGGTCGGATTGAGGAATTTGGTCAGCATGTTGAAGCAGGTCGTCTTGCCCGCGCCATTAGGCCCGATGAGCGCGTGGATCGACCCGCGCCGCACTTTAAGATTGACGTCGGTGACGGCCGAAAAGCCCCCGAACGCCTTGGTCAGGCCCTCGGTGACGAGAATGTAATCCTCCGTCGCTGCGGCCCTGCCGGTCGCAAGCATCGCGTTCCCTCTTCCATCCCGGCCGGGTCAAGTTGACCGTCGGGACATTACCCGATTGGGATTGTTCTAGCTGAGGTTCACGCGAACTGCACCACGAATCTAGGGCGCTGGATCGCGACTTTCGGCCTAGATTGCCGGGGGCGCGGAGCCGGGTTCGGCCTGCCAATTGTGTAGCCGCCGCTCCCAATCGAGCGCCTGTTTGACGATCGCCTCGAGATTGTCGCGCTGCGGGCGCCAGTTCAGTTCGCGCCGAATAAGGTCGGCCTGCGCGACGATCGCGGCCGGGTCGCCGGGGCGCCGCCCTGTGATATGGACCTCGAAATCGACGCCAGAGACGCGCTTGACGATATCGACGACCTCTTTGACCGAATAGCCGCGGCCATAGCCGCAATTGCATATGAGGCTCGGTCCGCCGTTTCGGAGGTAAGCCAGCGCCGCCAGATGCGCGTCGATGAGGTCGGTCACCTGAATGTAATCTCGCACGCATGTGCCGTCGCGCGTAGGATAGTCCTGCCCGAAAATGTCCAGGCTCTTGTGGCGCCCCAGCGCGGTCTGCACGGCGCGCTTGATCAAATGCGTGGCGTTGGGCGTGGATTGGCCAAGCCGGCCCTGGGGATCGGCGCCCGCGACGTTGAAATAGCGCAGCACGACGTGGCGCAGGTCATGCGCGCGGCCGGCGTCCGCCAGCATCCATTCGACCATCAGTTTCGAGCGTCCATAGGGCGACATCGGGTTGAGCGCAGCGTTTTCGGCGACGGGCTCCGACGTGGTCTCGCCATAGACGGCCGCGGTCGAGGAGAAGATGAAATTGCGCACCTCCTTCTTGACCGCGCATTCGATCAGATTGCGCGCCTTGGACGTATTGTTGAGGTAATAACCCAGGGGGTCTGCGACCGATTCTGGCACGATGATTTTTGCCGCGAAATGGGCTATGGAATCAACTCCATGCTCATCGATCAGCCGCGCTATCAGTTCGCCATCGCCAAAATCGCCGACGACCAGCGTCGCCTGCGCGGGCGCGGCCCAGGCAAAACCCGTCGACAGATTGTCGACGATGACAATTCCTTCCCCTGCATCCGACAGGCCCAGCGCCATATGGCCGCCAATATAACCGGCGCCGCCGGTGACCAAAACTGACATTACTTTCCCCTGACGTAGCTCCGTCCGCGCGACCTTGATCAAACTTTTGTCGATCCACGGCGTTGTGGATAGCGCCAAACTTGCTAACGGAGCCTCACTTTTTCTACGGTCTTTCGAGGTTGCGCGTTCGAAATCTGCTGGCCGGACTCGCACCGCTCCCCTTAAAGAACAACCCGCGACAGAAGGCTAGAAACGAAATGAACAAGCCAATCCGAAAGGCTGTGCTGCCGGTGGCCGGCCTTGGCACGCGTTTTCTGCCCGCCACCAAGGCGGTCCCCAAGGAAATGCTGACAGTCGTCGACCGCCCAGTGCTCCAGCATGTCGTGGATGAGGCGCGCGAGGCCGGCATCGAACATTTCGTCTTCGTCACCGGCCGCAACAAGGGCGTGATCGAAGACCATTTCGATATGGCCTACGAACTCGAAGACACACTGCGGCGGCGCGGCAAACAAAGCGAATATGACGCGTTGATGGCCGATCTGCCCGCCGCCGGCGCGACGAGCTTCACGCGCCAGCAGGCGCCGCTCGGCCTTGGTCACGCCGTCTGGTGCGCGCGCGAGATCATTGGCGATGAACCCTTCGCCGTGCTGCTGCCCGACATGATCACCATGGCGGGCCAGCGCGGCAATCGCTGCCTTGCGCAATGTTTGGAAAGCTACGTCCGGCATGGCGGCAATATCATCGCGGTCGAGGAAGTGCATCCGGACGAAACTCATCAATACGGCATCGTCGCGGTCGGCGCCGACCACGGTCCCTCCTTTGAAATCACCCAGATGATCGAAAAGCCGAAAAAGGGGACCGCGCCGTCCAATCTCATCATTTCGGGCCGCTACATCCTGCAACCCGAGATTTTCGCGATCCTGGAGCGGGTCGAGAAGGGGGCAGGCGGCGAAATCCAGCTCACCGACGGCATGATCGAACTCGCCAGGAGCCAGGCCTTCCATGGCGCCCGCTTCGACGGGCGCACCTATGATTGCGGCTCGAAGCTCGGCTTCCTCACCGCCAATATCGCCTTCGCCCTCGATCGTCCCGATCTTGCGCCCGCGTTGCGGGCGGAAATGGCGAAGCTCGCTCAGCGCTGAAGGCGCAAGCCCAGCATGAAGACATTGGCGTCGTAGCTCGCGCCGGGCGCGCTTGATACGAGCTGGGAGCGGCTGGCGCTGGCGCGCAGCACGATGTCGCGCGTCACATTATAGTCGGCGCGCAGGCCGAAGCTTGTGGTCGAGTCATGCAGTGGCGCGCCGGCGTAAACGTCGGTTGTGTAGCCGGCGCTGGCGCCCAAAGTCAGATTGCGCCAGAAGGCATGGGCTACGTCGATTGTGTAGCTGCGCGAGACCGCGCCGGAATCCCCGGCATTGGTCGTGTCATAGAGATTGCTGCCCGCTTTCAGCGTGACCGTCGTCAGCGGCGTCGCCGTCCAGATCAGCGAGGCGTCGAAGAGCGGCGCGCGTAGGTCGGGCAGGCGCGCATCCTGGTATTGCCGCTCGCCATAGCCAAGGCTTGCTTCGCCGGTCAATTGACCGGTCAGCGCCAGCGTCGCGCCTACCCGCGCGAGCGCACCGTTCGACGTGCGTGCAAAGCCGCTGGCGTCGATTGCGCTGTCATAGCGCCTCGTGTCGATCAATGTTTCGACGAAAGGTGAGACGACGGGGCTGATCTGATAGGCGGCGCGCGCCCGCAGGCCCCAATCGTTGAAATCGTCGCTCGCCAGATCCTCGACCGAACCGTCGGCGAGCGTCGCATTCTGATACTGGGTCCGATCCAACGTTCCATGCAGCGAAAGGGCAAGATCGCCGAACTTTTGCACGCCGCCGAGCGTTGCGCCGAACGTTTCGACCAGGGGGCGCTGATTTCCCGACAGCACCACGCCGGTGGGCAGCGAGACGGAGCCGGGCGTCTGAGTGGCAATGTTGAAACGGCCCTCCGTGTCGATGGAAAGATCGCGCGAGACGTCGAGCCGGCCGTCGATCGCGCCGTTGCCGTTTGGACTGTTGGCCTGGGGTGTGGCGAAATAATCGGCATAGCCGGCGCTCAGACTCCCCTTGAGCTCGCTGCGCGCCCATTCTGACTGGAAGGCGAGACCGGCTTGGGTGCTTTCGTAGGGCGAGCCCCTGGCGATGCCGGACAGCAGCGAAGGATTGGAGGCGTAGCCCACGTCTTCTTCGATCGTCGGGAGGAGCTTCATGTCGCCAACCATGACGCCGACGGGATCGAACGGCTTGTCGTCGACCGGCGGGCGATGCTTGGCGGGGATGATCGGCAAAACGGCGATTGTTGGCGGCGGCGCGCGCGCCGGATCGACCGCCGGCGGTCCGCCGGGCAATCCGGCCCGTTGCGCCGCGTGATAAATCTGCAACAGGGGCAGGGTCGGGGCGCCGCGCTTGACCGGCTTTTTCTTCGGCTTGCTGTTTTGCGCGTCCGGCTGCGGTTCGCTCGTCGGCTGACTTGGTTGAGAGAGCAGGGAAGGAAGCTGGGCGGTCAGGGCGCCGTCGCCGTCCTTAAGCCCCAATTGCGCCGGCGCCGCCGTCTGTCCCTGTATCTCTTGCGCGCGCGCGGACGCGCAAAGGCTTATCGCGATCGCGAACGCCGCGATTGCTGAGCGCTGGGCGCGGCGAGGCGGCGTTGAAACTGGCGGCAAGGGCGCCCCTCGGCGCGCAGGGTTTCTTGAGCTGCGCGAAATCTCCGCTCCGAGCGTTAAGCCGCTATGGTTAATGTCCGATTAACCAACGCAAGCCCCGAGTCATCGCGCCGGGCCAGGGTGCAAAAACGGAAAGCGGATGCTAAGAGCGGACATGAGCCTTGTCCCGAAATCTCCGATCGTTTATGCGCTGCGAACCCTGGAAGTCGCGCGGCAGGGCCTGCTATCCATTGAGGCGGCGCTGGCCTCGAGCGGCGCCGGCGGCCTTGGCGCGGCCTTCGAAGAGGCCGTCAAGACGATGGCCGACGCGCCGGGCCGCATCATTGTCACCGGCATGGGCAAGTCGGGCCTCGTGGCGCGTAAGATCGCCGCCACGCTCGCCTCGACCGGCCGGCCCGCCATTTTCGTCCATTCGGCCGAAGCAAGCCATGGCGATCTAGGCATGATCCAGAACGGCGACGTCGTCTTGGCCCTTTCCTGGTCTGGCGAAACGGCGGAGCTGGCGGCAATCATCGCCTATACTAGGCGCTTTCGCATCGCGCTGATCGCGTTGACCTCGGACGCCCTCAGCACGCTCGGGCGCGAAGCCGACATCCGCCTTGTGCTGCCCCCGGCGCCCGAAGCCTGTCCGCATGGCCTAGCGCCGACGACCTCGACGACGATGCAGCTCGTGCTAGGCGATGCGCTGGCGATCGCGTTGATGGAAAGCAAGGGGTTCACCGCGCTCGATTTCAGCATTTTCCATCCTGGCGGCAAGCTCGGCGCCAAGCTGACGCTGGTGCGCGACGTCATGCACAAGGGCGAGCGCATCCCGCGCGTCAGTCTGGACGCCAAAATGTCGGCGGCGGTAGTCGAGATTTCCGCCAAGAGGTTTGGCTGCGTCGGCGTCTTCGATCGCCAGGAGCGGCTGGTGGGCATCATCACCGACGGCGATCTGCGCCGCCATATGAAAGCCGACCTGATGGACAAGCCGGTGACGGAGGTGATGACCCGCTCGCCGATAACCATTGCGTCCGACGCGCTGGTGGCCGAGGCTCTGGAAGTGCTCAGCGACAAAATCATGGTTCTGCTCGTCGTCAACGACGATCAGACCGTCGTCGGCATCGTACACGTCCACGACCTGCTGCGCCTCGGGGCGGCGTGAACGGACAATATGGCGAAACCTCCTCCCAAGCTCGACCCCGTTCGATTCTACGCCGAACTTCAGCAGCAGGCCGACGTCGCTTCTTGCGCGGCGTTGTTCAAATCCGCCGTGGCGCCGTTCGGCTTCGACACTTTTGCCTGCGGCGAGATTGACCTGGCCGATCGCGACCGCAACGTTTTCTATATTATCGAATGGCCGCAGAAATGGCGCGATTTCTATGTCAGCTCGGGCTTTATCGAGCGCGATCCGTTGCTCGAAGCCTTGAAGACTCGCCACAAACCGTTCACCTGGAGCGAATTGTCGAAGGATCGGGGGTTTTCGCAGATCGGGCGCGAGGCGCTGCGTCTCGTTGCCGAATACGGCTGGACCGAAGGCTTGGCCGTGCCGGTCCCGCGCGGGGGGACGCGTTATGGGCTCACCAGTCTTGCCGGCCACTCGGCGGATTTGAGCGAGCCGCTGCGTTCGCTCCTTTGCCTGATCAGCGAATGTCTGCTCACGCGCGTGCGATCATTAGGGCCGCAAGGCAAGTTCGCGGCGCCGCCGGCCGGCCTGTCGAAGCGCGAAATCGACAGTTTGAGGCTGGTCGCGCTTGGCTATTCCGACACGGCGATCGCCGAGGCGCTTGGCATTTCGCAATCGACCGCGCACCAGCATGTCGAAGGCGGCAGAAAACAGCTCAAGGCCAAGACGCGGGCGCAAATGGCGGCGCTCGGCATTTCGCTCGGAGTGATAGACGGAGCGTGAAGCGCGGCGGTCCGCCTCAGGCGAACCGTTGCGCCCGATCCCCTATTTAGGCTATTCTCGCACAAGCAAGCCTGTGTCAATTTTAGAAAAAATGCTGCACCATCGGATGGGTGCGGCGGCGGTTGAGCCAGGAATTTGGGCCGTCATAGAAAGTTTTTATAGAAGTTGATATGGTATCCGGGGTTACTCCTTTTTGCTAAAAATTGCGGCGGCGTCCGACGGCGCGCTCGTCGGATGCTTGGCGCCTTTCAGAATTACGAAAAGGATGCGGGTCATGAGGAAAATCAACCAATGCGGCTTGCGGCGTTTGGCGGTGGCCGCCGCGCTATCCCTGGCGCCCGCGGTCGCGCAGGCGCAGGCTGTCAATGGCGTGGCATCGCCGTTCATCCCGGAGATTCGATGGAAGGCGGCCAGGTCGTGATCCCGCCTTCGAGCCAATGGGGCCCCGGCCGACCTCGGCAAGCGCGCCCACACCCATATCCGGGTCTTCGTGCCTAACAGAGACAACGAACAAGCCCATCCGGGAAATTCAGGAATTGGAGCGAGCCCGTTCGCCGAGCAAGCCACCGTCCAGCCGGTAGCGAACATGCTCGCCGAAACGCCGGCCTCGCTCGCTTGCGTCTATGGGCTCGTCGCCAAGACGACCGGCTTCCCCCCGCTCACCTTGACGACCAACGCGACCGGTGGCAGCCTGGCGATCGCGATCGTCGACGCCTATGAGAGTTCAACCGCGTTGACGGACTTGCAAAGCTATTCCTCGCAATTTGGACTGCCGGCGCCGTCGGCGAGCAATTTTACGGTCGTCTTCGCCACGGGCACAAACCCGGGACCGGATCCTTCAACCACCAATATTCGGGGTTGGGAACTCGAGGCGGCGCTTGATGTCGATATGGCGCACGCCATGGCGCCGAGCGCGCATATTTACCTAGTCGAGGTGGCCTCGGCGAGCAATACCGATCTCTACGTTGCCGAAGACAAGGCAACGCAGCTCGTGGTGGCTGCGGGCGGCGGCGAAGTCACCAACAGCTGGGGGGGAGCCGAATTTTCCGGCGAGACCAGCTTCGATACGCATTTTGCGGGAGCCAACGTCGTCTATTTCGCCTCGACGGGCGATGATCCCGGCGTCGAATATCCCTCGACCTCTTCAAAGGTCGTCGCCGCCGGCGGCACGAGCCTGTCGCGCAATCTGGACGCCACTTTCTCCTATCGCCTGGACACTTCATGGGTCGACGGCGGCGGAGGGCCCAGCCTCTTTGTGGCGACGCCTTCCTATCAAAGCGCGCCGGAGAGCGCCGGCCGCATCGGGTCATTTCGCCTGCAGCGTCAGCTGCGGCAACGCGGTGGGCACCTGGTGGTATATTATCGGCGGGACCAGTGTCTCCTCGCCGGCGCTGGCCGGCATCGTCAATAGCGCCGGAACTTTCCTGGCCAACAGCGCCGCGGAGCTGACCAGGATTTATTCCAATCTGGGCAGTGGCAATATCTATGATGTTCAATATGGCACCTGCGGCCCTCGTGAAGCCTATCTTACGCGGGTGGCCGTTCCCGGCAACGCGGCGCTTCAATATGACGCCTGCACCGGCATGGGGACGCCGCTCGGCCGCGGCGCGTTCTAGGGCGGCCGACCGTTACTGCGAGCAGCGCATGACGCAAAGCGCCGCCGCGCCTTTTGGCTAGGATCGCGCCCGGCACAGATTCGGCGCGGGGCGCGATGGATCACGGTGGCAACGCATTCTCTTCGCGCATCGCCGCGATCGATGCGGCGCGCGGCGCCGCTCTCCTCGGTATGGCGTTCTATCATTTGAGCTGGGACTTCGCCCATTTTCATTGGGTGCCGGCGGAGTTTCCTACGATTCCGCCGATGCGGATTTTTTCGCATGGCGTGGCGGGCGCCTTTCTTATGCTGGCGGGAATATCGCTCGCGCTTGCGCATCATGGCGCGATTGCGTGGCCCGCGTTTTGGCGCCGGCTTGCAATGGTCGGCGGCGCGGCCGCGCTGGTCAGTTCGGCGACCTATTTTTTCGCGCCGCAAGAGCCGATCTTCTTCGGCATTCTCCATTGCATCGCGGTCTCCAGCCTGTTGGCCGCGCCGCTGCTGCGCGCGCCCGCAGGGATCGCTTTGGCCCTAAGCGCGTTCGTCTTCGCCGCGCCGTTACTCGCCGCGTCCGCTTTCAACCCGCCGGCGCTCGTTTGGCTGGGCCTTGGAACAATTGCGCCGCGCACGCTGGATTGGCGTCCCTTGTTGCCGTGGTCGGGCTTCGTGTTTCTCGGCCTGGGCCTGGCGCGGTTGAATCTGCCGCGCCTGAGAGCGTGGCCTATATCGCTATGGCGCCCGGCGGCTTGGCCCGGCCGGGCGCTCGCCTTCGCGGGGCGCCATAGCCTAGCGATCTATCTCATCCATCAGCCAATCCTGTTTGGCGTTCTATTCGCGACGACGGCTTTGACGGGCGCCGGCGCGGCTCAGGAGGCCGCCGAATTCACCAAAGTGTGCCAGCGCGAATGCGTCGCGGGCGGCGGCGAGCCGCAAGCCTGCGCGCCCGCCTGCCAATGCGTGGTGCAAGGATTGCAAAAAGCGGGCCTGTCGCGCGCGGTAGCGCTCGACGCGCTCGACGATGCGCAGCGCGAGCAATATTCGGGCATCGTGCGGTCGTGCAGCCGGGGGGAGTGAGCGAAACTCGTAACGGCCGTCTTGGCTTTATCCCAGCATCCACGCGTGATCGGGATCGTTGTGGAAGCGCCAAGTCCGTTTCGGGCCGGCCATCACGTTGAGATAATAGAGATCATAACCATAGGGCGCGCCGACCGGATGATAGCCGCGCGGCACCAGCACGACGTCGCGATCGCCAACCGCCAGCGTCTCGTCGAGCGAACGGTCGTCGGTATAGACCCGTTGCAGAGCAAAGCCCTGCGGCGGCGACAGACGGTGATAATAGGTCTCTTCGAGATAGGATTCTTCCGGGATCGCGTCGCGGTCGTGCTTGTGGGGCGGATAGCTCGACCAATTGCCGCCCGGCGTGATCACTTCGACGACGAGGAGGCTTTCGGCGGATGCCGTCTCCGACAGGATGTTGCGCACATGCCTCGTGTTCGCGCCTTTGCCCCGCGTCAGCGTCTCGACTTCGGAAGGCGCGATGACGCGGGCCGGCAATTTGCCCGTCCCGGGGGCCGAGCAGATCGCGACTTCGCAATCGCTCAAAGCTTCGATACCATAAGCGCTCTTGGCGGGCAGATAGACCGAGAACGGCAGACCCTCGAACACATTGGCGCGCTCACCGATCGCCCCGGAATCGAAATTCTTGCTCGTCACGCGCGCCGCGCCGGAAAGTACGACGATGCAAATTTCCATCGCGCCGCTTTTCAGCGAAACGTTCGCGCTCTTCTTCAGATCGCGCGCCTCAAACCCGACATAGGTCCAGCCGGCGCTTTTGGGCGTGATGCGATGCACGAGGCCAGAGGCGGATTTGCGCGGGTGGACCAGCAATTTTGAACGCGCCATGAAAAGTTTCTCCTACCGCTACGCCAGCCCGCTCTCCTTGAAGGCCGCCCTCAAATGGGCGACGCCTTTTTTGGCATAGGCCAAGGTCGGCGCCTTTTTTGGGTCCTGCTCGGCTTCCAGCACGACCCAGCCCGAATAGCCCTTCAATTCGCGGAACACGCCGACATAATCGACGATGCCGTCACCCGGCACGGTATAGACGCCGAGTTCTTCGCCTTTGCCGAGGATCGCTTCGAGGAAGCTCCAGTCGCCAGCGCGAGCCTCCTCCATTTTCGCCTCGCGCACGTCCTTGCAGTGGACATGACTGATGCGGCTCTTGTAGCGGCGCGCCAGCGCAGCGGGGTCGGCGCCGCCCCAGGTCGCATGTCCGGTGTCGAGCAACAGGTGGGCGGGCGGGCTCGTGTTGGCCATGAAAGCCTGGATATCGGCTTCGGACTGGATGATCGTGCCCATATGGTGGTGGTAGCAGAGCTTGAGCCCCTCGGCGGCGAGCCTCTCCGCAAGCTCGGTGATTTTCGCGCCATAGGCTTTCCAATCGCCGGCCGGCAGATGCGGGCGCTGCGAGAGAGGCTTGGCGCGATCGCCATGGATCGCATTGGACGTCTCGGCAACGATGAACACATCCGTTCCCATCGCCTTGAGGAGATCGCGATGCGGCTTGGCGAGGTCGAATTCCTCCCGCGCCGAGCGCTGGAGCAATTCGATCGAATGCCAGCCGCCGATGCAGGCTAGATCAAAGGGAGTCAGCGCCGCCTTCAGCGCCGTGGCTTCGCGTGGAAACTTGTTGCCGAGCTCCATGCCCTCGAAGCCCGCCTCGCGCGCCTCGGCAAGGCAGCTCTCGAGTGGAGTTTCGCCTCCTATCTCTTGCAGGTCGTCGTTCGACCAGCCGATCGGGTTCGCGCCTAAGCGGATCGTCATATCTAATCTCCAACGCGCTGCGAGGCGAGCGCCTTTTCATAATTTCCGCGCGCCGCAACGACGCTTTCGCGCGACGAGACCTGCGGCACCGCGACATCCCACCAGGCGCCGCCAGCGTCGGTGATCGCCATCGGATCGGTGTCGATGACGATGACCTGGGTAATGTCGGCCTTTCGCGCTTTTTTGAAGGCCGCTTCCAACTCGTCGATCGATTTGACCTTCACCGCCTCAGCGCCAAGGCTGCGAGCATGAGCGGCAAAATCGACGGCGGGTAGAATCTCATGGCGCGCGTCGCGCAACAGATTGTTGAAGGATTCGCCGCCCGTCGCGCGCTGCAGGCGGTTGATGCAGGCAAAGCCGCGGTTGTCGTTGACGACGATGATGAGCTTCAGCCCCAGCATGACGGAGGTGGCGATCTCCGAATTCATCATGAGATAGGAGCCGTCGCCCATCGACACGATCACTTCGCGGTCTGGGAGCGCCATTTTGACGCCGAGCGCCCCGGCGATTTCATAGCCCATGCAGGAATAGCCATATTCGGCGTGATAACCGAGCGGCGCGCCCGCCTGCCAATGTTTGTGCAATTCGCCCGGCAGACCGCCCGCCGCGCAGACCACGATATCGGAGGCTTCGCCGACCCGCTGCAGCGCGCCCAAAACTTGCGCGTCAGAGGGAAGCTCGAGATTGGTCGAGGCGGTGTAGCGCGCGGCAACCTTCATCCAATCCGCCTTGGCCTCATTTGCCAGATCGCGCCAGGCCTTGGGCGCCGCCCAATCGCCAAGCGCGACGTCAAGCGCGGCAAGCCCGGCGCGCGCGTCGGCCACCAGCGGCAAGGCGCGGTGCTTGGCCGCATCGAAAGCCTGGACGTTGAGGCCGATGAAGCGGCGCGCTGGATTCTGGAAGAGGGCCCAGGACCCCGTCATGAAATCGGCAAGCCGCGTGCCGACCGCCAAGATGACGTCGGCCTCCTCCGCAAGCTTGTTGGCCGCCCCCGTGCCGGTGACGCCGATGGCGCCGAGCGAGAGCGGATCGTCGGCCGGCAGCGCCGATTTGCCGGCCTGCGTTTCGCTCATCGGGATCGAATGCTTGCCGCAGAAGGCGGCGAGCTCTTTTTCGGCTTGCGAATAGAGCACGCCGCCGCCGCAAATAACGAAGGGCTTTTTGGCGGCGCGCAAGGCGGCGACCGCCTCTTTCAATTCCTGCACGTCCGGCCCCTGGCGGCGCGGCCGATGCAGGCGCTCCTCGAAAAAGCTTGCGGGATAATCATAGGCCTCCGCCTGCACGTCCTGACAGAATGCGAGGGTGACGGGGCCGCACTCGGCCGGGTCCGTCAGTACGGCGATGGCGCGGGTAAGCGCCGGCACGATCTGCTCGGGCCGAGTAATACGGTCAAAATAGCGCGATACCGGCTTGAAACAATCATTGGCGCTGATCGTGCCGTCGCCAAAATCCTCGACCTGCTGCAAAACAGGATCGGGTTTGCGATTGGCGAAAATGTCGCCGGGCAGGAACAGCACGGGCAAGCGATTGACCGAGGCGACCGCGGCGGCGGTGATCATATTGGTCGCGCCTGGCCCGATCGAGCTGGTGCAGGCCATCATGCGCCGGCGGCGCGAGGCCTTGGCGTAAGCGACGGCCGAAAGCCCCATCGCCTGCTCGTTATGCGAGCGGTAGGTCGGCAGAATGTCCCGCGCCGCGTAAAGCGCCTCGCCTAAGGCCGCCACATTGCCATGGCCGAAAATCGCAAAGACGCCGCCAAACAATGGCGCCTTCTTACCGTCGATCTCGGTCATCTGGCGGCTAAGGAAGCGGACAGTCGCTTGCGCGGCGGTGAGACGGATCGTTTTCATCGTCAACTCCAGTAATTGGGAGGGAATGCCTGCACGGCGCGTCCTATCCCGCCGATGCGTCCTGCCACATTTTGCAAAGGCGAGCGAACGAGCCAGCCATCCGCTTGACCGCGCGCGCATCGTCGATCTCGCCCGAAAACCAGGCCTGCGCCGGCTCGGCGAAGATCGTGCGCCCGACTGCGAAGCCCCTAACGAGAGCGCAGCCGCGCGCGACGGCGAAGGCGCCGCCCAATTGCTGTTCGGGCGCCTCGAGGCCGAGCAGCACGATGCCGCGACAATAGGGATCGTGGATCGAGATGGCTCGTGCAATATTCTCCCAGGCCTCCGCCGTCGCCTGGCTTTCCAGCTTCCACCAATCGGGCTTGATGCCGATCTCATAGAGCCGCTCGACGACGGTTGAAATCGTCGTATCCTCGATCGGCCCGTGTTTGCTGGCGATGATCTCGACCAGCAATTCGCGCCCGATCGTGCGCGCCGCATCATAGAGGCGCAGCAATTCGCGCTCCTGCCTCGCTTTCATCTCCGGACTGTCGTCGGGGTGGTAGAAGCACAGGCATTTGATGGTGTGGCTGACCGGCCATTCGATCAGTTTGGCGCCGAGCGAGCCACCAAATTCGAAATCGAGCGGACGCGCGCCGGGGTCCTCGACGGGGCGACCGATCCAGAAGCCGTGGTCGGCGGCGCGAAACAGAGCCTCGCGGCCATATTTGCCGTCGAGCAGCATGCCGAAACCGGACCGCCCGGCGGCGACCTTGGCCGCCGCCTCGACCGCAAGCTGCTTGAAGATTCCGATGCGCTCGCGCGGCGCCTTGGCCTCGTCGGCCAGACTCTCGAGCTGGGCGCGGTGATCGATAGCCAAAGCCATCAGTTGGGGCGGCTGTTTGGCGCGGGTCGTTGCCCAATGGATGTGGTTCAGCGTCTCGTCCTGACGCAAAGCGCGATGCGGCGACCCGTGTTTGAGGAAATGCTCCAGTTCGGGCTCGGTCAGATATTCGGCCGAGCAAAGGAGGCGGGACACCGCGAAGGCGCCGCCGGCGTTGGCAAAGGCGCAGCAGATTTCGATAGGCTGGTCGCGCAGCCATCCGCGCAGGAATCCCGACATAAAGGCGTCGCCCGCACCCAGCACATTATAGACTTCGACAGGAAAGCCAGGTCCCTTCAACCCATCCTCGATCGAATCGGGAATGGCCTCGGGGAAAACCAGGCAGCCCATCGGCCCGCGCTTCATCACGATCGTGGCGCCGCTGATGGCGCGCACTGCCTTCAAGGCGCCATAGGCGTCGTCGGCGCCCCCAGCGATCATCAATTCCTCCTCGGTGCCGACGATGAGGTCGCAAAGGGGCAGAATCTTCTGCAAACGCTCCGTCACCTCGCCCGACTTGATATAGCGTTCCTCACCCGCGCCGTGGCCGGCCAGACCCCAAAGGTTGGGACGATAGTCGATGTCGAAGGCGACTTTGCGTCCGTGCTTTCTGGCGAAGGCGATCGCCAGATTCTGCGCCGCCGCATTGTTGGGCCTGGCGAAATGTGTTCCCGAGACGACGATCGCACTGGCGCTGGCGATGTAATTCTCATCAATATCGCTCTCGTCCAACGCGCTGTCGGCGCAATTGTCGCGATAGAAGATCAGCGGAAAGGTCTTGTCGTCGCGAATGCCCAGGATGACAAGCGAGGTGAGGCGGTTGGGATCGGTGTGAATACCGGAGACGTCGACACCCTCTTTCAGGCATTGCTCGCGAATATAGCGCCCCATATGTTCATCGCCGACCCGTGTGATGAGGCCGCTTTTGAGGCCGAGTCGCGCCGTGCCGATTGCAATATTGGTCGGGCAACCGCCTACCGCCTTGGAAAAGCTCGCCATATCCTCGAGGCGCCCGCCGACCTGCGCGCCGTACAGGTCGACCGACGAGCGGCCGATGGTAATGACGTCGAGGGTCGGCTCGGACACGAGTGGCAATTCCTGGTGTGGGGCGTTCTGGAAAACGAGGGCCGCTTGCGGCCCCCGCGAATCATTTGGCTTACTTCTAGGGTTCGATCGGCGGGTCGCTGACGCCGACGATCGTTTGGTCGAAATCGATGTTCGAGCCGGTCATCAGACCCGATTCTTCGGAGCCGAGATAGGCGCAGGCGCGAGCGACTTCTTTGGGGTCGATGAGGCGTCCGAACGGGCGCGATTTGACGGCCTCCTCGAGCCAGCCCTTGTTGGCGCCGTGATAGGTCTTCATGATGCGGTCTTCGCCAGGCGTCGCCATCCAGCCGATATTGAGGCCGTTGACGCGGATGCGGAATCTGATCAGCGAATGGGCGACATTGCGCGTCAAGGTCGCCAGCGCGCCTTTCGACGTGCAATAGGCGGTGATGAATGGTTGGCCGCCATGGGCCGACATCGACTGTATGTTGATGATGGATCCGGCGATCTTCTCGCGCCGCATGATCTTGGCCGTTTCCTGAATGAGGAAGAAAGGCGCGCGCACGTTGACGTTGAAAATCTCGTCGAAACGCTCCTCGGTCGTGTCGAAAATATTGCCGCGGTCGGAGAGCCCCGCCGCATTGACCAGCACGTCGACTCTCCTGAAGCGGCGGTCGGCCTCGGCGATCACTTCGCGGCAGTCGGCGACAATTCCAAGGTCGGCCTTCACGAAAGAGGTCGGACAGCCAGTCGCCTCAATCTCGGCGGCGACGCGCTTGCCATTGGCTTCGTTGCGCCCGCACAGCACTAGGCCCGCTGCGCCGCGCTCGGCAAACAGCCGGGCGATCGCTTCCCCCAGGCCCTGCGACCCGCCGGTGACGACGGCGACCTTCCCGTCTAGGCTGGCCGGCCCGCGATAGACCGCGCGTCCAGGCCCAGAATTGCTCGCCATGGCGTTTCCTCTTTTAGTCGAGCGCTTGTCGAGCTCGTGAATATTGTAAAAGGACTCGCCGCCTGGAGCGAGCCCTGCGACGAAATCGGATCCAAACGGTTCGCCGTGCCTCAGAATGAAACAAAAATTCTATTCACAAGTCAAGATAGTATGTGTATTCGTTTTTTGAAACATCCGATCTGCGGATGAAAAGGCGACGGAGGAAGCGATGAGGTTTGGCATAATCGGCGCGGGGCGGATCGGCAAAATCCACGCTTCCAATGTTGCGGCGCGCAATGATTGCGAAGTGCGCCTTATCGCGGACGCCGATCGCGCCGCCGCCGATTCGCTTTCCGCGGCGACGGGGGCGCGCGTCGCAGAGATCGAAGCGATTCTGGCTTCCAACGAAATCGACGCCGTCGCGATCTGCGCCCCGACCGACATGCACGCCGACCTCATCGAAAAGGCGGCGCGCGCCAAAAAAGCGATCTTCTGCGAAAAGCCGGTCGATCTCGACGCCAATCGCGTGCGCGCCTGTCTCGAAGTGGTGAGTGCGACGAAGGCCATTCTGATGGTCGGCTTTAACAGGCGCTTCGATCCCAATTTCGCCGCGCTCGAAAAGCGCCTGCGTGACGGCATTGTCGGCGCGATCGAGATCGTGTCGATCACCTCGCGCGATCCGAGCCCGCCGCCGGTCTCCTATATCGCGCGCTCAGGCGGTCTGTTTCGCGACATGATGATCCATGATTTCGACATGGCGCGGTTCCTGCTCGACGAAGAGCCGGTCGCCGTCAGCGCAATGGGTTCGGCGCTTGTCGACAAGGCGATCGGCGAGGCGGGCGACGTCGATACTGCGGTCGTCATCCTGGAGACGAAATCGGGCAAGGTTGCGCAGATTTCCAATTCCCGCCGCGCCAGTTACGGCTACGACCAACGCATCGAGGCGCATGGCTCCAAGGGCATGATCCGCGCCGACAACATCCGCGAAACCAGCGTCGAATTTGCCGGCGCGCAGGGCTTTGCCAGCGACAAGGTGCTGAACTTCTTCCTCGAGCGCTACGCGAGCGCTTATCGCGACGAACTCGACGCCTTCGTAAAGGGCGTGACCGCGGGCGTCGCGCCGCGCCCCAATGGCGAGGACGGCCTCCGCGCCAATTTGCTGGCGGACGCGGCCAATTTGTCCTGGCGCACGAAGCAGCGCGTTACGCTGGGGTGAGGGAATCTCCCTCCCTCGTTTCGGGGGAGGGAACGCGCCTTGCATGGCTGCCGTTGATTCGTCTATCGCTCGCCGATCGCCGGCGCCCCGGCGCCGCCTTGCAGGAAGCGCTCTTCCCACCACGAAAACAAAATGTCGCGCAAGGCGGCCGCGTCGTCGCCGCCGTAAAGAGCAAGCTTGGCGCTGCGCAGCAGATCGAGTTCGTCCTTGGTAAGCTCGATCTCGACTTCCGTTTCGACGATCGGCGCATTAGCGAATTCCGCCCGATAGGCGTCGTTGCGGCGCAAGGGCCGGTCCGCCTTGATCGCTGCGTTGCGAAAATCCTTCGGGCTGCGCTGGCTGCGCAAGATCGGCACGGGTGGCGGGGTCGCGAGCTCGTGGGGCGTGGCGGCGAAGAGGCTGAGCTTGACCGGTTTCAGCGAGAAATTGCTGGTGCGCATGATATCCGCGCCGCACACGTTCGGCACCGCCAGAACATCCATCATCGCCAGCAGGTCGACATGATCGCCGGGCTTGGAATCCTGGCGCGTGATCGTTGCGCGTCCCTCGGTCGAGATTTCTGTGCACATGAACAGGTTGAAACTGTCGTGCACGTCATCCGGAGTGAGGCCATATTCGCGCTGCGCCTCGGCCTGGATGTCGTGGCAATTGGTATGCGCGTCAAAGCCGTAGGCGCTTTCATAGAGATAGGCGCTGCAGCGGGGAAACAGCACGTCGTTGCGCCCATAAGTGTCGGCCAGAATATACAGCATCGCGCGTTCGCGCGGCGGCGCCGACCACATAAAAGTTCCGCGCGAGGGGTTGAAGCCATGCACCGTGCGCGTGCGGCCGCAATGCATGAATTCTCGGTAATCGTGCAGGTTGAAACAATTGAAGTCGACGCATTGGCCGCCCTCGACCTGCTCGATGCGCAACACCTGACCCTTTAGAAGCTCGATCGCCTTGCCGGTTCCCGGCAGCATCGTCCATTCGAACAGGATGGGCCGCGCGCTCACGAAAGGGCTTTCTTCGTTGGCGCGCGGCGCGCCGCGCCATATTCGCGCAGGGCGAGGTGAACCAGCGCCGCCCGGTCGGGGGCGACGCCTCCAGCGATCGTGCGGTCGACGAGCTCCAATTGCTGCTGGTTGAGCCGCAGCTTCACAACGATTTTTTCGCCCATGCAAAACGTCTCCGCGCGCCCAGCGTCGGCGACAGCCCGCCAAGGAGGCGGCGCGATTCCGGGCTGTCCCTGCTCAATAAGAGGGCAGCGGAGCCTCGCCGCCGCAGGCGTTTTGCCATCAAATTCAGCGGTGGCGGCTCATGTGATCGAGCCGACAACGCCTTCGATGAGGTAATTGGTGCCCCAAAGGCTGCCCTCATAGAGATCAAGCGTCTTGGCGCTGACGACATTGCCCTTGTTGTCCTTGACGCCACCGACGAAGATCGGCTTGTCCGCCTTCATATCCTCGATGGCCGCGAGCACGGCCTTACGCGCCTCTTCGCTCGCTCCCGCGCCAAACGCCGTGCTTTTGACGAGATCCTTATCATAGCCGCCTTCGTTGACATTGGGCAATTTCTCGCCTTTGGCGATCAGCTTGGCATAGGCGTCATAGACCGTCGTCCACTTCATTTCGGCGCCGGTGATGAAGCCCTTGGGCGCAAGGCTGCTCTGGTCAGCGTTATGGCCCAAAGTCTTGGCGCCGCGCTTTTCGGCGGTTTCGATTACCACTTTCGGGCTGTCGACATGGCAGGCGATGACGTCGCAGCCCGTGTCTATCAGAGCCTGCGTCGATTCGGCCTCGCGAACCGGCAAGGACCAATCACCGGTAATGATGAGGTGAATCTCGGCGGCCGGGTTGACCTTTTTGGCCCCGACCGTGAAGGAATTGACGTTGCGCAGCACAAGGCCGATCGGCTTGGCCGCGATATAGCCGATCTTGTTGGTCTTGGTCGACAGACCCGCGGCGATACCGTTCACGTAATGGCCCTGGTCCATGTAGGAATAATATCCGCCCGCGTTCATCGGGTCTTTGTCCTTGTTCCAAAGCCCGGTCGGATGGCGGAATTCGACATTCGGGAATTTTTTTGCAGCGTCGATCATGAACGGATTGAAATAGCCGAAAGACGTCGGGAAAATGAGCGACGCGCCGTCGAGATTGATCATCGATTCCATGGTCTTGGAGACGGCGAGACTCTCCGGCACGTTCTCCTCTTCAACCACAGTGATGCCGGGCAGGTTCTTGAGCGCCGCCGCAGCCACGGCATGCGACTGGTTCCAGCCAAAGTCATCCTTGGACCCGACATAGATGAAGCCGATCGTCTTCCCGTCGGCGGCGCGGGCGCGCCGGGCGCCCGAAAGCAGCATCGCCCCTGCGGCGGCGCCGGCTAGGAACCCGCGGCGAGTGGTTGTGAAGCTCATGGTCCAGTTCCCTCTCTTTAAGAAGGCCCGCCCCTACGCGAAGCCCGAGTCGCTTCTTGCCCTTGTTCGACGTGGCGACCGGCGTGCGGCGGCGGTCTTGCCTCAAGGTGCGAGAGAAGCTTGGATCGGGACCATTCAATTTTCGCGCCAACTTGCGCGTAAGGGGCCAAGCGGAACTGTCCGTCTGCCGCCCGGAGGCGCGGCTCGTCCGCTCTGCCCGTAACGAGGCCCGCGTTCAGCCCCCGCCCTGGCGCCGGTGCGAGGAGTCCAGCGCTTCGATCAGTTCCTTGCCCGCGCCGAGCGATTTCAGCATGTCGCCCGACAGGTAAAGCGTTATCCCGCAGGCCGCTACGGCATGCCGAAGTCCGACTTCGTCGACCGCCACAGCGTTTTTCTCGGCGTCCAGCGACAAGACGAAGTCGAGTTTGTCATCGAACGCTTCGGCGCAGTCCGCATCGGAATTTTCCTTCAGGGCTTCCTTTTTGTAGAGCGCCCAAATGGCCTCGGACGAAACGGTCACATTGTAAGGGAACTTCTTTTCAAGGGTGGCGTCGAATTTTTTGATCTGCACTTTGCCGGGCAGCAGCTTTTCCCAATCCACGAACTTGCCCGTCGTCAAATCGAACACCAATGCCCGCGTTTCGGAATCGGGATGGGCGGCGCCAGCGCAGGAAAAGCTCTGATTGGCGACAAGGCTGAGAAAGGCCGGCCCTTGCATCGTCGTCGAGACGCCTCGGCCGTAATCGCTCCCCTATATGCGCAGGCAGTCGCGGGCATCGCGTAGCGCCTGCGCGTCGACCTGCGCCAGCGTTGCATTGATCGTCTTGATGACGGCCGGCGGCGCGCCGGAAAGCAGGCGCGGCAGCGCGTCCGCGTCTTTCATCAGCGGGGGCGATGGCTTCAGGGTGACCGAGCCAGCGTCTGCACCGGCGACCGTCTGGCCGCCAAGAGCGAAACAGAAGAGAGCGATAAGACAAGGGATGGGACGTCGCATCTGGCGGTTCCTGGCGTTGTACGATCAAGAGCCTTTACGGGAGGCGGCCGGTCCGGTGCGCCGCGCTTGCATGGACGCTCTCGTCGACAGCACCTGCCGGTTCAGCTTCCCGACGGGTTGGGGTTTCGCCAGGCTCTCTCGAAAGGCAGTCGCCAGGCATGCGGGGCGACGAGCTGATGGACCGATTTCGGCCCCCACGAATCTGGCGCGTAAAGGCGGACCGGCGGCGGATTCTCCAACAGGGGTATCGAGACTTCCCACAGCCGCTCGATGCCCTCGGCGGTGGTGAATAGCGTATGATCGCCGCGCATCGCATCGAGGATCAGGCGCTCATAGGCCTCAAGCACGTCGCCGATCAGGCCCGTCTCGTTCAGCGCGAACTGCATGCTGAGCTTGTCGAGCCGCATGCCGGGGCCAGGGCGCTTGCCATAGAAGGACAGCGAGACTTTCGAGGCGTCCGCCAGGTCGAAAGTTAGATGGTCCGGCCCTTGCGCGCCGACGCCCGATCCCACGGGAAACATGCTCTTGGGCGCCTCCCGGAACGCGATGGAAATGATGCGTTGGCCCTCAGCCATTTTTTTGCCCGTGCGCAGGAAGAACGGCACGCCGGCCCAGCGCCAATTGTCGATCGAGCATTTCAACGCGATGAAAGTTTCGGTGTCCGACTCGGGATCGACGCCCTCCTCGGCCCGGTAGCTGGCAAATTGTCCGCGCACGACGTCTTTCGGGTCGATCGGCAGCATGCTGCGAAAGACCTTGTTCTTTTCCTCGCTGATGGGCGCCGGCAGCAAGGCGGTCGGGGGTTCCATCGCCATGAAGGCGAGAATCTGGAACAGATGGGTGACCACCATGTCGCGATAGGCGCCGGTCGCCTCGTAGAACGCGGCGCGTTTGCCCAGGCCCAGCGTCTCGGGCACGTCGATCTGCACATGGTCGATGAAATTGCGGTTCCAGATCGGCTCGAACAAGCCGTTGGCGAAGCGGAACGCCAGGATGTTTTGCGCCGGCTCCTTGCCAAGGAAATGGTCGATGCGGAAGATCTGGCTTTCGGCGAAGACCTCATGCAGCCTGGCGTTCAGCGAGATCGCGCTCGCCAAATCCGTGCCGAACGGCTTTTCCATAATGACCCGGGACCGCTCGATGAGATCGGCCTCAGCGAGCAAACGCACCGCCGACAAGGCCGCGGCGGGCGGCACGCTGAGATAGTGCAGGCGGCGGCTTTCGCTGCCCAAATTCCGCTCCGCCTTCTCCACCGCCGCCTTGAGGGCGTCGCCGCCAGCGGCCAGCGGCACGTAATCCAGGATCTCCGCGAAGACGCCCCATTCGGCCTCATTCACCTTTCGGCCGGCGAATCGATCGAGCGCGCCGCGCGCGATCGCCCGGAATCCGTCGGCGTCGATATCGTCCAGCGAGACGCCGATGATGCGGCAGCTGGGAATGAATCCTGCGCTGCATAGATGAAACAGGCCCGGCAGCAGCTTGCGCTGCGAGAGGTCGCCGGTCGCGCCCACGAGGACGACGACTTGTGGAAATTTTGGACCAACGCCCGGAGGAATCTTTGCCAATTTAGCCATCCCGTCATAGTGGCGCGCCGAGCCGCGCAAGCGATCGAGCCTAACCCATAACCGTTCGCCGGCGTCGGCGACAGCGGGCAAAATATTCGCCCGCCGTTGGTCAAGCCGCCGGGTCGGACCGGCGCCAAGCCTCAGACACAATTGTCATGCCAAGTTCACGGATTGATTACAGACGCATTTGCGAGCGCCAAGTCCGTCGGAACGCCTGGACTTGCCCCCAACGCATAGTCAAGCCTATACGCTGCCGACGCCCAGGATTGACGGACAAGGCATGCGAGACGAGAACAAGAATCGCCTGCTGGCCGCCGCACCGACCGGACCGGTGGGGCAGACGAGCCTCGTTCCTCGTGGCGTCAGGATCGCGGCGCTTATTCGCAAGAATCAGATATTTTTGCACCGTTCGGGCTTGGCTGTCAGCCTGCTGATCGTTTCGATTTCGCTGTTCTTCTTTTTCCGCACGGTCATAAGGGTCAATCCACGTCAGCTCGAGGCCGCTTTCGCGGCGACGGGCCTCGATCAGATCGCGCTGGCCTTCGGTCTTGCGGCGCTCTCTTTTCTCGCCCTGACCGGCTATGACGCGCTGGCGCTGCGGCATCTCCACATCAAGGTTCCCTATAAACTGACCGCGCTCGCCTCCTTCACGAGCTACGCCATCTCCTTCACGCTCGGTTTTCCGCTCATCACCGGTGGGGCGGTGCGCTACTGGATCTACGGTCCGGCAGGGCTTTCTGCCGGCAAGGTCGCCAGTCTCACCGCGATCGCCGGCATCACCTTCTGGCTCGGCATGGGCCTCATCGTCGGCGTCGGCTTTATCGGTGAGGCGGCGGCGATCGGCGAAATCAATCATTTTAGCAGCGTGGCCAATCAATTGATCGGCCTTAGCGTCATCGGCGCGGTCGTTGCCTATTTCATCTGGGTCGGCGTGCGTCGATGGCGGGCAAAGCCCGTCGCGTTCAATCTTGCGCTGCCCGGGCCGCTGCTGACGCTGGGCCAAATGACGCTAGGCGCCGTCGATATCTGTTCGGCGGCCGGCGTACTCTACGTGCTTTTGCCGCAAGGCCATGGACTTGCCTTCCTGACCTTTTGCGCGCTGTATTCCTTCGCTTGCATGCTTGGCATCGCGAGCAACGCGCCGGGCGGCCTTGGCGTTTTTGAAGCGACGATGCTGAAGGGCGTCGGGGCCCCGAGCGAACCCTTGCTCGCTTCGCTTTTACTATTTCGGGCGATTTATTACCTAATCCCTTTCGTTCTGGCGATGGCGCTGCTTGGCGCGCATGAGGCGGCGCGGCGCTGGCGCTCGCTGCGCGAGGCGATGGAATCGCCAGGGGATCTTGACGAGGGTTGACCGATGCGCGGCGCAATATGAACCAGAAGGCCAGACGCGAGTTGGACCGCGAAATCCGATCGCGATTTTGCGCCAATCTGATCGGCGCCATGCCGGAGCCGGCGATCATCATTGGTCCGGACGGGCGCTTGGCCGCCGCCAATGATCCGGCCCAGGCGCTGCTGCCGGCCATGAAATTGGGCGAGCCGCTGGTTCTGGCTCTGCGCGCGCCCGACGTTCTCGACAGTTTGCGCCGGGTCATGGCGAGCGGCAAGGCGGAGACCGTGTTGTGGAGCGAGCGCGTCCCCGTCGAGCGGCTGTTCGATGTCTGCGTCGCGCCCCTGGCCGCCGATACCGGCGAGATCGGCGCGGCTCTAATGACCTTGCGCGATCTGACCGAAGCCAGAAGGGTCGAGCGCATGCGCGTCGATTTCATCGCCAATGCGAGCCATGAATTACGCACGCCCTTGGCTTCGATGCTGGGCTTTGTCGACACTCTTCAGGGCCCCGCCCGCGACGACACTCCCGCGCGCGAGAAATTTCTGGGCATCATGCGCGAACAGGGTCGCCGCATGGCGCGCCTCGTCGATGATCTCCTGTCGCTCTCGCGCATTGAGCAGAACCAGCATGTGCGCCCGGAAGCGCCGATCGATCTGGCGCTTGTCGTGCGCCACGTGGCCGATACTCTGGCGCCGCTCGCCGAGGAAATGGGCGTCGCCCTTAAGGTCGATGCGAGCCAGGCCGTCATTGTCGCGGGAGATCGCGACGAATTGGTGCGGGTTGCTGAAAACCTAATCGAAAACGCGATCAAATACGGGGCGGCGCCCGCCGGATCCAACGGAGATTGCGTCGAGGTCGTGGTGACGAGGACGGCGCGCGAGGGTTGGCTCAGCGTGCGCGATTTCGGTCGCGGCATAGAGCCCGAGCATCTGCCGCGGCTCACCGAAAGGTTCTATCGCATCGACGCCGGCCAGAGCCGGTCCAAGGGCGGCACGGGACTCGGCCTGGCGATCGTCAAGCACATTCTGGCGCGCCATCGCGGGCGCCTGGCGATCTCCAGCCAGCTCGGTCAGGGCTCGACTTTTGCCGCCATGGCTCCACTTCATCCAAACCAAATCGGATAAAACACATATATTGCAGAGTCTTATATCGTCGCGATACCGTAATATTATCGTCATAAGAAGATGGCGCCGATCCGCTAGAACTCCCGCCCGAGCGCCCGCGAAGCGTTTGCGGCGCGTCCGGCCGGACCGTTCGAAGCGGCTAGAAAAGGGGCATCATGTTTTTCAGATCTTTGACGAGCGCGGCATTCCTTGTTGCGACGATTGCGACTGCGAGTGCAGGGGACATTTCGGGCGCAGGCGCCACTTTCCCCTTTCCGATCTACGCCAAATGGGCCGACGCCTATAAGAAGGAAAGCGGCGCTGGCCTCAACTATCAGTCGATCGGCTCGGGCGGCGGCATCAAACAGATCAAGGCCAAGACGGTCACTTTCGGCGCCACCGACGCGCCCTTGAAGGGTAAGGATTTGGACGAAGCCGGTCTTGAGCAATGGCCGATGGTGATGGGCGGCATCGTCCCGGTCGTCAATATTGAAGGCGTCAAGCCGGGCGATCTCGTGCTCGACGGGCCGACGATCGCCAAAATCTATCTCGGCTCGATCACCTCCTGGGACGATCCGGCCGTCAAGGCGCTCAATTCCAAGGCGACCTTGCCGAGCCTGCCGATCGCCGTCGTCCACCGCGCCGATGGTTCGGGCACCACGTTCAACTTCACCAATTATCTGGCCAAGGTTTCTCCCGATTGGCAGTCCAAAGTTGGCGAGGGCCCGTCGGTCGATTGGCCGGTCGGCATCGGCGCCAAGGGCAATGACGGCGTCGCCAACAATGTCGGCGGCACTAAGGGCGCAATCGGCTATGTCGAATACGCCTACGCCAAGCAGAACCACCTGACCCATACCGCCATGATCAACAAGGACGGCAAGACCGTCGCCCCGACCATGGAGACCTTCCAGGCCGCCGGCGCCAATGCGGACTGGGCGAAAGAGCATGGATTTTATCAGATCCTGACCAATGAGCCCGGCGCCCAATCCTGGCCGCTGACCGCCGCCACCTTCATCCTGATGTACAAGAAGCCGGTGGATGTGGCCGCGTCGAACGATGCGCTGAAATTCTTCACCTACGCCTTCGACAAGGGCGGTTCGATGGCGCAGGATCTCGATTACATCCCGATGCCGGCCTCGGTCGTCGACCTCATCAAGAAGGCCTGGGCGGCTGATATCGCGCAGAAATAAGCGCGACGCTTGAAGCGTTCCCTCCCCTCTCGCCGGGGAGGGAGAAGATGCAGAGCCCAAAGGGACAGAGACCGACGATGACGTTAGCAGTGGCGGAGGAACAGGCGGCGACCAGTCCGCGCGTCAGCGATCGAGCGAATGCGCTGAGCCGGCTCAAAATCGCCGACGGCTCTTTTCGCGCCGTGACCTTCAGCGCCGCCGTATTCGTCCTCGTGATCCTCATTGGCGTGCTGGTCTCCTTGTTCATCGGCGCCTGGCCAGCTTTCCGGACCTTCGGCTTCGGCTTCCTCATCAGCGACGTCTGGAGCGCCCCCAAGCAGCAGTTCGGCGCCGCCTCGGCGATATATGGAACGATCGTCACGGCTTTGATCGCCATGCTGATCGGCGTGCCCGTCGGTCTCGGCATCGCGATCTTCCTCACGGAGCTCTGTCCGATTCCACTGCGCCGGCCGATCGGCATCGCCGTCGAATTGCTCGCCGGCATCCCGTCGATCATTTACGGAATATGGGGCGCGTATTTCTTCAAGCCCGTCATGCAGGACTATCTGCAGCCTTTCCTCATCAAGACGCTTGGCGCCGTGCCGGTGATCGGCGCGTTGTTCGCCGGACCGCCGCTGGGCTACGGCATTTTGACGGCGGGGCTCATCCTGGCCGTCATGATCCTGCCTTTCATCACCGCAATCTCGCGCGACGTTTTCGAAACGGTCCCCGCGGTCTTGAAGGAGGCCGCCTACGGCGTCGGCTGCACGACTTTCGAAGTCGTGCGCAATGTCGTCATTCCCTATACGCGCGTCGGGGTCATCGGCGGCGTCATGCTGGCGCTCGGCCGCGCGCTCGGCGAGACGATGGCGGTCACGTTCGTGATCGGCAATGCGACGAGAATCTCGACCTCGATCCTTGCCCAGGGGACGACGATTTCGGCAATGATCGCCAATCAATTCGCCGAAGCGGACGAAGGCCTGTTCACCTCGTCGCTGCTGGCGCTTGGCTTCATCCTGTTCATCATCACCTTTATCGTTCTGGCCGCAGCGCGCCTCATGCTCGCGCGCCTCGATGTCAAGGCGGGGCGCTGATGGCCGATTTTTATCACAAGCGCCGTCGAAGCAACGCGGTCTGGACGGTCCTTTCTTATTCGGCGACCGCATTCGGCCTCGGCTGGCTGGTGTTGATCCTGTGGGCGCTGCTGTGGAACGGGCTCGGCGGCTTGTCGCTCGACATTTTCACCAAGATGACACCGGCCCCGGGGGTCGAAGGCGGCCTGCTCAATTCGATTATCGGCAGTTTTATCATGACGGGCATCGGCGTGCTGATTGGGGCGCCGCTGGGGATTCTCGCAGGCACTTACCTCGCCGAATATGGCCATAACTCGCGGGTCGCCTGGGTGATCCGATTCATCAACGATATCTTGCTGAGCGCGCCATCGATCGTCGTCGGCCTGTTCATCTATCAATTGTTCGTTGTTCCCTTCGGGCATTTCTCGGCTTTGGCCGGCGGTCTGGCTTTGGCGGTGATCGCGACCCCGGTCGTCGCGCGCACGACCGAGGACATGCTGAACCTCGTGCCCAACACTCTGCGCGAGGCGGCCTCCGCGCTCGGAATGCCGCGCTCCGTGGTCATCCAGCGCATCGCCTATCGATCGGTCCGCGCGGGGCTTGTTACTGGCGTGCTGCTGGCGGTGGCGCGCATTACGGGGGAGACCGCGCCGCTCGTGTTTACGGCGCTGGGCAACAGCCTGTTCGAATGGGACCCGCGCCAGCCGATGTCGAGCCTGCCTCTCATAATCTACGACTTTGCGCGCAGTCCATATCCCGAGCAGCAGAAGCTCGCCTGGACGGGCGCGCTGCTCGTCACCTTCGCGGTGCTCGGCATGAGCATAGTGGCGCGGGTGCTGACGTCGCGCGTGTCCAGCAAATGACCCAATCCTACCGTTTCAAAGAGTCAAACCATGAGTGACATCAGCGCCGCCGCCCGATCCGACGTGTCGATCCATGGCGCCATGGGCGAAAAGATCGTCGTTCGGGGCTTGAATTTTTTCTACGGCGCCTCGCGCGCGATCAAGGATGTCAATGTGTCGCTGCGCGATCGCAAGGTGACGGCTTTCATCGGCCCATCGGGCTGCGGCAAATCCACCCTGCTTCGCGTCCTCAACCGCATGTACGATCTATATCCCAACCAGCGCGCGGAAGGCGAGGTTCTACTCGACGGCGAGAATATTCTGTCCCCCGGCCTCGACCTCAACCTGCTGCGCGCGCGCGTCGGCATGGTGTTCCAGAAGCCGACGCCGTTCCCGATGTCGATCTACGACAACATCGCGTTCGGCATTAAACTCTACGAAAAGCTCTCCAAGTCCGAGCTCGATGAGCGCGTCGAGTCGGCTTTGCGCCGCTCGGCGCTTTGGGAAGAGGTCAAGGACAAGCTCAGCGCGAGCGGCCTCAGCCTGTCGGGCGGCCAGCAACAACGGCTTTGCATCGCGCGCACCGTGGCGATCCGGCCCGAAGTGATCCTGCTCGACGAGCCCTGCTCGGCGCTCGATCCCATCTCCACCGCCAAGATCGAAGAGCTGATCGACGAACTGACCGAGGATTATACGATCGCCATTGTCACCCACAGCATGCAGCAGGCGGCGCGCGTCTCGGCCTTTACGGCGTTCATGTATCTGGGCGAACTGATCGAATTCGACGAGACCAGCAAAGTGTTCACCGCGCCGCGCGAAAAGCGCACCCAGGATTACGTCACCGGCCGCTTCGGCTGAGCGGAGAGATTAATGACCGAACATATTGTCAGGGCCTACGACAAGGAACTCGACGAGCTCGGACGGCACATTGCCGAAATGGGCGGCATCGCCGAGAAA
>Ga0182024_10003482_pt1 | contig 37451 bp, 67 predicted proteins | sample P32metaG_FD_120480 | JGI IMG/M metagenome (GOLD analysis project Ga0182024, IMG submission 120480) | Permafrost microbial communities from Stordalen Mire, Sweden - P3-2 metaG (Illumina Assembly) | ecosystem: Environmental > Terrestrial > Soil > Wetlands > Permafrost | place: Sweden: Stordalen...
ACAGTGGCGCAGCGACCGCCTCGGGCACCAGGGGCGCAGCGACCGCCTCGGGCGACAGTGGCGCAGCGACCGCCTCGGGCACCAGGGGCGCAGCGACCGCCTCGGGCACCAGTGGCCGAGCCCGGGGCACGGACGGGTGTGCACTTTTTCTGGTACACCGTGACGACAACTGGAACATCACGCACGCCTGGGCTGGGATCGTCGGACGGGACAATATCAAATCGATGACTTGGTACATGCTGAACGCGGACGGTAAGCCCGTCGAATGCGATTGACCGGGGGTTAATCGGAGCAAAAATGAATGTCCTCGACCTCTTCTCAGGTATCGGTGGTTTCAGCCTCGGACTCGAAAGAGCCGGGATGCGAACCGTCGCGTTCTGCGAGATCGAGCCATTCTGCCGCGCCGTTCTCACAAAACACTGGCCCCATGTCCCCATCCACGATGACATTAGGAGCCTCAGAGTTGAGCGCGGATGCGCCGATGTTGTTTGCGGAGGATTTCCTTGCCAACCATTCTCAACCGCCAGCGCCGGGAAACGCGGCGGCGTCAGCGATGACCGTTTCCTCTGGCCTGAAATGCTCCGCATTGTTTCGGAGTGTCAGCCCTCTTGGGTCATTGGTGAGAACGTTGCTGGGATTGAATCTCTGGCACTCCGACAGGTGGTTTCTGACTTGGAAGGCGCAGGATACGAAGTCGCGCCGCCGTTTGAAATTCCGGCTTGTGCCGTCGGACACGATCATAGGCGGTCGCGCTTCTGGTTTCTCGCACACGCCAACGTGCGCAGTGAATATGGCGGCAGCTTCAATGCAGAAGCACCTTTGTTGCAGGGGCCTCGTCATGACGCCGCAGGAATGGGAACGGCGCATGGGATTTCCGATCGGCTGGACCGACGTAGAATGGAAGCCCTCGGCAACGCCGTCGTCCCGCAAATACCGGAAATCATCGGGCGCGCAATCATGAGCTCGTCATTGACAGGGGCAGACTAGCGATGGCCGACAAGCTAAAAACGATTGAAGCCGCTGCCCGCATAGCTAAGGGCGGCATCGTGTTTGCGCATGAACTTGACACGATAGCTGCCGGCAACTTCCGAGGCATGGTCATGAACTCTGAAATCATGGAATGCACAGGCGGCGGCTTTACGTGGTTCTGTGTTTGGAAAATGAAGGACAGCGAGAGCGTGGCTGACAAAGCCGCGCAGATTGCCGCCGCACTGACTGGGGAGAAATAGGACTATGCGAATGCGATATCGCGACGGCACCGAGGACGATGACGAACTATTTGATTTGCTTTTGGAGTGTCAGAGATCCTATGTGGCGCGCTGCATTCAGCTTGGTCCAAACTGGATTAAAGCATGCTTATCCGGTTGCCACACACAAACGCTGAGACCTACTAGATATAGGAGACAACAATGAACGCCCAAAAATCCATCCGGCTGCAAATTGCGGCCGATTTAGTTGTCGATCTGGCCGATGCCGTAGAAGCCCTTGGAAAGCAGCTCGACCGCCTGCATGAAGAAATCGGCGAAGATTTATTCAGCCGCGTTGCACAGGCGTTTCCAGTTGATCATGGGGCTTTCGGCCCCAAAGCAAATGCTGCGTTAGTTAAGCTGATGCACCAATTGACGCCGCCGGATAACTATGACCGCGCCGATGCGAGGATGCCGTGAAACCGCAGCACCGCTATACCATCGGAAAGCAGCCCTGCCAAAATCTGTTGCGCGGCGACGCCGACATTGCGGCGCTTGGCGAGGGCAACCGTCGCAATGTCCATCAATGCCCAGTCTGTGAAGGCAATCGGACGTGGTGTGAAAACTGCCACACCGACCACCATGACGGCGGATGGGAAACCTGTAAGCCGGGGGCTTATGCGGAGCCGCTAGAGGACGAAGATGCCTGACACAAGATGTAGGGCTGTGTGTCTAAACCGGATAAGCATGGATTAAAGAACCAATGTGGAAACAGATGATCGACACACTCCTAAGCATCCGACGCAACGACGGCAAGCAATCGTTCTATCGCGAGATCGGGCGTATGCTGTCGCCTGACTTCCATTGATCTAGGACAAAATGCGATGTGCGAGCGATGCGAAGAACTGGAAGATGCCCTGCAACGGATCGTTCGCTGGGCGGACGCCTATCCGATGGACATTTTCCACGAACCGAATTCAGACGAATGTCACAGGGCGCACTTGCTGCTGACCGCCAACGGGATGACGCTGGATGCCTTTAGCGCGAGCATGGGGCGGCATTGCCTCAAAGGCGTCGGCAACATCGCACGCGGGGCATTAACGGCTGCTGAGCGCGAGGAACCAAAATGAGGCTCAGTGCGGGTTTTATTGATACGTTTTCGACGGCAATCGATGACTTGCCACGCGCGGATCAGGCAAACCAATTGAAGGTTCTTGCAGTGCTTGCCCAAACTGGACGATTTAGTTGCTTTGAGGCGTCAGCCAATCAGACGATTGCGCGCACCATGACAGCTCTCATGCGAGGCCCGCTCGTCGAAAGTTACGTCCCTGATTCTTACAAATCCAAAGCGGAGTCCGGTGGGGTATCCATTCAGCCCATTGCCAATTGCCTTACGGAGCGGTCGCCAAAGATTGCTGGGTTTGGGGTTGGTACAGCATTCGGTCGCATTGAAGGAGCGGTCAATGCCCGTGATCCAAGACAGTGCAGTCCCAAACGATGATCCGCTCGACCTTTGCTTTTGCGGCGATTACCGGCGAGATCACAAGGACGGCAAAGGCGCTTGTATCTTTTCGGTCGGCTCCCGTGGCGACGGACATTTTGGAAGCGGGTATTGCGATGCGTTCCGCCTGCACCGTAGAGCGCGGCAGGAGCGTCAACCGTAGCTTTCCGGGCTGTAACATTTCGTGATTAGACATATTCGCGGATAAGCGTAGCATACATGTAGAGATTTGGAGGACGCCATGCTCACCCGCACCGATAATACCGCCGAAGTCGGGATGCACGTATACACCGCGATGATCGAGCAGGTCTCCCACGGCGAAGTATTCAAGCTCTACGGCCGCTGGCGCTGGCTGCGCCCGAACGGCAAGGGCGTCGAGGTTTATGTCCGCACCGCTCGAATGCTCACCGTTCGGGAGCACATTGGCCGCCTTAACCGAGTGCCGGTTTCGCAGGTTCGGTTAGTCAAGCAAGTCAAGGCCATCAAAACGCGATTGGCGGCTCGGCAAGCGGAGATAGCTGCATGACCGCTGACGACGTACGAACCATGCTGCGCGATGCCTGCAAGAAGGCGGGCACGTCCGCCGCATGGGCCGACAAGAACAGCCTCTCGCAAGCCTACGTGAGCGACACGCTCAATGGGCGCCGGGAGCCGGGGCCGAAAATCCTTCGCGCGCTCGGGCTCGTGCTGGAACCGAATTATCGAAAGGTTAAGTCATGACCGACGCTGAACTCGCCGCAGACGACACCACGCGATTTCACGCCGCCGCCTCACTAACATGATAGAAATCGAAGGAAGCTCTCCGATGGACTGGCAACAGAAAGCCGAAGCCTTGGCTTGTCTCGCCGAACTAGCCGTTTGCTTCCGCGAGAAGCAATGGCGGATCGGCGGCCCCGAACCTTGGTATATTCAACAGAGCATCGACATCAGAGATGGCGGATGTCTGCACGGCGCTTACGGCAACGGATACACGCCACAAGAAGCTATCGAGAACCATTGGCGGCGACTCGTCGATGAACTGCCGCCAGACAAATATCTCGTGGTGCGAAACGGCGACAAGCGCCGCGCTGTCAGGTGGAACGGATTTATGTGGCAGGACGTGCCAGAACTAGATCGTGAAGCGGCGTAGCCTCACTTCTGGAAGGGGAATGCGACTATGGGTTTACCGTCTGTTGATCCGAGCCGTTATACCAGAAGCATGCGAGCGCGCCGCTTGCGTGGTGCAGCGGCTTTGAATGAGATGCTGACGATGATCGGCGCACCTAATGCGACCGATCACGATACGGCGACTGTTTTGACGGATAACGAATTAGAATTGCGCGAACTGCTCGCATATGCGCTTACGGAATTGGCAAAACCGCAGACTGCGGATGATCTGATCGGCAGTCACTCCTGAAGGATCAATGACGATGGGATGGCGGAAAAACCTTTTCAAATCAGCGCGGGCGCGGCCATGGCAAGACATGACAACAGTGCCACGCGATGGGGCACGCATTGAATTACGTTGTTCCTATGGTTATGAGCCTTGGACTGGCGAAGCCAAATACGTTGCTGATGACGGTTTTCATGGACCGATATGGTGCTTCGGCGAGCCAAGCGGGAGTTACACTTTCATCGAGGCCATTAGTGCACAAAATCGACAGAACGGCGCATCTGAAATGCACCTGAAGTGGCGCGCCCTATAGCACCGCAGTCCTGATGAATCAACTGCGACACAAAGGAGAAAAGACGTGATCAAAAAGACAGCAAATAAAATCGACAGCGGAGCCTACCCGGAGTTTGCGCCAAACCAGACTTTAGCTTCGGGAGCTTCGGTTGTCGTTACCGACGCTCATGGCAAGGCATGGGTTATTGATCCACATAGTGGGACAGCAAAGCTCTTAACCGCAGTCCACACCAAAGCCCGTTAATTGCGCCGTCACTGTGAGGGACCAATGACTGACAAATCCTGCGAGAGTTGCCGATATTGGTATTTCGTTGGGGGCCTTCCGAGCCCATCAAGGGCGGCGAATGAAGGTATATGCTTGGGGCTCGATCCAGTGACCACAGGCCGCGTCGTTCCAATGTGGGCAGAAGATTTAGCTCGCGCGACAATAGCGTTTCACGGAAAGAACTGTCACGCATGGAAGAAACGACAACGACCAACAAAGGTGTTGAAGAAAGCATCGTGCTAACGCGGCGAAAATGACGGAGGCGGCATAGTGAGCGCGGACCTCGTTGAAGAAGCATTTGTGCGCGGGCAGCAGCTTGAGCGATTGCGCTGCGCCGCCATTGTCTGCCCGGACTGTGCCAAAGGTGTGCCGCTCGATGAGCGCAACAGTGAACACATCCTAGAGACCATCCAGGGATATGCGTCTTGGTCGCGGGCTTGCCTCGCCAAGACGATCCTGAATCCGCACGGTCATAGTAACGCGGCCCAGCCGTAACAGGAGAATACGATGCAACGGGAATACGTGGTCTGCGATTGGGAAGGCAATATTTCCTGTGACGATGCAGGCGAACCGGAAATCTTCAAAAAGTTTCGTGGCGTAGGAGGCGCGGAAGAACGAGCAAGGTCATTGGCAGAAACGACACCTGGTCATCTGATCAGGATTTATGAATTGACGGCAGAAGCGATTGCGCCTGTAGCCGGTCCAGAGGTTTCCAGGGCACATCCTACTGAGCATTACAAATAGGTTGCAGCAACCCGGCGAGAAATAGAACATGAAGCGCAAACGCGATTGGACGTGCGAGAGGGGCCAAGGCGAAGCCGCCCGTTGGTTGCGCGAGCGCGTAAACTATGATGGCGAGGATTGCCTGATCTGGCCCTTCTCACAGACGCGCGATGGCTACGGGAACCTTGGATTTGAGGGCAAGATTTATTATGCGCATCGTTTTATATGCGAACTAGTTAATGGACCGCCGCCGACACCTAAGCACGAAACGGCTCATTCGTGCGGACGCGGCCACGATGCCTGCGTACATCCAAAACACGTCTCTTGGAAAACTCGCGCTGGAAATGAACAAGATAAGGTTGCACATGGACACGCTGCTTGGTCCGCCGGCAAGACGAACACCAAATTGACGCCAACGCTGGTGTCAGAGATTCGGGCCTTCTATCCGCTGATCACGGTGACGGAGCTTTCGCTCATCTACAAAGTCTCACGCAGCAACATCCGCAAGATACTGAAGCGCGAGACGTGGCCGACAGGAGACTATTCGCCGCGCGGCTTCGCGCACCCGTCGATGAGACGCCGAACCGCATAGTCAATTTCATGGGGAGTTAAAGCCATGAGCCGCATCGAAAGAACGGCTGACAAATATCAGCGCAATAAAAACCAGGCCCGCATCGCTAATCGCGATGCTCTCGATGACGCGCCAAATTGGGAGGTCGAGTGCGAGACTTGCGGTCAGAAGCCTACTGTCGGTAGCACTGGCCTTTGTGGGCCGTGTTGCTTCGGCGAAGCGGACACCGCGGGCGGTAATTGGTAGTCAGATTGAGCGTCAGGAAATGGAATGGCCCAGGTCTTCCGCCCAAAGAGATTCGACAGAAAGTTGCGAGAGCGACGAAACGCGAAGCGGCGCGAAATTCGCAGGCGACGTGAGGAAAAACGGACGCGGTTCATGCGTTTTTTCAACCGTATATTTTGGATAGGCATTGAACCGGAAGTGATGTGGGACTCGACGCCATGGGACGCCGACGCCACGAACGACAACCGCTAGAGCAAATGGCGATTGCTGCGGCAATCGTCGGAGTGGGGATGTGGGTCTTTCTAATCGCCATGAGAATTTATCTCGGATAGCGGCGCGCATCTCCAATTCCTCGGGGGAACGGTTCGCGCGCGGTGCGCCCTCTACAGGTGGGGTCGCGCCTTCCGCTGGAATTTCTGTGTGCGGCGTCAACATCTAGTACCTGTGTGTGTCAACCGGATAAGCATGCATCGCATTACGAGATCAGGAAGATCGTGCGCGCCGTTCTTGAGCAGTCAAAGAGGCCATGAGATATCGAAAGTTCTATGAGGCCAAGCCTCGCGCATGGTCGCAATGGCAGGAGTTAGGAAGGACCACGTATTTTGCATGTTGTGATTGCGGGCTAGTTCATAGTCTGCAATTCAAGATCACAAGGGGGCTCATGATGCGAGTTCGCCGACACAAGACAAGGACGAATACGCGACGAAAGCAGATACGGCATCCATATCAGAAACATTGATAAGCTACAAATGTCATGAGCAACAACGAAAGCCAGCTTAGGGATGAAACCGGCGCATTGATCGGCGGCCTCGATGTGCTCGAATACAACAAAGGTTTTGATGACTTCAATACAGGATCGCCGCCGCCTGAAATGACCACGGCATCCTATGATCTTGGAAGGCAGCGCGGAGCCGAACGAAAGGCTAGTGAGGCAGCCTTCAAAGCATGGATGGATGCAGAGGATGCACGGCGCATGAAGGTTATGCAGAAAATACTGCCGCCAGCGGATTACGCGGAGCTTGTTTTGAAGATCGAAGAAATCCGCCGCAGTGCTGGGCAACAAGTGCGACAAGGAGATTGAAAATGTATGTCGTCGTCCGACCTCAGATCACGGAAACGCATTCTACAACGTGCAGTTTTCACGAGCGACATCCGGGGCGGTCATTTCCTGGCTGCACCTGCAGTTTTTCAATCAGTTCGCGAGATAAGCCGGAGAAGGATTGGACCAAAGAAGAGCGTGAACGCTATTATGCGGCGCTGGTCGGCGAACGGCCGGATGGCAGTTCACTCTTTTAGGTGATGACTAGCAAACAGGAGAATGCGATGGGCTATCCAATAATCTTAGGCGGCGACCACGCTGAGTTCGAGCAGGAATGGACTGCCAGCGGACGACCCGACCGAGAACGCCCCGACTGGCCGCTGCCGTCATTCGACGCGGCCGATTGGGCGGCGGCGTTCTGCAGCGTCGTCATCGAAAAGGGATTCCGACCAGATCATCCTGAGGATGAGGATTGGGTGCGCGGTTGGTTTGCAAACGCGCTCATGCGCGGATACGACGAACATGCAGCGCGAGCGAGAAAACCGCGATCTTGGTTCTGGCACGGTCGCTTCGAGGGTGCCGCTGGCGGGTACACGCCGCCCGATGGCTTTGCCCCGCGCATTCTCTATCGGATCGGCAATGTCGTCGGTCGAATTTTGGGAACGCCATGACGACGTGCGGGAAGTGCGGAGCGGTCGAACAGGAGAGAGAGGTTGTGGAGAGTGTATATCGCTGGCGCAAGGAAGGTCCGCCTCTAGGCGATGGATGGGTTGGGCCTGTCTATCCACATGCCGAGCTACAGATTTACGAGCGACCGGCCTGCGAACGGTTTTTCGATTGCAAGTTTGTTTGCCCGAACGCGCCGCAGTGATGGACGATCAAATGAACAAAGAAAACGCTTCAACGATTGACCATATAACAGTTTGATCAAGCACAATCGCAATCATAAGTTACATGCTTATCCGGTTGTCACACACAAACGCTGAGACCTACTAGATGTTGAGCCTGCCAAAAAACATTGCTGCGCTCTTTGTCGAAGCCGATGGCGTCTATGCCGGCTTGCCGGGCGTGGACCTGTGGCCGATCGAGCGCGACGCGCGCAAATATGCAGGCCCTTGGCCTGTTATCGCACACCCAGACTGCAAGCGGTGGGGACGCTTCTGGCACGGCTCGACGCGGAAGCCGCACCAGTTCAAGCTGGGCGACGACGGCGGCTGCTTTGCCTCTGCGCTCGCCTCCGTGCGGCGCTGGGGCGGCGTTCTGGAACATCCTGCGGATAGCCACGCTTGGCGTGCCTTTGCCCTTACGCCGCCTAGGAAGTCCGGGGGATGGTGTGTTGCTGATCCCTTCGGCGGTTTGGTCTGCCACGTTGAACAGGGCTTCTATGGGCATTTGTCGCGCAAACCGACTTGGCTCTACACCTTCGGCACGTCCGCTGTGATGTTTGACCTGCGGTGGGGCCGTGGCGAGCAACGCTTGCATCCTACTGCCCTCGCGAGGCACGGCTACGCGAAGGCCAGGCGCATCGGCATGATGGCAATGGTCGGCGGTAAGGACAAAACGAAAATCCGCAACGCGACGCCAATCGAGTTCCGTGACCTTCTAATCTCGCTCGCGCGCACAACACAAGATGTAGGGCTGTGTGTCTAAACCGGATAAGCATGAATCAACCAATAACAAGCAGGGTCGGCAGGAAGGTGGCGACTTGACGGAGCGGCAGGAGCAAGTGGCCTTGCTCAAGGAAGTCTGCGCAGCAGCCTTTCGCACTTATAGCACTCTGCTCGCTGCCGGATGGCCGCGCGAACTGGCGCGCTCCGTTCTTCCGGTAAGCACCTATAGCCATATGTTCGCGACTGTCGATCTTTTGAACCTGCTCAAATTCCTGACGCTACGTTGTGACAGCCATGCGCAGTATGAAATCCGCGTCTATGCCGACGCGATGCGCGAACTGGCTCGCGTCGTTGTGCCGGTCGCAATTGACGCTTGGGAAGCCGCGCATTGATGGACGAGAAGTGGCGAACAGGAGAATGTGATGCCAAAGCGCATTCAGTTGAGTCGGGCGAAGGGATGGCGATTACCGCCGCGCACAGTGAAGGTGGATCGCTCGACCCGTTGGGGCAATCCCTACGTCGTCAGTGGCAAGATTGATATGAAGCAGGCGAGACGCTGGGGCTGGAACATCTCGCCCGCAGGTCAAAAAGAACCTGTATGTGCATCCTGCGCACAGGAATCTGTGAAGCGGTTTCGTCACGCACTATTTTGGGACGCAGCGGTCCATGATTTTGTCAGGAACGAATTAGGCGGCCGTGATCTTGCTTGCTGGTGCGGCCTCGACGAACCGTGCCATGCTGATGTTCTGATAGAGATTGCCAATTCAGACCCGGATGATTTGCGCCGCCGACACGATCAGATTGACGCTGCGATCATAGCTGCCGGGCGCGTCTAAATCCGCGCGCGCCCGCCACGCGGATTGACGATCACATACCCCCGCAACGAGAAGTGTATATGATGCTAGATATTACTGAGCGCCTGAGAAAATGGACCATCTTGTTTGGGCGTTTCAATATGGACCCGCTTCAGCGAGAAGCGGCAGATGAGATTGAGCAACTACGCGAGGTCTTATTGGAGATCGCTAATCGCGCGGCAAATATGATGGACCCTGACGCAGCGGACTGGATGCCGTCGATTTATAAGCTTGCGTGCGAGGCCGTAGGCGAAAATCCATGGAGCCTATTAGAGGCTGCCGGGTACACCAGAGAAACGCTGTCGGTTAGCTTCAACAGCGATCGGTCAACACCGGACCTCTAAATCCGCGCGTAGCGCGAGCGCCACTCATGTCGATGATAATGTCGTGCGTAACCAACCGCCCGGCCATCATCGACGTGACCGCAATTGGTGTCCTATCAAGAACTTGAACGCCGCGCGGAATTGGCCGTCATCGCCGACGCCGCGCATTGAAGGCGTTCAGCAATAGCCCGCTAAATGCGAAAGGCGATTGCTCCCGCCAGAGAACGCGGACGAGTCCGGACGCGGTGCCCATCATTGCCACTGAGCACGACCCACTTTCCCTGCTCCTGCCCCACGATCTTGCCGACATGATGGGGCCACACCACGATAGCTCCGATGGTTGGGCCGCCGGCCGGACGACCCCAATGCGCCCAATTGCGGGCAAGGTTATAGGCGGGGTCCACGACGTGCTCGACTTGGCGCATGAACCAGCCGCACCAGGCAGAGGGCCTGCCGCCATAGCCTGCCCGGTAGGTTTCATGGTGCTCTGAGCGTTCCGCCGTCGCGTAGCGCGCCCCGTGCGCAGGCCTTCGGGCCTGCGACCGCCGTTCATACCCCCAATCCCGGAACGCCTCTCTGTGGCCTTCCCTGTGGGTTTGGGCATAGTGGTGCCGGTAATGGTGGTGGTGCCGTCCATGGGCGGCGGCTGGGGAGGCGAGGAAAGCGAGCGCGAGCAGGGTTGCGGCGGTGAGCTTCATGGTTTTCCCCTCTTTTCAAACAATTCCCAATCATCGGCGAGCCTGTCAGTGTCACTCGCGGTGTAATACGTTCCGTCCTTAATCGGGTCATCTGGCGGGATCGCGAAACCAATCTGGCCGCCCCATCCCTGCATGATTGCCCCGGAAGCGTCGCTAAGCCAGATGCGCCACGTTCGATCATAAGCGATCGGTGGCGTGGCGCGGGTGTATTCGGGAACCTTCGCCCAACACCGACGCCGGGCCCGGCCACCGTTCATTACCCACTGGATTGCGTCCTCAAACCGAGCCATGCCGTCTCTCACTTATGGCCCCACACTGTCATCGGCTCTACGTCCACAGGCGCCAGCCCAGAGAAGCCAAGCGCGCGTGCGGCGGCCGGCAGGAGGTCGATGATTCTCCCGCGCACGAACGGCCCGCGATCGTTGATTCGGACCACGACCGATCGGCCATTGTGGAGGTTGGTCACGCGCACGACCGATCCAAGCGGCAGCGTCTTATGCGCCGCCGTCATGTCCGATGGCTTGGCCCATGTGCCGGAAGCCGTTCGGCCGCCGTTGTAGACCGAGGCGATTCCGGTTTGGCTCCATGCCGGTGCCGCAAGCGCAGCAGCGCACAGAGCGGCTATCGCTAGCCGTTTGGTAGGATTCATTTTCAGGAGATCGCCGCTGGCCTCAACGCTCGACCGAGCGGAGACGTGGCGAAAGGGCAATCGTCGTCATGGGAAACCCCGTGCTTATTTGCCGATGCCTGGATTTTAGGGGAGGCAACGGGGAGGGTCAAGTAGGGGTTGGGTCATTCGCGATCAGGTGGGGCACGGCCTCAGTGCGGTCTCCCAATCGCAGCGAATCGGAAAATGACGAAAACGCCCAAAATCACTTTTTGTTACACGTAACCCCTAGCAATGCGCGTTTCTGATTCCGCTAAGTCATTGATGTTCATACGAGCAAACAAAAACGCAAAAACCGACTATGCTATAATGCGTTTGACGGTCGGGGATCAGCCCGACCGCCGACGCTGTTTGACAATCAAATCAGGAGAGAGACATGCAACGCTTCAAGCGTGGCGACGCCGTATGGGTGTTCTGGCAAGATCGCTTCGGCTATCCACAGATGCACTATAGACCCGGCGTCGTCACAAAGAAAGTCCATCCGACGAGCTACCTCGTCGCATTCGTCGCCAATGACCCGCGCCGCTGTTCGTCGGAATGGAAACTAGACCGTCAAGCCAAACAGCGGCATCCAAGCGACATGATCGAATATGATCCTCACTTGGGTGCCGTCCACCTCCGTCACCTCCGCAAGGAATGGGCACAGACCGTGGATCAAGCCACCTACGAGGCATGGAAGGCGAGCGAAGCCGAGCGGAAACAGATGAGCGAAGAACTCAATCGCAAACTCCGTCCTATCTTTGCGCGTATGTTGGGAGCGGCCTCATGAGCGACCAAATGGAGGCAATCAGAAAATACTTCACGGTCGAAGATGCACCACGGCAGAAAGACAAATATCTCATCGTTTGCGAGAAGTGCGGCGACATGTGGCACCTAGACAAACACTCAAAACACGTCGGCAACGTGCTGCATCTACTAAATCACGCGCGTTCTCACAAGGAGTGAAACTAGCCGCCCTTGGCAACGAGGGCGGCTTTTCTGTTCGCGGCATCAGCTGACCGAATCCGGTGCCGCTCCCACGACGGCCCTCTCGTGAAACAAAAAGACCTCCGGCACCGAAATGCCGAAGGCCCCTGATATTGCGCGCTCATTGTCGTTTCCTGTCTGTTTTTGGATGGCAGAGGCGTGTTGCCTCTAGAGAGTCAACAGAGCGCCGCACAGTCCGTTCCATTTAGACGGATTCGCCAGTTACTTCGGCGGCTTGCGCACGATCCGCATGGCCTTCAACACCTTGGCGACCGCCGCGCACGCCGTCTGATAGAGCAAGGAAACATCCCGCATGATCGCGTCGCCTATGCGCTGACGCAGGGCTTTCAGTTCGGCCGCCTCTTCTTTCGTCGGCTGGCGATATTGTTCGCTGTTGTGCGGATTCATGCGTCATCGTCAATTCAACGATTGGTGCCGGCCTTCAACGCTTTCAGATCGGCGACGCCCTGCGCGGTGTAGTCAGCCTTATCTTCGAGCTTTGTCATGCGCTCCGACAACAACTCAAGACGAGCCAAAATTGTAACGCTACTCGCTTGAAGATCGGACACGTTCTGTCGCACCATTAAATATCCGCTCACAAACCCTATCACATAGACAAGAATGCCGATCGTCGAAGCAACAGCGCCGATGGTCGCGGCGCTTATGTGAATAGACCGCCGGGCACCGTTTGTTGTTGGCCCAACGTCAACCATCACGGTTCAACCTCGCACTGCAGGATTATTTTTTGTTCCTCCTTGGTGGCCGAACGGAAGGCTCGCTCGTATCGCTGCGGCGTCAGCCTTTTCGCCACGGCGTTTATTTCATCGCAGTTCGGCGGTGTCTGGTTCGCAGGTTGCTGGGAATGTTTTCGGGAATGGCGATGATAGCGGGCGTGATGCTGCCATGGCCAAAGGAAAGCATTGGCCGGGATAGGAGCTGCTGCGGCCAAGGCCGCTCCAAACAGCATCATCGTGAATGCGCGCGGCATCTTGTTTCACTTGACGTGCGGAATGATCGACAGGAAGTGATCGAATACCCAGCCGACGACGACGACGAAAGCACCAGCCAAACCCCACAACACCCTCGTTGACGAGACGGCGCCTTCCGCCCGGTTCTTGGTATTGACCCAATCGCGCACCGCTGGTTTCATCTCAGCAACCTCCGCAGCAACGGTGTTCAACCTGTGTCCGAGCTCCACGACACTCAATCCGAAACTTTCGACTTTGTTGTAAAGCTCCTTACGCCCTTCGGATGCCCGACGATCCTGCTCCTGCCAATTCGTCTGGAAAGCCTCGACTGTGGCCTTAAGCCCCGCCACCATGCGCCCGAGACCGTTATTGCCATCGTGTTCGTTGTCATCGGCCATTCCAGATCCCTTTTCCTCATTGAGAGTTTCTACAGTAGTTTCTACATCGGGACGTGGATGCGCCCGCTGATGACCAAGAGTAAGTCTCTGGGGTCCACCAAATGGGCGGGCGCCGCGAGGGGCGTCTCGAACCAATTGCAGGCGCGCAACGCGAGCGTAATTAGCGCGCTGCAAATGACATGGTTTACAGTGTGTTCGTGTTCGGGGACGATGAAGCCGAGGATCGCGCGCCAGTCATAAGCTTCACCCTCATGCTTGCGCAGATAGTCGTAGAAGATTTGATCCTCTGCCGATGTCGCAGGGAGCGTGAGGAAAAACTCTCGTTTCTTTCCCGTCGCCGGCTCTATGGCAATCGTCGCTTCATCGTAGCCAGCGGGCCGTTCCTTGACACCGCCGATGAGGTGCGCACCGAAAAAGTTGCCGTTCGGCATAACGGCTTCAGCGTGCGAGGGCGGGAAAGGCATTGCTACCTTTTCGAGCAGGACGATCGCCTCCGAATCCAGTTGGGTGCCCTGCATGAACCTTAACTGCACGTCAGTAATCCTTGTCGCGCTGGTCTTGCATCTTGATCGCCCCGTCGCCGTTGGCGATGACCCATTGCTTGAAGCCTTCGCTCATGAAGGTTCCGACCACAACGTCCTCGACGCCGGTCGCGACCAGTTTACCGACGCCAGCAAACACAGGGATAAGCCGCTCCACAACCGCAATGAGCACGGGCGTCAGTTTGAGCACCACCTGCGCAAGTTCGATCCACATCAGGGGCGTGAAGGCGCCAAATACAACGGCAACGGACTCACCGCCGACAATCGCGAGGATGGCTGTCAGAAGGATCACGGCGCTTCCTTGCGAATACCGGCCGAGCTTTAACGCCCGGCCGGGTTTGGCGTCAAAACGATCACGGCTTGAACAGGCTCAAGATCGTCGGCGCAGCAGCGCCGAGCGTGCTCGACAGTGTGGCGAACAGACCAAGGCCATTGAGCAGGTTGGCCGACGCATCGGTCTGCGCCTGCTGATGCTGAGCCTCGGCACTGAGCTGGGCGGCGATCATGGTGGCCTGCGCGCTGAGCATGGCCTTGGCGCCTGGGTCGGTCGCCGCGTTTGCAGCGGCCTGCACTGCGGAAAGCTGGATCGTCAGAGTCGTGATCGTGGAGAGGTCGGTGTTAGCCATGGGAAGTCCTTTCTGGGTTTCGGTTTGGTAGTTCACTTTGCAGGCGATTGCGGTGCCTGCAACGTTTTCAGGATTGCCACGATGTGCGGCGTCAGATCAAGAATCTCTTGCACATTGAGTTTTGGTCCGATCACAGCGACGATAGCTTTGATATCGACGCTATTATTCTCGGCAAGCGTGAGCAGAATTGAGAGGTCCATTACTTTGTTCCTGTTGCTTTGGGCGGACCAACAACCTTAGAGAGATCAGGCGTCGCATCGGCCATGGCTTGAGAGGTAACGATGGATTTAACCTCGGGGATAGAGGCAGCGGAAGCCAGACGGCTTGGATTGCTGGTCGCCATGCCGTTCAAGGCCGTGAGCACAGCGGAACCAGTGAAGGCGATGATGCTGGCCCATGCCGTCACATACGGAATCCACAAATCAGGGACCGCGTGCGTTAACGATACGGCCCCCCCGCTGATGCCGATGGCAATCGTAATGGCGACGCCAATCCAAAAACGGACTACCGGATCAATGTGGGGCATCATCGTTTTCCTTTGCGAAGCGGGTGCTCGTCCATAAACTGCCGGCACGAAACCGCAATCTCTTTGTGATGACGTGCGAGGCAATAGCCTACGGCACCCTCTCGACGGCTTGAAATCTCAGGGGTGCAGAACCGCAATGCGTCGGTCCCGCATTTCGCGATGGCTTCCGACGTTGCGTCGTCGGCGAATGACACGATGCTGCCGAGCAGCAAGAGCGCGATAATCACAAACCCGCCGATCAGGCCGAGGACAACAGCGGACCATTCGCGGTTTGCGTCGCGGTGAGGATCGTCTAGCTGGTCTGACCAGTAAGGCCACACGACCTCGCCGTGGGGCGGCTCTTCCTGCCGCGGATCGATTGCGTATTTCCGCTCCCGTTCGGCGGTCGATTTTATGACGTCGAAATTAGAACGCATCGTTGCCATTCCTCGTTTCGGCTTCAGCGCAGCGCCATTTTGTTTCGAGCAACGCGCGGTTCCACTTTTGGCGATGGCATTCCGGGCAAAACCATGCGCATCCGTGGTTGATACGAAAAACTTGCGGATGCTGCGGACACAACTGATTGCTCATAGAGCCGCCAACGGCCTTCCTAGCACGATTTAGCGACGATTGGCTACGCGGCACGGCTGGCCCCATCGGCGGCGAGCCTCCACGAATTGTGATGGTCGATCGCCGGCGTATTGAGTGCCCTTTCAATCGACCATCCCCGTTTTAATCTGCGATAGACCATAGAGGGAGAGCGACCATGAATAACTGCCGCATCGCCGACAGTCACTTCGATGCCGTCAACTACAACATATACGGTAGACCGCCTATTTCTCTGCTGTTCCCAAGATGTCGCCCACCGACAGTTTTCTTTGCAATACGGCCCGTTGTTATCGTTCCGTTCGATCGTCATTTTAGATGACGGTCGTGGTCCCATATCCCGCAGGAATGTTGCAAAATCGTGCCGCCATTGAGGACTCATAGTAATCCCCCGCGCTCCGTATTTCGCATAAGCCTCAGATGAGAATTGGTAGCATCTTTTGATGATTCCAGACCAAATGCGATATTCCGGAGAAGATGAGGCGTCGTGAGTGCGCAGAAGCGCGCCAATTTTCTCATTACGAACGCAGCCACACGAAACAATGTGGACCTTTTGTCGTCGAAGGGTACTCGTATAAATTATGGGAATTATATACATGACTCCCTGCCGTCATTTTAGGGCGCCCTTTTGGCAAGCTTGGCCGCCCGGCGCTTGCGGCGCCGAGCGGGTTTTGATTTTGCCTTGGGCCGGTAGCGGAGAACCTTGTCCGCAACGGCATCAAGGATGGCTGGCGCCTTCATTGTTTCGGCTTCGCCGCGAGACTGGCGCTGATGCTCACGTTTGCGGCGTTGTAGACCCCATCGCCAGTCCAACTCAGCGAGCCGTAGATATTGACCGTGATGCACTGGTCATCGGTCGGCTTCGCCAGCATTCCGATAAATGCGCTGGTAGCGTTCAAGACGGCCGCCATGTCAGTGGCGTGTGTCGGCTGCGCGTCCACAACCTTCCGAAATTCACGACCAACGGCCTGGGTAGCTTCGCCGCCGGTGTTGGCTGTGATCGAGAACGAATAGCTCATCTGATTTTCCTTCGGTTTGATGATGGTGAAGAACGCACTCGGTTTTACAATCGGCGGCATGACCCAAGGCGGATCAGGCTCGCGGTAGTCTGGATCAGGTCCGAAGCGCATCGTCGCCTCGCAATGCTGAACGGCCTACCCGTTCCGGGACAAAGGGGAACGCCGTACCAAGTTCAAATAGCAACTCTCTGGACCTTTGCTCGCCTAAGACCAGTCCTGCTTTGCGGCACATGGTCTGCAAAACGCAGATGCCAAGGTAAGCTGCATAGATAGCATCTTCCTGTTCTTTGGTCATGCGATCAGCGCCTTGTAGGTAAGCCGCTTCCCGGCAACGCGGCTGACAAAGCTATCGAGGCGTTCCAGCGTGTGCCGGGCCACGTTGCCCTCGTTCAACCGGAAGGCAAATTCATCAACGTAGCGGCCGATATGCTTGGGGCTGGCGTGATGGTAGACGCCGATCAGGCCACGCTTGAGAACGGCGAAAACGCTCTCAATCGAATTGGTCGAAACGCCGTCGCGGACGTACTCGCCTTCGCTGTGGTTGACGCTGGCGTGGTCGAAGAACAGGCCGCCCATCGCCTGATATACGGCGGCCTCGTCGGTGTGCAGGGTCGAGCCGACCGCGACATTTTGAACGATCACGTCTTGGATCGTTTGCGTGTCGGCGGCGCCGATCTTGACGGCCTTCACGCGGCCCCGCTTGCCCTTTTCGCGCATTCCCAAGACGGCCTGCTTTCCGACCGTGCCGCGACCGGCTTTGAGCTTCTTGCCTTCGTGCTTGTTGGCTTCGATCCCGCCGACGTAGGTTTCATCAATCTCGACCAGCCCTTGCAGCATCGTCAGGTCTTTGCCGCAGGCTTCGCGGAGCCGCTGCAACATGAACCACGCCGATTTTTGCGTGACGCCAATCTCCTTGGCGAGTTGCAGGCTAGATATGCCCTTGCGGGCCGTCACGAGCAGGTACATCGCGTAAACCCACTTGTGCAGCGGAACATGGCTGCGCTCGAAGATCGTGCCGGTGCGCACCGTAAAGTCCTCTGCGCATTGGTTGCAGCGGTAGAAGCCGCCCTTGCGGGCCGTGATCCGCTCGCCCAGCCCGCAGACCGGGCACGTCGGGCCGTTCGGCCAAAGCCGCCCCTCAAGGTACGTCCTGGCCGTCTCCGCGTCGGGAAACATCGCGAAAAGCTGGAAGGTCGAAATGGTCGATTTGCTCATGTCCAAGCCCTCAATTCATGCCCCGTTTATAGCAGGAATTGGCGAGGGAGTAAAGTATATAATTCCCTAAATTATTTGCATCGCGTCCGCAATCACATCGGCAGAACCATCGGCTACAACCGTTCTTGGGTACGGCGGTTGATACGACCGTTAGGCGACCGATCCGTGATCCTGCTAAATCAAGACTTTTCATGACTTAAGGGACTCTTGTATTTTTTGCCATGTCTCTGGTCCGGCCAAACCATCGACCGCAAGCCCTACAGATTTCTGGAATGCCTCGACCGCGCGGCGCGTCATGCGGCCGTAGTTGCCATCCGCGGCGAGGGGCGGCTCGGCGCCCAGCGCATTGAGGGCGGTCTGAAGCGCCTTGGCATCATGCAGGCCCGTGGGCGGCGGTAACGGCGTGATGACGGCCGCCGGTGCGGCGGGGACGATCGGCGGGGCGATGACAGCCACCAGCGGGAGCCCGGTCACGGCGAGATCGGGGCGACGGCGGACAAGTTCGAGGTACATCGGCACGGTGCCGGGCTGGGTGTCCACCGTATCGCCGCTCCACTCCCCATCGGCGACATACTTGCCTCCCAGGCCGTAACCGCCATAGCGGGGCGTGTCGTAAACGTCCGTGCATGAGAACAGATAGCCGGAGATGCGACCATGTCCGCGCGGGCCAAACCCGTTCCAAGATTCCCACGACCAGCACATGTACGGGAGGGTCCAGGCAGTCGTGCCACGGAGCACATCGATCTTATCGTAGTGCAGATAGAAGCGGTCAGCGTCTGCCTTTGATGCAAACGGTCCCTCTCCGCGTGGGACGTGGACGGAAACCTTGTCATAGGGATCGCCCTGCCCGATCCCGCACCGCGGATTGCAATCGCTCTCGCGGCAATCGGTCGGCCCAATCCACGCGGCCGGGATTTTCGTCTCGGCGGCAGTCGCCTCGTAGCTGGCGATGACCTTCATGATCTCGTCAACGCCGCGCACGACCGGCTCTGGTCGCGTAACCTTGGCGACTGACAAGAGGTGAGCATATTCTGGCGCCAGGATCGTGAAAGGGTGCTGCGTCATGACCGTTTTGCCTTACGTGGTTTCGTCCTGTTCCTGCTCCGCGCATTGCTTGAGCTTGATGTATACTTCTCCCAACAAAACGCAGGTGGTTTGAAGGCGCGCGGACATAGCCATCAGCGCGTCAATCGAACCGGCGATATGTTTCATGTTGCGTTCCAGTTCTTGGACGGGAACCGTTACCGTTCGCGGTTTTCTCATCCTAGTATTTAACGGCTTTCATGACCGTGGAGAGTGGCTGAATGACTGGCGTTGTCGTTTGAGTTACGCCGCCGTTAATCGAAGATGTCACCATAGCGGGCAGCGTCGCACTGGCAGTCGTAGCACCCTGGTCAGAAACCGGGGCACCTGAAGCAGCGAGCGTGCTGCCGCCTCCCGGCTGAATAGAGTTAAAAGTGTGCGTATGAGCCCCTTGCCCGGCTGGGATAGGAATGGTGCTGTTCGGAAGTCCTGTTTGAGCAATTATTACAGCCTGATTGCCGCAATCAACTGCGACAGCAGTCGCGGCACACCCGGACCCCGCGTTGGTGAGAATATTCGCCGTCGCCGTGCCCTGCGTGTCGTAGGCGACAGAAGCCCTGCCGTTGGCGAACTTGATATGAAACTGTCCGGCAGAGCAGACACCGCCCGTCGAACCTGGAGAGTAAATATCGCTGTTGCCGTAGTAATTCCAAAGCGAGAGGTAGGTGGTCTGCGAGATGCACCGGCCGTCCTCGATCAGATGGCCTGCGGGCGCTGCGCTTCCAGCCGTAAAATCCACCTCGCTCCCTACCAGCGCCGTCCCTGTCGCCGGGTCGGTCAGTACGAATTCCGTCCCGTCATAAATGACCTCTGCGATGACTGGCGTGGCACCGGCCGTAATATCCCCGCCCGCGATCGGAACAAGCGTCCCGCCGGAAGAACGCAACACATTGATTGCGCCTAGCCCGGTAGCCGGCGTGATCGTCGTGCCGCCCGCCGCGTTCGTATTCGTCGGGATGATATGGATCGGGACGCCGAGGATGTCGGAAAGCTGCGTGATATTCGCGAGGCTGAGCGTGATCGCATTGGCGCTGCCGCCAACTTGGCTGGCCGGCACGAAGGTTTGCTGCGCGGAAAGTTGCGCATGCAGCGGTGCCGGGGCGAACATATAAAGCCCAGCGATGGAGCCAGCAAAAAGACCGGCCATGCAGAACGCGATGAACCCTCTGAAGGTGCGCATTATGCTTCAACTCCCCAAATGTTGCTGCCGTAATAGGTGAATATGGCTGTCTGCCGGTTGACGTTGCAGACGAAGGCGCTCAGCCCGGCGATCGACATTCCGGCCGGCGCGCTGACCGTGAGCGGGTAGGCGTTGAAGTTTCCGACGAGGTCTTGGTAGGTGTAGGTCTGCCCGGCGACGGCGTTTGACGGAAGTATGGTCGAAGAGACGCCTAGCCCGCCGGTGCGGTAAAGGCCGATTGAGCCGTTAGCGTCAGCGGTAGTCGTATTGAAGGCACCGCTGGTGGAGACAGTGCGGTTAGGCGCGAGCTGCACGCTCTGTACCATGGCCGCCATCTGGCCGGCCGTAAGCAAATTGGCGATCAAGTCGCCGGCCAGCCACGAGAGCGCATTGGTCCCCTCCTGCGCGCGCTCTACGGTCGTGAAATTGTCGCCGCTGCGCACCGTGCAATAAATGACCTCCGTCAGTAGCCCGGTGGCCGCGTCATTGAGCGTGGCGGAAAATTGCTGCCCGGAGCTCGGATTGGGGAATTCCGCGCCTTGCCCGGATTGCACCGCGAGCGACGTGGCGGCCGCGGAGATAGGCCCCGCCAGCGTGGATTGGGCGTCGTTCGAGAAGATGAACAGCGTCACGTCATTTCCTCCTAGGCCGAGACGTCGAAAGAAAATTGAAACGGCAACTGTAGGACGCCAGCCTGTATAGCTTCCTTCAAGACGCTCTGGTAGGGGAGCGGATTCGGCCCGGCGATGAACCTAGTCTGCAAGCTGTTGAAAAGGGCCGCTCTGGAATTGAAGGCAAACCGGTTGAACAGTGCGCCGCCGGTTATCACTCTGCTGCCGCCAGAGATTTTAATGCTGACCAAGCCGTTGGCACCGAATCCCACGCTTATCGCATAGGTCTGGTCGATGTTCGGCGCCGTGCCGTTCTCGCCTTCCAGGAACCGCATGATACGGCGCTTGAGCCAGCGCACGTTGAACCGGTTGCCGTCTCCCTTGTAGAAATTCCAGGTCATGATCCGCTTGAAAACGTCATCGGTCGTGACCGTGATGTTCGACGGCCCGATCAGCATGAGCTTATTGAGCGGCCAAGTATTGAAGGCAAACGTGTTGAACGGCCCCTTGGAGCGAAACTGCCCGGATGAAAGCGACGGGCGCAGCATCCCGTAAATGCCGGCCGCAACCCAATCCAGCAACGGCCCGACTATGCCGGCGCCCGTATAGACCGACAGGCCGATCGTGGCGAACCATGTCACGTAAATTTGCGCCAGCGCATTGAAGGCGGCGGCGAAGGCCTGAATGTCATCGTCGTCGTCAAATTGCTTATAGACGAATGACGGAATTGGCGCGGTTAGCGTGGTAGGCCCGGGCGGCGGGAAGGTGCCAGTCTGCGGCGTCGGCGGAAATTGCGGTGCCATCCGTCAGGCCTGCACTACGTTGATCGAGCCGGATGTGGCCTGCAGGTACGATTCTACGTCACCATAGACTAGGCCCGTACCGGACTGCGGAGCAGTCACGACGCCATTTATTTCCACGGTAAAGTCAATCACGGATATCTGTGACGGCAGCAAAATCCCGGCAACCGCCGTGATGAATATCTGCTCCGCGACGAATAGGTTAATCGGCTGGCCCGTCACAATTGAGTTTATGTAAGCCGCCATCGCCGGCGCCACCGCTTGCGAAACGGAGGCCGCAGCCACGAAGTTCGGCAGCGACGTGTTCCACGAAATCGTCATCGAGACGGTCTGCTGCGGCGGATTGACGAAGGGAACTGAATAGATGTCCGGATAGTCGGTTATGTTCACCGTGATGTTGCGCAGATTGGGCGTCACCACGCCGCCGCTGGTATAGGGCGAATATCCATTCGTGCTGATCCCGACCGTGAAATTCTTCTCGTCGACCACCGTCACCGTCAGGTTCAGGCCGTTGATCTGCGTCATCCCCAAGACGCCGTTAAGCTGCACAATCTGCCCGTTCGCGTATCCGTGATTCAGGTTCGTCGTCACCTGCCCGGGCGACGCCTGCGTGATGTTCGTCACCGCCAGCGTCGAGCCGACCAGCGTCGAGATGTCGAACACCGCATCCACGATCGCGCCGGCCACTTGGTACGGGTCGCCGCCGCCGCAGATGACCTCCCATCCGCCGCCGCTTTGCTGAAGAACGGAGATGAGCCTTTGCTGCACGCCGGGCACCAGCCCCAATAGCGTGCGCAGCATGGTCGTCATGCCCTGTGACACCGCCTGCCCGGCCTGAAGCACGCGCGCGAGATATTGCGCATTAGTCTCCGCAATCGGGCTGGTAACGCCGGCCTCGGGATTGGTGGCCGTCATCGTGAATTCAGACGGCACGGACGTTGCAACCGTAGTCACCGTGTTTGGCGCCACGGCCCACATGCCGGCGGTAGGCGATACGCAGAACAGAGTGGCGTTGCCGTTCGTGTCGGTGACGCCGCCATCCTGCACGATGTACTGATAAATACCGTCGCCAACGGTGAAACCGATCGGAATCGTATAGCCCGGTGCCGGCGTGGCACCGACTGTGTTGGTGACGTTGAATGCGACATAGACGCTGGTATTCGTTGGCACTGCCGGCGCCGCTCCTGGGCCAAGATAAACCTGCCCAAGCTGCGCCAGCATGAAGTCATTCGCCCCGTAGGGCGTGATGGAATTGATCGTCTCCACCCGGGCGCTGTCGCAGACCGTCAGTGCGCCTACGTTGGTGCTTGCCGTATCTTCTATAAGTGTTCCGGGCAAATTTGCCGTGTAGCCCGGGTTGGTAGCCGCAACCATAGCCAGCAAATCCGCAAGCAGCGTCGCGGGCGGCGTCGGCTGCGCTCCGGCGGACGTGACGGTGACGGGAATGTCGGTCATAGTCCCTACCTGAATGGAGCTTCGATGCTACACGTCATTGCGGAGGCTGCACAGTGACCGACGCTGGCGTGCCGTCGAACATAACCACCTTGACATTGTAGGTAGGCACCGCGGCACCCGGCACTTTGGCTATGATCAGACTAGCGAAATACTGTGCAAATTGCTGCTGAATCCGCGAGACGTAGAAATCCGGCTGCACCTGCTGAATGACCGATTGCTGCGCCGGCAAGCCGTACTGCGAATAAAACGGCGATTCGTTCAGATTGAGCAGGAAGACCTGACATAGCCATGTCAAATAAACCCAGGAATTGCTGCCGGTGACAGGATCGGTCTGCACGACCGTCCACTTTGGATATCCGGCCGGTTGCGGGTTCTGTCGCGTGCCGTCCGGGTTAAGCGCGTAAATGCGACCGAATATCCTCATTGCTAAGTCCCTGCCGTTGGCTTGGCGGTCTGCTCTGGCGTGGACGCCCCGGTGGGCTGCAAATATTGATGCGTGTGGTTTAGCGCCGATACCTGATCGGCCGTGCCGTAGCCACCGATTATATCGCCTGCGGTCGCAATCGTCCCGGCATAAGTGCCTCCCGCCAAGCTCTGTATCGCTCCGCTTAGCTGCACGTTGCCATTTATGATCACGTTGCCATTGAGCTCGATCGGAATTCCTGACGGCGGCGTCCAAGAGCAGATCGTCTTCAAGACCTTCAGGACTGCCGTGCTGTCCAGGCTTCGGATAATCGTTCCGTCCGGCCCATACAGCACCAGCGCATTGTCATCCTCTGAGGCCGACCAGTTTTTATTGCCGATCGGCGACCAGACCAGATTCGAAAGGTTGGGCCGCTTCGTAAGGTCCGCGGTGCCACCGCCAAGCCCTGACATGCCGCCAAGGTAGGCATCGGCCGGGATGACCCATCCCATGCATCCGGGCTGTATCGGCAGGCGGACGTATTCCGAACCGATCATGGGCACCGTGATTTGCGGCAACGTAAAAGGCACATTCGTCAATTCGAAATTGACTGTGACGATCCCGCCAGTACGCGAGACTACCGACGCCGGGAGCGATTGCCCCATAAGCTGCATGGCCGCGCCCACCTTGCGGTTGGCGAAGAGCTCCAGTGAGCGGGCGAGCGCTGTTTTGAGGCCGTCATTCGGCATGGTTCATTGCGGCTTAAGCGGCGCTCCCTCACATACGGTGAGCCACGCATCGGCTGATGGCTGGCGAAACGAGCCGACGTGCCGCAGGCTGATGATGCTAAAGCCGCCCTGGAACGTGGCCTTCTGATTGACGATAAATGAATTCGCCTGCTGCGTGTTCGTGATCAGCGTGGGCGGAAGCATGATCTGTGACTCTACCGCCAGATCTGCACGCATGACGGTATTGAACTGAATGTTTGGCGACTCGATCCATGTAGGTTGCCCGATCAGGTCTTGGAACTCGATTTGAATCGTGCCGGCCGTGGGCGCTACCGTTCCATCAGAGACGTTGATCGTCGTGCCGTTGGCTACGAGGCTGATGCCTGCATAGCCCGGGGTCTTGACGATGGACGTGCTCATAGTGCGCGCGTCTTGCGCCAGTTGCTCGAACGTGGAGTAGAACCCGGTCGGCGTGTCCCCGGCCGGCCGCACGATATTAGGACTTACGTTGACGTTGACCGTGTAGCCGGGGAAGGCGGTCTGCAGTGCACTCTTAAGCGCCGGGCCTAACGGTTGCCCTCCCTGCCAATTGAGCGTGAAATTCTTAGGATTTTTGAGCGTGCCGGTGCCGCCTGGATTTGATGAAGTCGGGGCGCCGGGGCTTATGACGAAATCTAGCGTTTGGTCGACGCCCTTGCGATTCCCGAAACACTGATAAACCGTGCCGCTTACTAGAAGTCCGGCCTGCTTCGGATTGGCAAGCGGAAGGCCCTTCTGCATCCCGCCATAAATATCAATCCTCTTGCCGGTAAGATCGTTGGCCTGCGCTATCTCCTGAAAACTCACTCCCCACACCCGCGCCGAAGCGAAGCCTTGGCTGGTGGCAGCATCGATCACCGGGATATCCAGTTCGACATTCCAAGCGCCGGGCAACGTCTGGCCGTTGACGAAACTTCCGTAGGTTTGATCGCCCAAAAGCTGCGCGCTAAAGCCGGGCGGATAAAGGGTTTGGCCCGTGCTTGGATCGCTGATTCGAATCGAGTAGTAGCGCATCTAAGGACTGACTTCGAATTGAGAACTGGGCACGCGGAAGACCAACGTGGACGTGAAGTAAGCCCCGCTCTCATTCGGCACGCCGCCGATAAGATTCACGTTGAATGACGCCGACCCAAACACCGTCGCCGCACCTGGATTCGACGGGAGCAGATACGAAAATGAGGACGGCCCGGTGACGAGGCACGCGAAGAGCCCGTTGTAGGCGTCGGGCGTCGAGCCGGTCAGCGTCAGTTCTACGGTCGACGCGGTCTTGTAGCCGTGCGGGACGGTAGTCACCGCAGACACTATGCCATTCGCCCAGGAGAGCCCTAGGAGCGCGGTCCCGGTGGCGGAGGGGGTAATGGCACCATACCAGACTTGCGTGCCATCCGTGGCCACCAGGCTTAGATAGTAGCGGGCTCCGAATAAGCTCCAAGGGGTCGTCGCATTGTAGGTTTGACCGTCCAAAACCGGACTAAATGAAAACGGTGCGACGCTGGATGGCGTGAAGTCGAAATATGTCGTCATGGCGTCGCCGTCTGTACGCCGGCAGTGCCGCCGGCGGCCGGTATGGTTCCCACGGCGCCAATGCTGACCGGGGCGTTTACCGTAGGCGACAGGCCCGACCATGCGGGCGTGCCATTGATCGCTGTCCCATTGGTGATCTGGCTCATGAGATTGTTCTGCGCCTGCTGCGCGCTGGTGAGCGTGAGCAGCGGTTGCCAGAAGTCTAGCTGATAGGTGTTTTGCGCTTGCTGGCTATCGCCGGCGGAAGTGTCGGTCATCTCGAGCAGGACGCAATTCGTGTAGAAATATGATGGCGTCGCAATCGTGTACGTGCCCCCGAGCGAATCGTGCTGCGCGAGCGCCGCCTGAAGCGCCGTCATGGTCGCCAGCTTGAGCGCATAGCCGGCCTCATCCCGGGCCGGGCAAATCATCCGCATGGAGATAGTGAACGGCTGCGCTATCCGCGCGTTGGCCGCGACCGCCTGATTGGCAAATGGGAACTGGCCGAACTGATTTGAAGCGAGTTTCGATCCCGGCAGCGGATGGAAATTGGCAAAGAAATCATCGAGGTCGAGATCCTCGGCACCGCTCAAAAGCCCTTCCACAAAGCTAAGCGCCTGCGTGATGACGATAATTGGTAGCACGCCGCCGGGCATACCTGCTGCGATGCCGTTGCAAAATACGACTGGCGATAACTGGAATGAAATTTTGAATGCGGCCAGACCGGGGGAGATGCTCATGTTAGTTCTTCAGCGCGTTGACGGAGACGGCCGCATTGCCGCCGGTGTTGTTCTCGATCCGCACCGTTAGACCCTCGGAGCCTTGGATATATTTCCGGGTTTCAGAGGGAAGCTTTCCCGTTCGAATATATTTGTCCTCTGCGCCCGGCCCGGCATTGTAGGCACCGAGGATTTGCGAGACGTTGCCGTGATATCGCCGCATCAAATCTTCTAGGATTTTCCTTGATCCCTGTTCATTGTAGGCTGGATCAGCCAACAACCGAGCGTAATCTAGTCCGTAAGTTTTTGCGGTATCTTTCGTGATCTGGTAACGGCCGACTGCTCCTCTAGGGCTGATGGCATTGTCTCCACTATTCTCGCGCTGGCGAACCATGCCGAGAAGCTGGTCTTCCGTGATCTGGCCTCCGAAATGACGCGTCATGAAATCGTTGTAGGCGTTCAAACTGTTTGCGGCTCCGCTAAATGTGCCGCCGACGATGGCCTTACCTACGCGAGCGGCACCGTAGAAGCCCTCCGCAGTGCCAACGACGGCGTTACCTACTTGCACGGCCGTATTTACAGACGGGAACCATTTAGCAATCGCTTCCGCAATGTGCCCTATGCCCTCGACAAGCTTCCTTACGTTTGCATCAAACTCTGGCGTGCCGATATATTTTGAAAACCGTTCCAGCGCGCCACCGAATTCATCGATCCATCGCTCTAACGGGCCGCCCTTCTCAAACAGGATCGTGGCGAACTTTACGACACCCTCCGAAAGGTGCCCCAAGCCTGGTGCCAGCGATACCAGTCCCTTGATGAATACGGTTTCGATGGCGCGTCCAGCGTTGCTCATCTGCGTGGTGAAATCCTGCCACCGCTCCGCCACGCCGGGCGGAAGTTCAAAGCCGGGGCGCCGCGTTCGCACCTGCCCTAATACGCGCTCGAATTCCTCCGGGGACGTGCGGCGCAGTCGTTCAAGATCAGTGGGCTGTGCAAACTGATCCAACCGCCGCGCCTGGAGGATTTGCGCGAACAGCGCCGGATCTGTGGTGTCGGCAATTTTCTTAAGGCTACGCAGCAGCGCTACGGCGGTTTCCGTGGTATCGCCCGCAATCTGCCCCGGCGTTAAACCGGCAGACAAGAGCCCCACCCGGCGCGTGACGTCGAACTTGGCACCTGCCACACTAGACAGGAATTGATCCGGGTCGACCAGACGGCCGGCGTTGCCGAAAGCGGCCTCTCCCCCAATCGTAGTTCCTAGGCCAAGCGCTGAACGCCTGCTTGAGGATACGCCCAAGGCCAGCCGATCAATGCCGAACAGTCCGCCACCGCCGATAAGCCCGGAGATGACGCCGGTAATGCTGCCCCACTTCAGCAGCGATACCGTCGCCTCGCCAATGTTGCGCGCGAAGTCCTTCGTGCTGCGTGCCATCGACTGCCAGCGTTCCGCAGAGGATCGCGTGAGCTGATCCGCCCGCTCCTGCGCCTTCACGCGAAGCTGGGACTGGACGTTTGCCGCCGCCATTTGCCCGACCAGCTTATCGAACGACGCCCGGCTCCCGTCGATGCTCTTGTTGACAAGCGCCCACGCGGCAGGCGTCGACTTGAGCGCCTTCTCGTACTTGTCCCATTGCAGCTTGAAAGCGCGGAAGGCCGTGTCGTCAAGTCCGATGTCGATTATCGATTTCACGGCCACGGCTTACGTCCTCCGCCCGAAGAGCGCCCAGACGAGGAGTCGTTGCCGGAACTCGTGCGCCGTGGCGTAGTCGTAGTCTAGCACGCCGGCGATAAAGTCGTGGAACCCAGAACCCGCAGCCCACGCTAGGCAGGCGGTTACTGCGGTATCCCTTCCCGCGGGGCAGTCGCAGGTGCGGGCTTGGCGTTCGCAATGGCAGGGGACTTCTCGCCAGAATTGGCGGTCGCGGTCGATGTCTTCAAGGAACTCATCCACTCCGTAAAGTTGGACGACGAAATTTGTGCTCCCCAAAGACCGGCAGCGGCCCGCAGCATCCCCGGACGCTGAGCCCTTCCCAGCGTCGCAGAGGCGACAATAAAAAAAGCAATCGCGTTCTCCACCTCCGTCTTGTCTTCCGCAGACAGCACGCCGCGGTCGACGGCGACTGCAAGCGGAATCCCTTCCCATTTTCCGTCCTTGCCCAGGGCGGAAACCATCGTAAGGCGCCGCATCTCCTCGACCAGCCCGCGTTCGACGCCGATCGCCTGCGTCTTCGGATCGTCAAACCAGATACCGCGTTCCGTCGCGACATGCCGGAGAACCCGCATCGCGTGCGGCGGGCCGCCGGCAAGCCCAAGTCCTTGTGAGAAGATCGTGGAATAGGTCTGACCAAGCACCATGAAATAGCGGTCGACCACTTCCTCCGCGATTGGCGTCGAGTGGACATAGGCGACGACGTCGCCGCCCTCTTCGTCGGCATACACAGGCACGATCAAATGAAGGCGCTTGTCGATGCGCATTTATAACGCTCCCTGTTTAAATCGCGCGCCTAGCCTGAAAAAAGTGACGAATTTATTACCCAATAGCCGCGCACGGTCACGCCCCAAATCGGGGTCGTGCCGTTGAACAAAAGTTCGCCAACACCCATGATCGCCATGTTGTAAAGCTGATAGGGCGTCAGTCCAGTGGAGACGTCTGGATAGACCGTTCCGGGTCCGAGGATCGTGCTGAGCTCCATCTGCGATTTGTAGGACTCAGATAAGAACTGCGTTTTCAGCAGCGCGATCACGACGCTCACCGGCATGTAGGGCTCCGGCGATTGCACGATGCCCGTCATCGTGCCGTGCTGCGTCGTGGCCTCGCCCTCCTTGCGCAGGTTGATGCCTTCCTTATCGAGGTACGGCGCCGTGACGTTCAATCCGGGAAAGTTGCTCCACGTTACAGAGCCTAGGACGCGATTCAAAACGCCCTGTGAAATTAACGGATTCCCAGCCATCGTTAGGTTCCTTTCGGCGGTTGCGACCATCTCGCTTTGGCCGATGCGCTCATTCTAGCGCGTGTTACTGCCGAAGGAGGCGCTCGCATAGCTTGCGCAATACTCATATTCGCGCAAGCCTCTAATGATCGTTTTTTCCCAAGATGGCCGGCACCGATAGCGGCACAGTGCTCCAGAGAGAGAGTCCTGCCGGTCAACCGCTCCGATTGTTTTTTCCGTTCTGCAGGGTCTGCCCATCGGTCCCGTTGTGCGGCAATGGTATTTGCTTTGACCTCCGGTCGCTCCATCGCCAACCTCGTGGTGACGGATGCTATTTGACGATTTTCTGGATCTGAAAATCGCTCCGTCATAACATTGCTTTGCTTCTTGCGCCGTACCGGATCGGAGGCAAACTCTTTTGAGATCGCGCTCCGTTTCGTTCGATATTCCGGTGTCGCCATCGCCTTGGTTCTGGCGTCGATAATCCGCTGTCGAATTTCGGCGTTGCTCCACATCTGAAGCGCTTTCGCCGAGATCATCGCCTTCGATTTTTTGGAATGTCTAATCCCAGTTGAACCTTCGCCGCCGTCCGTAAGATTTACCAAAGGACCGTATTTGCCACGCCCAATTGCTGCGACAAACGCACGTTCAGTGGCAAAAGCATCGGACTCCGTTAGATTTTCACGGACTTTGATGACTGGCAATTCCAATCCAAGATGCTTAGCTTTCGCGATAATGCGAAGAAGATGACGGTTTGTTCGATCGTGTTGGTTCAACTCTTTCCAGCGGTTGCCTTTGCCCTTCCCGACATAGCAAGGCGAGCCGTCCCAAGGACGGAAGAAAACGTACACGTAGAAGATTTTATCCATCGTTCCCTTATACCGGTTTTCAGGTTAGCCCGCGAAGCTGCTGACGATCACGTTGACCGTGATGCTCTCGAACCCACGCAACGGCGTGTAGTCCACCGAGAGCCCGTTATAGGTGCCCGACTCATAATCGTTCGGATTTTCCGCGACGTAGCTGCCGAACGGATCGGCGTTGACCAGCGTGTTGCCGCCGTAGGTATCGAGGTCCAACGCGGTCGCCAAATCGGCCGCATCGAGCGCCGTTTGTTTGATCGGGTTCAGCACCAGGCCGTTCGATATGCCGGTGCCCATGGTGGACACGGCGGTCTGCGTCAGCGTGTTGATGCCGGGCTGGTCGTAGTCCACCGGATTTTGAGGATTGTTGGCGCCGTCGATCAGGGCGGCGGTGAGGTTCACCCCGAGATTTATCTGCGTCCAATCGACGGAATACCAGTACTTGAACGGGTTGCCGTCCGCGGTCTTGCCGCCCAGCACCAGCGTACCGGAGATATTGCCGGCCGCGCCCGTACCGATCAGGTTGCCGTTGGCATTGAGCAACGTCGTGATGAGCGAATTGTTGCCCGGCACCGGGAAAGGCGTGACGCCGTACACAAAGCCGTAATTGAGCGGCGTGACCTTGTTGGTCGATGACGGCGCGTAATTCAGTGTCACCCGGAAGATAGCGGCGAGGCTGAATTCGGTAGCACCAATGCCGGCCGACGCATTCTGGCTCTGCAGCAGCGTGCCCAGGACGCTTTCCGCGCCCGGGTTGGTCGCCAGGTTCCACACCAGCGTTTCACCGGTCGTGCCCTGCTGCGCCAGCGCCCATCCGTTGTAGCCGGCCGGAGAGCTCCCGGAGAGTTGGAACCATTGCCCGGGCAGAACACCGTGATTCGTCGTCGTGGTGGCGCTGGCAACACCTGAATTCCATGACAGGCCGGTGAGCGCATTGGCCGGCCAGACGCCGTAAGCCGGTGCCTCGATCAGCCAAATCACGCATTTCATGCCGGCGTAAAGTTGGTAGGTGACGAGCGTCGTGGTGACGAAGAAGTAGGTCTTGGCACCCGTGGACTCAAAGCTGGCGAGCAGCGAGAGAAAAGCCGCGTTGCCGTCCCAGAATCGTGGGACAAGATAGCTGTAGAAGACGTTCGGGTTGGCAGCGATCCAAGACGTCAGGAACGCCACGCCATCGTTTGCATTGCCGGCGCCCAGCTCGAGCACATAGGCCGACTGCGCCGTGCCCTGTGCAAAGAACGTCGTGACGCGCTGGATGAGGCTGTTGACCTCACTCGGCACGTAGGTCCCCAGCACCGTCGCCGCGCCGGGGCTGGTCGAAAGCTGATAGGTAAAGGACGACGGCCCGGTGATGGAGCACGTGAACCCGCCGTTGTAGCCGGCGGGCACCATGCCAGCGATCGTCAGGTTCACCGTGTCGCCGGTCGCAAAGCCGTCCGGCTCTACGGTCGTGACGGAAACCGTGCTGCCCACTTGCGAGATTGACGCAATGGCCTTCGCGGGCGTCAGCAGCGGCGTCAGGTCTGACGGCTGTGTCAGCAGCGATTTGGTCCCGGGCGTGGTCGACGTGCCGCCCTGAGAGACGAGCGCACCGGTCTTTTGTAGCGTTGCCGGCGCCGGCGCGACCTGCTCGCTTACGTTGATCGTTACGACCGGATTGCTCATCGCGTTCCTCTCAGCGTGCGCCTACTACCGACCGGGGCGTCCCGCCGTAGAGCGCGGGAACGATGAACGCACCGAAGTTCGCGAAGACGATCGGGCCGCCCGGATTTCCAACCGCCACCATGCCGTTGGCTCCGAGATTGATCTGCTCTTGCAGACCCGAAGGATTGACCGGACGGACGGTCGCGACCGGTGCGTTGCCCTGCGGCATTACGGTTCTCCCTTATCAGGTGGCGAGAACGCCAAGCCCGGACGTTGCGCCGCCGGCGGCACTGATCTGGCCGACGAAGACGTTCCCCGTCGACGCGATAGAGGTCGCGCCGACTGAAATGCAATTCGGGGTGAGCACGATGTTTCCGCCGGGCGAGCCGCCGGCATTGGTGATTGCCACCGTCATCGCGGTACCGAGATTGAGAAACGAGACGTCATCAAGCAGAAGATAGCGGTCCATTCCGCCTGATTGCACGAGGATGTGGAGGTTGCCCGCGAGACCGTTGTACGCCTGAAAGATGCCGGAACGGATCACGTTGCGCGGCGAGCCGCCGATGATCTCCATGGTGGCGTTCGCGTTCGTAATGCGCTCGACGGTATCGAGGCCGAACGTGCATCCGGCGAAAAGGTTCTCACCTGAGCCGCCCACCGTAATGGAGCGCATGGCCGCGAGCGCGCCCATCAGCGCATCGCCGCCGCCGAGGAATTGGACGTTCGAGTAGAAGTTCCGGCCTCCGGCTTCGGCCCAGCAGACCGGCGCGGTCGGCGGCGTCAGAACACCGTTGAAGCCGTAGAACGTGCCCAGGTTCACGAATGAGCAGCCCTGCGCGGTCACGTTCACCAAGGGTGCCAGCGCCGTCACCTGCGCTTGCGTCAGGCTGCCGTTGACGGAGATTCGTGCCCGGTCATTATCGGACGGTGCCGCCAAGCCGACCAGGGAGACGCCGTTCTTGGTCCAGTTCAGCGGCGCGGAAAGATGACAACTGCCGGCCAAATAAACCACGTCATTGTTATTTGCGACGGCCGCGTTCTCTGCCGCTGCGAGCGAAGCAAAGGGGAGCTGAGCATTGCCCGCGTTGGTGTCTTTTCCGGTCGTTTCGTTGACGAACCATGAATTTCCTGTCGCGGCGCTATTGGCGACACGGACGGGGAGAGGACCTTGGGGCATCGAGAGGGCTCCTGCGGTGACGACCTCCACCCGGAGGCCTTCAGAATTCGGCTATAAAACGCTTCTACAGCATAACCGCGCAAGAGACTAGGGAGAGTTGACCGGCACCTGGTTCACGTACAGGTTTGCCATGGCGCGCTTGATCACCTGCTTACCAATGGTGCGCATGCGCTGTTGAAGGTAGCTGATTTCCACGTCGATTATTTTTTTCATCGCGATAATTCCCAACTCGGATTGCGTGCGCTTATCGTCGCGCACCACGGGGATATTCATAATCCCGAAGGCGGAAGTGTCGCTGCTGTATTGATACATGGCGTCGATGAAATCCAGCGCGTTCGTATTGCGCGTGCCCCATAGCGTGATCCGCACGCTCTCCGCGCAAAGCTGCGTGTGCGTCTGGGTCGACGGATCGATCGTCGGTGCCGAGGCGAGGCCGTGGGTTGATTCCGGCACGATATGCACCGCGGCGTAGGGCGGCGGCTCATTGTCCGGCACTAGGAAGGATGGGAACAGCGGCGGCAGCGTGCCCCAAAACGCATAGATCGGCGCGTAGTTTGCCATCGCCAGCCATGCCGGCAGGCTGTTCGACACGACCTGCGAGGAGGAAAACAGGTTGGCGTCGTCGATTATCTGCGTCGCCATGTCCGGATAGATCGCAAAACCGGTATAATGCCAGAGCCCAGCCTGCCGGTAGCGCGAGGAGAGACTTGAAAATCCGAAGCGCAGCCCGTCGAATTCGCCTATCCACATGAGCCCCGGCGCCACGGCATTCAGGTCTTGAACTTCCTTCAGGCTGGTGAACACCACGCGGTTAGCCGCGTAGGTTTCCGCCTCCTCCTGTCGGGTGTCAGCGGTGTAGTGGAGCGATCCCGTGGCCTCGATCGCCAGTGGCTTCATTTCGTCCTTCGACAATTGGCGGGCCGTCACGAGCCCGGAAGTCTGGAAGGATTGCCGCGCCAAGAGGTCCGCGCGCACCCAAAATACATAGCCGTCAATTGGCAGCACGACCCGGGCGTAGAGGCGGAATTTGATCTTTTGGTTGAGCGCGAGCGTCTTCAGCCCTTCGGCCAGATCGCTCGCCATCGGGGTCTTGGCGTCTAACAGTTCGGAAGCGTCGACCATGTCAGGCCACCAGCGCCGATCCTTCGACGAAAAACCGCGTGTCCGGCGCCGTGGCGACCACGCCTTGCGTGCCGCTGCCCTGCCACTTGTAGGTCCACTCGCCCGGACCGGACGGCACGAAATCGTAATAGTACGTACCGACTCCGGTGCGCACGATCTGCGCGGTGCTCGCCATCGTCACGTTGCCGCTTGGATCTTCGATGAAAAGCGCCACGCTTTGCGGGTCTGCGGGCAGGTTGGCCTGCACGTTGTAGAACGTCACGTTTAGCTGGATCAGTGTGTCGACCTGGTAGCGGTTGGCCATCTTGCCACCGTACCCCCGAAGGGATAGAAAAGAAATGCCCGGCTCGGGAAGGTTTCCCCGGCCGGGCGGATCGCAATTGGCTTTGGCGGCAGATTGCGACCTGAGACCGGAATTAAATACTTGCTCTAGTAAATCCGGTCAACCCTTCCCACAGAGAAAGCCGCCACTGTAGCCGCAGGGTGCGGGGGCTTGCCCCTTAGCTCGGGTGCGGTAGTGCGCACATCCGGGCGCGGCCGACGTTCCCAGCTCTCGTCTCAAAGAACAGGGGCTCGTCGGGTCGTCCCTCTCTACCCTGCACGGTAAAATTCCGTGGGGGGTAGGGGGGTGCGGCCTCGAAACCCGCTCTGAACTCAAGAACAGGGTCAAAGAAGAGAGGAAGTAAGACTATGAGAAAACAGAAGAAAGGAGGGATAGATGCAAGTAAGGAAGCTCAAATATACGGCCCTTAGAGCCGAAGTTCGGAATCAGCCAAAGGGCGATCTGCAAGCCCGATTGAGGGCGCTAGGTTTCCGGCGCTACTCGGCTTACCTCGCCACTGAGCACTGGCAGGCCTTTCGAAGGCGTATCATTCGCGAACGTGGAATGTGCCAGAAATGCCACCGAACATACCGACCCTTACACGTCCACCATCGCACCTACGAACGCCTCGGTTGTGAATTGGATCTGGACGTTATCGCGCTTTGCAATGTGTGCCATAGGCGCATTCATCGGAACAGAAAGTGGGGGAAAAATCCTCCTATCGCTCCTATCGTCAATCCGGAGCCGTTTGTCGTGACTGAGCGCGCCAAGCAAGAAATGGCGAATATGTTGCCGCCTTGGATAGAGTAGGGGGCTACGGAGCCTGCCCGATATCGAAGGGAGCCGCGAGCCAATAGGCGAAGTCGCTCGCGATTGCACCGGACGGCACCAGGTAGAAGAACGGCCCCCAAGCGCCGGATAGGTCGCCCGTCATCCATCCGCCAGCACGCTCCGGCCGGGGATGTGGCGGCCAGAACAAGGCCGGGTCCCAACCGTCGAAATGCGGGATGATGAGCCCGGCATACGCGCCGTCATCGCCGCGCATGAAGCCGCCGGCGCGCGCATGACCGAAGTGCGGCGGTTGCCACGGCTGCACTTCCCAACCGGAGGTCCAGACCGGTGGGAAGGACGATACAAGCTCATAGCCGCGATCAAGCGCGGTGCGGACGCGGCGGGCGCGCGGGGCAAGCGGCGCGACCTCAAAGCCCCATACCGGCCGCGAGGGCGAAACGATGAGTTCCCGCGCGTCGGCCGGGAGGGTTCGCCGCAAGCGCCCAACGAAGTCAGGCTGCTGATAGCCCCCGATCGGCGGCAGGGTGAACGGTACGAAGGTTTCCTCGACAGTGGCCAGCCTAGCGGCCCGGCGCGGGAAGACCGCTGTAGGCTCATCGTAGCCCCAAGGAACGCGGGTCGGGAGCGGCCAGAAGGCGGGCTCGCTCTCAAATGCCGGTTCCGGGCGCCGGTAGCGTATCCACTCCGTTGCGTCGAACGCCCATGCGCCGACCTCGATCGGGATCGGCAAGACCTCGATTAGCGTTGTCGCCTGCGCCAGCGCGCCGCTGCCGTAGCGCCTAGCGGTAGGGACCGGCGGTATCGGCTCCCATCCCCAGATCGGCGGCGGTTGCGGCGTCTCGAAGCCGTAATCCCCGAATTCTGGCATCGCGTATCGTTTGCGGTAAAACAAGTCAGGCGGAGTTGCCTCCCACAAAGGCGGAAGGCTAGGAAACACGCCAAACTGCATCCTGAAGGCAATGTGCCGAGCGTATTCTGGCCTAGGCCAGTGCGGGGGTTGCCAGGATTGATTTTCCCAACCCGGTTCAAGCGGCGAGACATATTGGAATACGGCGTAATTCCCGTCATCGCCGCGCATGAAACTGCTAGCGCGTTCTGGTCGCGGGTGCGGCGGCTGTACGGGTTGAACTTCAAAACCGAACTGGCGGAAGCGGATGAATGTAGCTTCCGTTCCGTCATCCCCGCGCATGATATCACCGGCGCGCTTTTCTGGCGTCGGGTGTTGCGGCTGGTGCGGCGCTACTTCCCAGCCGGTATTTTTCCAAAAAGTGAACGGTCTTTCAATGCCGTCCTCCCCCACCATCTTGGCGCCTGACTTTTCAGGACGTGGATGAGGCGGTTGAACTGATTGAACCTCCCAGCCCATCTGCAGCAAATTTGCCGTGACGCCGAATTGAAGCCGAAACCCAATACCGCCGCGCGAGAAGAGCGGTTGGCGTAAAATCTCGCCGCCGCCTGCTTGACCATTCAATGAAAAATCGCCGAGCGGACGCGGCGTGTAGGTAATGATGATGATGCCGCTCGCGCCAACACCAGCCAATCCGCTTGTCGAACCGCCACCGCCACCGCCGTAGGCACCACCGTTGGCCCCGACGACCGTACCGCCGCCACCGCCACCTCCAGAGCCTGCGCTCACTCCGCCCGGGCTCGACGTCCATTCAGCACCGGGCGAACCAGCAGTTGGTGAAGTAGTGCCACCAGCCCCACCAGCCCCACCAGAGCCGTTGTCGCCCGCGCCACCGTTGCCGCCACTGCCTACCGTCCCGTTCGATCCAGGAATGCCAGCGCCGTTTGGTCCGCCCCCGCCGCCCCCCCCCCCCCCCTCTGTTTGAAGAATTCCCCCCAAGCCGCCCCGATAAACATAAGGGACACCAAGGGTGGGGGGTTCCCCCCCCAAGCCCCCCAAACC
>Ga0182024_10003483_pt1 | contig 37449 bp, 27 predicted proteins | sample P32metaG_FD_120480 | JGI IMG/M metagenome (GOLD analysis project Ga0182024, IMG submission 120480) | Permafrost microbial communities from Stordalen Mire, Sweden - P3-2 metaG (Illumina Assembly) | ecosystem: Environmental > Terrestrial > Soil > Wetlands > Permafrost | place: Sweden: Stordalen...
GTTCCGGTGTAGAAGAACGTGGACGAACCAGAGCCGGGGTTGCCGGCAATGTCGGTGTATGTAGAGCTGGGCAGACTCACGTTGTAGGCAGTGTTCGGCAGAAGCGGCGAGCTGGGCGTCAGCGTCGCAGTTAAACGGTTTGCCGAAACGGTGACGGTGGCGGGGACAATTACCCCCGTGTCCGCGTACACCAGGCTCAGCGCCCCAGGGAGGGTTGCGCCGTCGACTGCCCCGCTAAAGCTAAGGCGTGGCGTCACGTTCAGACCAACCCCAAACGTACCGTTGGGCGGATCGACCTGCGTTACCGAGGGAGGGGTGGTATCGCTGACGGTTCCGGTCGTGAAACTGAAGCTTCCAGGATTGTTCAGCGGATTGCCGCCCGCATCGGTGATCTGCGTCCCGTAAGTGACGGTATAGGTGGTATTCGCCGTCAGCGCACTGGTGGGCGTAAATGTGACGGTCTTGTCGTCCACGGAATAAGTGAAGTTGCCCTGAACCGCGTTGGCCCCGCTCAACATCGAGAAGCCGATCTGCGCCGTAATCGGATCAATCGGTGAATCGAACTGCAAAACAACCGGAGTCGGACTCGACGTCCCACTAATCGGGATATTCGTATCGCCATTCACGGGACTGGTCGCAATAAGGTTCGGCAATGTCGCGTCCACGCTGAAAGCGGTGTTGAAGGTGAATCCTTGTGTGTTCAAACTACTTCCGCAGGCATCCTTCAACGCCGATTGCCAGCTCAGGTACAAGAAATATTCGTCACCGGCGGTTAGTGCTGTCTTGGGCGTGATCGTCATGATCGTGTTGGAGGGATCCAGGGTGAGTGTGGCCGGTACTTCCAGGAAGGTGTTCGCGTCGTAGAAGAAGACACTGCCTGTGCTCCCGAGAGTGAACATGGGAGAGTTGTTGCCGGAATTCGTTACCATCATGGGTCCGGAGAACTGCACGCGGATCGGAGCATTCAGGAGCGCGGCGGTACTGTTATTCGCGGGGGTCATTTGCACCACCGACGGGGCCGTCGAACCGCAGTTTTCGACGAGCATTCCGTTAGTCACGGTTAGAACTTGCGCGGGCGATCCCGTGGTCTGGATTTGCACCGTGCGATAGCCGACTGCGGCGCCGGAAGTAGTGAGAGTCGCCGTCAAAGTCGTGGCATTGGTGACAGTCACATTGCCGAACGCGCCCGCCGCTCCGCTTCCCACCTTTATTCCCGCACCGAAATTAGCTGTCGTCGTTGCGCTGGTCCAGTTAGTGAATACTCCGGTTACGGTCACGCTGAGGTTCTGCTGCGTGGACGCGATATTACTCGGTGTGATCGCGGTTATTGCGGGCACTCCGGCGAGCACGGTGAAGGTTGCGGTCACCACTTGCGAGCCGGTGGTGACGGTCACAGTGCCTGCTCCCAGGGTAGCGTTGGGACCGACCGTGATCGGAACCGACAAGCTGGTCGGGCCGTTCACGGTGATCGTACCTTGTCCTATGGCGGTGCTAAACGTAATCTTCGTCGTCGATCCGAAAGTGGTGCCGGTTCCCGTGATCACGATCGTCTGGCTGGCTCCCCGGTGCGCCGAAGTGGGATTAACCACGATCGACGCGCCTGCCGCGGTCACGGTGAGGCTGAGGGTGGTGGTTTGGGTCAAACTGCCCGAGGTGCCGGTGATGGTCACCGTCGTCGGTCCACCCGTGGCGGCCGAAGCGCTCGCGGTCAGCGTCAGCAGACTACTTCCAGTTGTGGGGTTGGTGCCGAAGGTTGCGGTAACACCGCTGGGCAGGCCGGACGCGGCCAGTGTGACGCTGCCGGTGAATCCGTTAGTGGGGTTGACCGTGATCGTGCTCGTGTTACTGCTGCCCTGCGCTACGCTCAAAGTGCTGGGCGCGGCCGACAACGTGAAGTTCGGAGCCCCAGTCACGGTCAGGCTGATGGTGGTGGTCTGGGTCAAAGCGCTCGAAGTGCCGGTGATAGTCACCGTCGTCGGTCCACCGGTGGTGGCCGAAGCGCTTGCGGTCAGGGTGAGCACGCTGGTTCCGGTTGTAGGGTTCGTAGCGAAGCCTGCGGTCACACCACTCGGCAACCCAGACGCGGCCAAGGTGACGCTGCCCGTGAATCGATTGGTCGGATTGACAGTGATAGTGCTCGTGCCATTGCTTCCCTGGACAATACTTAAAGTGTTGGGCGAAGCCGAGAGCGTGAAGTTGGGCTGCGGAGTCACGGTGAGGCTAATGGTGGTGGTCTCCGGTGTCAAAGCGCCGGAGGTGCCGGTGATGGTCACAGTCGTCGGTCCACCCGTGGTGGCGGTGCCGCTTGCGGTCAGGGTGAGCACGCTGGTTCCGGTTGTGGGGTTGGTAGCAAAGCCTGCTGTCACGCCGCTGGGCAAGCCAGAGGCGGCCAGAGTGACGCTGCCTGTGAATCCATTGGTGGGAGTGACCGTGATCGTGCTAGTGCCATTGCTTCCCTGGACAATACTTAAAGTATTGGGCGAAGCCGACAGTGTGAAATTCGGCGCGGCAGTCACGGTAAGGCTGATGGTGGTGGTCTGCGGTGTCAAAGCGCCGGAAGTGCCGGTGATGGTTACAGTCGTTGGTCCACCCGTGATGGCCAAAGCGCTTGCGGTCAAGGTGAGCACGCTGGTTCCGGTTGTGGGGTTGGTAGCGAAGCCCGCGGTCACACCGCTGGGCAGGCCGGAGGCAGCCAAGGTAACGCTGCCTGTGAATCCATTCGTGGGATTGACCGTGATGGTGCTCGTACCGTTGGATCCCTGGGCGATGCTCAAAGTGTTGGGCGAGGCCGAGAGCGTGAAGTTGGGCTGCGGAGTCACGGTGAGGCTGATGGTGGTGGTCTGGGTCAAAGCGCCCGAAGTGCCGGTGATGGTGACCGTAACCGGTCCACCGATGGTGGCCGAAGCACTTGCGGTCAGCGTAAGCAGACTGGTTCCGGTTGTGGGGTTGGTAGCGAATCCCGCGGTAACGCCGCTGGGCAGGCCAGACGCGGCCAGAGTGACACTGCCTGTGAATCCATTGGTGGGATTGACCGTGATTGTGCTCGTGTTACTGCTGCCCTGCGCGACACTCAAGGTGCTGGGCGAGGCCGACAGTGTGAAGTTCGGCGGTGGGGTCACGGTAAGGCTAATGCTGGTGGTATGAGTCAAACCACCCGAGGTGCCGGTGATGGTCACCGTGGTCGGTCCACCCGTGGTGGCCGAAGCGCTTGCCGTCAAGGTGAGCACGCTGGTCCCGGTTGTTGGGTTGGTAGCGAAGCCTGCGGTCACACCGCTGGGCAGGCCGGACGCCGCCAAGGTGACACCGCCCGTGAATCCGTTGTTGGGATTGACCGTGATCGTGCTGGTGTTACTGCTGCCCTGACCAACGCTCAAAGTGTTGGGCGAGGCCGAGAGCGTGAAGTTGGGCTGCGGAGTCACGGTGAGGCTAATGGTGGTGGTCTCGGCCGTCAAACTACCTGACGTGCCGGTGATGGTCACTGTCGTCGGTCCACCGACGGTGGCGGAAGTACTCGCGGTCAGAGTGAGCACGCTGGTTCCGGTCGTGGGGTTGGTGGCGAAACCTGCGGTCACACCGCTGGGCAGGCCGGACGCGGCCAGAGTGACGCTTCCCGTGAATCCATTGGTGGGATGGACCGTGATCGTGCTCGTGTTACTGCCGCCCTGGGCAACGCTCAAAGTATTGGGAGCGGCCGACAGCGTGAAGTTCGGAGCCGCCGTCACGGTGAGGGCAATGGTGGTGGTCTCGGTCAAAGCGCCCGAGGTGCCCGTGATGGTCACCGTCGTCGGGCCACCCGTGGTGGCCAAAGCGCTTGCGGTCAGTGTGAGCAGGCTGGTTCCGGTTGTGGGGTTGGTTGCGAAGCCGGCGGTCACACCGCTGGGCAGGCCGGACGCGGCCAGAGTGACGCTGCCCGAGAAGCCGCCTACGTCGGTTACGGTGATCGTGCTCGTGTTGCTGCTGCCTTGAGCGACGCTCAAAGTGTTGGGCGCAGCCGACAACGTGAAGCTCTGCGGCGGGTTCACGGTAAGGCTGATATTGGTGGTCTGCGTCAAAGCGCCCGAAGTCCCTTGGACGGTCACGGTCGCTGGTCCCGTGGTGGCTGAAGCGCTCGCTGTGAGGGTCAAGGTGCTCGTGGTCTTCGCGCTGGCCGGGCTGAACGATGCGGTAACTCCGTTCGGCAGGGTGGAAACAACCGACAGGGCCACGCTGCCCGTGAAGCCGCTGATCGGATTCACCGTAATCGTGCTCGTGCCGTTGCCGCCCTGGATAATGTTCAGAGTGCTGGGGGCGGCCGATAGCGTGAAATTCTTGGTCGCGGTCACCGTGAGGTTGATAGTCGCAGTCTGCGTCAAAGCGCCTGACGTGCCGGTGACTGCCACCGCGATCGGTCCACCAGCCGTAGCTGTACTGCTCGCCGTGAGCGTCAACACGCTCGTGGTAGTTGTGGGATTCTGACTAAACGACGCGGTAACTCCGTTCGGCAGGGTGGAAGTCACCGCCAGGTTCACGCTGCCCGAGAAGCCGTTTGTGGGATGTACCGTGATCGTGCTCGTTTTACTGGCTCCCTGGGCAATGCTCAAAGTGCTGGGAGCGGCCGTCAGCGTGAAACCGGAGGCGGAGCCGGCGAGTTGAACCATCAGCGGATTGGCAGAACTGCCGTTTACGTTGATCGCTCCAAGAATGGATCCGCCGACGGTTGGCGCGAACTGGACTTGGACAACGCAGTTGCTAGTTGCCGCCAGGGAGCCGCCCGTAAGCGGACAAGTGGTACCACTGGCCTGGATCTGGAAGTCGGGCGTGGCTATGACGTTCAGGGGTGCCGGGCTCGCGCTGTTGTTGGTGATCGTGACCGCTTGCGCGGCGCTGGTCGTACCTATGGCCTGCGACGCGAAGGTCAGCTTGGCGGGCGCGATGGTCAAGGGCGCCCACGACGTGCCGGTCAGATTCACCACGAGCGGGGTGTTGATGTCGCTGCCGTCCCCCCAGGGGACTGCGATTGATCCGCTGATGCCACCGACAAACGCAGGCTGAAATTGGACCTTGAATGTGCAGGTGCTGTTCTTCACCGCCAACGTCGCGCTTGAGCAGGAATCACTGGAAATTATGTAGTCGCTGCTCGGGGCAATCTGGCCCAATGCGACAGAACTGGTGCTCGTGTTTTTCACCGTAACGGTCTGGGCGGCACTGGTCCCGCCGCTTGCCGTTGTGAAAGTGAGAGTGGCGGGAGTCAAGGAGATCGGATTGGTCATACCCGTCGCCGCCGAGGTGAGCTTCACCACCAGCGGCGCTGCGCCAGGCAGATCGTTGGTAACGATGATGGCGCCATTGTCAGTCGCCGATGTGGGGGTTACCTGTACGGTCACCGTACAGCTTGCGCCTGCCGCAAGCGGATCAGTCAAACAGGTTCCGGTATCGATCTGATAATCGGTAACCTTGGTCGTGACGCCGGTGACATTAACGGAGTTCGATGTGGTGTTGTTGGTGATGTTGAAGATCTTCATCGCGCTTTGCGCCCCGACCGTACCGCCGGTGAAACTTATGCTGGTCGGGGAGACCGACACCGAAGCCGCGCTGCTTCCAGTCAGGCCTACAAATGCCAGCAGGTTGTTGCTGTTGTCGTATATGCCCGCCGCGCCCGAAATCGAGCCGACCAGTGTGGGCGTAAAAGAAATGTTCGCAACGCAGGACTTGCCCGCGGCCACGCTGGGACTGCAGTTGTCAGTCTCCGAGAAGTCGGCGCTTGTTACAACCTTGACCACCTGAGCCGACGCGCCGGTGTTCGTGATCGTCACCGCCTTGGCGCTGCTCGTCACTCCGACAAAAGTCTTCGCGAAGGTCTCGCTGGCCGGTGAAACGGTGACGCTGGCCCAGGAATTAAGGCTGGCAATCGCGATCAGCGTGGTAACGAGCAAGACTTGATGAAATTGTTTGGCGACGGACGACGCAGAAGTGTTCGCAGCGGGCATTTAGGGTCTCTCCTGGAGACAGGCAACAATTTTTGTCCGGCGATCTTCCGTGGAACGAACAAGGCAATACCACGGACAAACCGGTCCTCAGGGCGAGCCTGGGTGAATCGAGAACCTTAGTTTTTGACTTCAGATCGCACGGAGCCCCGGACGATGTCGATCATTCCGCTACGAGCGTTATGATCTTCACATTCCCGGACTCAAACCAATCGTCGTCAACAAGTCAGTTACAGGGGGGAAAGGCGATAGCTCTCGCCTCAGGGGGGATATTGCCCAGTTGTCGACTGCGTAGCTAATTGCAATACCGATGCCAAGCACCGCCCCATTTTTGCATGCGGTTGCAAGCACCTTAGAACACGAGAAGTGAAAAAGTGTGCACATCTTTTGCGCTTAATCGGAACTCAATCGCTCCTGGTAACGCCATCTCTATCTCCCGCGAGCGTGAAGTCTCCACGTTGGGCCCACCATTGCAGCAGCAGGTGGGTGGGAAAGTACACGAACAAAGTCACGACGAGGAGGTATCCTAGCAGGTAAAGAAAGCCTTGTACAGCGTGTTGCTGGCGGAAGAAGGGGCCCCGCGCCCAGTTCACGTCGAACTGCGGACGCCAGAAATAGTTGACCGGAACCACCACCCAGGCAGTTAGCGTCTGGTAAATCCATCCTCGGCGGTCATAACCCAGGCGCGAAATTGCCCACAGCAACAAGGGAGGAGTGGCCACGTGAAACAGGCTGAGGAGGCGAATGAATAAGGGCAGGTTGGGATCGAACATGTATTCCGTACCGCCGAACATGTGCGAGCCCGTGATGAAAGCTCCAACCAAGTCGATGGTGTAAAGAGTTTGGAACAGCAGCAGTCCGGTCGCCTGCCAGGAGAAAATCAGAGGGCTCTCCAACCACAGGGCGAGCATGAGAAAGAAGTTTCCCAGATCGCAGAAGAACAGGAAGTTTTGCAGGCCGTATTGCTTCCAGTAAAACGGGACCCAGACGATCACCCAGACGGTCCAGCCGATCTTAAGCCAGAGAGGAACCCTCATGGCCGCCATTGTAGTCGGGCGGGCATGCATAACCACGGCGCGATTATGGCGCGCGCTCGGGCTCTGGATTATCCTTGGCAGTTGGATGGGGCCAAGTCGCGGATAACTTACGATCGGAAAACCTGACCTCGGAAAGAACTCATGACCTTAACTCGTTGCTTTACGCTGGCCCTTTTGCTGATCCTCTCTACGTTCGGCTTTGCCGCCGACGCGCCCTTCGACCTCGTCATCACCAACGGACACATCATCGACGGCAGCGGCTCTCCATGGTATTCGGCCGACATCGGAATCCGCGACGGCCACATCGCCGCCATCGGCAATCTTTCGGCCGCCGCGCGCAAGCGCACCGTTGACGCCAAGGGCAAAGTCGTCGCTCCCGGTTTTGTGGACATGCTTGGGCAGTCGGAATTAACGATTCTTGTCGATCCGCGCTTGCCTTCGAAGATCTACCAGGGCATCACCACCGAGATTACCGGAGAGGGAGGATCCGCCGCTCCGTTAAACGATGCGATTATCGCGGCTGATCGTCCGGTGTACGAGCATTACGAGATCAATCCCGATTGGCGAACGCTTCGGCAATATTTCTCGCGCCTGGAAAAGCAAGGCATGGGAATCAATCTCGCCAGCTTCGTGGGCGCGACCCAAGTGCGGCGCATGGTGTTGGGTGACGCCGATGTGCAGCCTGCGTCCCAACAACTCGAAACAATGAGAGCTCTGGTCCGCGATGCCATGCGCGATGGGGCAGTTGGAGTCTCGACTTCGCTGATGTATGCGCCCGCGCCCTACGCGAAAACCGAAGAGATTATCGCTTTGGCTTCGGAAGCTTCGAAATTCGGCGGCATCTATGCCACCCACATGCGCAACGAGAGCGACAGCGCTCTGGAGGCGATCGACGAAGCCACTCGCATTGGTCGCGAGGCCCAGATCCCGGTGGAGATCTGGCATTTCAAGGTGGCTGGCAAGGCCAACTTTGGACGCATGCCCGAACTGATTGCGCGCGTCAATAAAGCGCGCTCCGAAGGCATTGACGTGGAGGCCGACACCTACGCCTACACGGCATGGTTTAACAGCATGTCGGCGTTCGTTCCCGCCTGGGCGCATGACGGCGGCGATGTCAAATTGATCGAGCGTCTGAAGGATCCAGCAACTCGGGACCGCATCCGCAAAGATATGGGAACGCCTTCCAGAGACTGGGACAACGAGTGGGACGAGATCAGCGGCCCGCAGGACGTTATCATCGGCGTGGTCCAAAATCCCGCGTTAAAAAAGTTTCAGGGCAAGCGTCTCAGCGAGGTCGCCCTGATCTTGAACAAAAATCCGATGGACGCACTCTTCGATCTGCTCATCGAAGATAAAGCGTTGACCGGTTGCGCCGTCTTCGGCATGTCAGAGCCTGACGTCGTACTGGCCCTGCAGCAACCTTGGGTTTCCGTGGACAACGATTATTCCGGTACGTCGCCCGAAGGCATTCTGGGCGAGGAGCATCCGCACCCCCGAGCCTACGGCACCTTTCCGCGCATCCTCCGCAAGTATGTTCGAGAAGAGAAGAAGCTCACGCTGGAGGAGGCCATCCGCAAGTTCTCGGCGCTTCCCGCCCAGCGCATGCGGCTCACCGATCGGGGCGTGCTGAAGCAGGGGATGTGGGCGGATGTGGTCGTGTTTGATCCGGAGACAGTGCGCGACTTGGCAACGTACGACGACCCGAACCGTTTGTCGGAAGGTATGGAGTACGTGCTCGTCAACGGAGTGCCAGTGATCGAGGCCGGAAAAATGACCGGAGCGCTGCCGGGGAAAGTTTTGCGGGGAGCGGGGTATGTGCCGTAGGTTCGCGTCCCCGAGTTTGTTGTAGACCCACGCTTGTCATCCTAAGCGCAGCGAAGGACCTGCTTGCTTCTCACTGCCAAATTCAGCAGGTCCTTCGCTTCGCTGAGGATGACAATCCATTATTCATTCAGGGTTTGACGGCATTCGCATCGGCTGTTGCGCGCTCTGCTTCCGTTCGATCGGAGGGCGCGACCTGCGGATCGGCCAGCGTTCCAGTGAGCGTCCACGAGAGCTCGTCACCACGCGTCAAAACAAAATCGACCGCGCTGTCTGGAGAAACTGTCCCGCTTACCTGATAAACGCCGTCGTGCGATTCCATTCTGCCGGCAGAAAGTTCCCACGCGCCTTTTTTAAGCCGCAGCTCTCCGCTGAACCGGTGTACTGGAAGGGGCGCGGGCGCGCCCGGAATTTCAATATGGGGCAGGCTGCCGTTCCGCATCACGAACTCTACGTTGCCGTCGGAACGCGCCAGCAGTTCACGAAAGCTGTCTACGGATCCCCTGAAATCGAAATTCCCTTCGGCTGTTCCGGTAATCCAGGCGTCATTCATCAACACGCCCACTTGCTCGAGCGAAATGTTTTGCAACGTGCCGCTGCCGTGATAGCGCACCTGCTGATCAGAGGATTGACTCGATGCATCATGATTCGAGACATCGATGACCCAATTACCTTGATGTGCGCCCTGCAGCAATTGGGTGTGCAGAGCAGTCAGCGTGATCCTGCCTCGATCCACCTCCACCTGTGTCGCGACCTGCGTCGCGAGCAGTTTCTTGAACCCGAACCGGCCAACGTGCAAATCGCCGTGCGCTTGGATTGCGAGCAGTGGCGAAGGGCCTTGCGTATCGTTGGAATTGGAATTCAAGATGCGATACCACGGACGTTTGGCGGGATGCGGCGTGAACCATTGGGCGAGGTCTTCGGTCGAAAGCTGGTCAGCCGTGAGATCGAACTGAAACACGCAAGTCGGACCGGCGCCCGAGGCGACGCCTGGAGTCGGGCTGGAAACGGTGCAATGGCGCTGCGTCCCGCCGCCGCCGCTCCAATGTGTGGTTCCGATCCGGGCAGAAATCTTCTCCATCCTCGCCGCGTCGGGATCGAGAGACAAGGCCGCCGAGCCGATTTCAATTGGTGTATTCAGACCGTGCATTTCGGCGTGCACGTTGCGCAATTGCGCCGTCCCCAGCGTGGTGGGAACCGCAAAACCCTGCCAGGGCCCGGAGACGCTCATATCCAACTTAGCCGATCCTTCTGCCGCCGGGCGCGAAAGCGGCAAGCCGAGCACGTTCTCCAGACGAAACAGGTCTTTCAGTTCCACGTCGCCGCGCAGAAAAAAACGATAACCGGCAGCAGATATCCAACCGCCGGCGTTGAACGGCGCGGATGCGTTCACCTCCACAGCGACCGGCCCAATCTGAAGGTGAGTTTCCGCGGGCTCCTCGTCCTTTTCTTTATCTTCTTCTGTTCGCGAGTGACCAAGCCGGTTTCCGTGCGAGCCGGTCGCCATTGGAGTTACGGGAACAAGCGCCAGCGGAATCGTGGCGAACGCAACCTCATTCTTTCCCGCCATTGACGAGAGGTGCACATTGGTAGCGAAGCCGTGGCCGGTCCATTGCGGCACAAAGCCCTGCTGCGGATCCTCGGAAGCGTCAGACGCGTTGCCCCGGGCGCGGAACTCCGCATTCAGCAACCCGGTCGAAGTTAGATCGCCCGGAATCTGCTTCTTGGCTTGTCGCAGCAATCGAACCACCGAGGTCAGCGGGATCTGCTCGGCCTCGAGCGTTAGATCATAATCGGGCGCCTCGGCCGCCCGAGACAATTCCCCGCGCAGGCGCAATGTCCCGCCACTTACCGGCGATTCGCAGAGCACGTTGGCAAGTGTGCTGGTGACCGCGTTGTATTGTCCCGAGCAACCGGTTGCCAGGCGCACACTCTCGCTGTGCACGATGTCATAGCGGCGGAAGTCTTCGATCGCGGTCTGGCTCTGGATGAGCAGCGCTTCCGGAGTGCCGGATACGTTCGCCGTAAAATCTACCCCGCCGCGCCAGCCGCGATCTTTTCCGCTCAGCAACTTTGTGATCTGCCCGAGTTGCCCCTTCTGCCATTGCACGGTGAGTTGCAGCGGCGTCGACCGCAAGGCGGAGGCCCGCTGCCAGGTGGCGTTGATCTGGAGCAGCCCGGTATCGGTGAGATTGAAATCCGTGCGCACGGGCGCGGCCTTTATGCGAGCGCCCCAGGAGTTTTCCGAATCCTGCCAGAGCGCCACATCGGCATCCATCAGCGCGTAGGACTTCTTCGTTTGTCCAATCTTGAAATTGATGCGAGCATGTACGGCTTCGAGATAGGGGAATGCCGGCCGGCGTTCAGAAGCGGGCTTTCCCGTCGGAGCCGCGGGAATTTGCGCGTTGCGCTCGAGCAGGCTGGCCAGGTTCCAGCGGCCATGGTCGTCGCGCACCAGGTTAATGCTGGGCTCGCTTGCGCTCAGCGTGGCAATTTCGAGCCGACCACGGAGCAGCGAGCGAAAGCGGATTGGGGCGGAGACTTCCTGGGCGCGAATCATCGGCTCCGCGCTAAATGCAGGATCGTCGTAGATGACGAGTCCCTCCAGATCAAAGCCCGGCCGCGGCAGAACGCGCAAGCGGACGTTGTCGAGCGAAACCCTGCGTCCCAGGGCGCTTCCGATGGAAGTGGCAATCCGCTTTCGTAGCCGGTAAACGCCCGGCCGAAACAGAAACAGGATGAGCAGGAGCGCGGCGATTGCAGCCAATCCGCGCCTGGAACTCAGGTGTTTCACCGCACGGTCCTGAAGGTGCGCGACCAGCGTGTTTCGTCGAAGAAATGGATGACGATGTGCGTCAGGAACGCCAGCCGGTCGCCCGCGTCGCGCATCTGATACTGGTCGGGCGGAGTGATAAAGGACCAGTAAATGAACATCGGGCGGCCGATCACATTCTGCCTCGGAATAAAGCCCCAGTAGCGGCTATCCTTGCTCACGTCGCGATTGTCGCCCATCCCAAAATAACCGTTCGGAGGTACGACGACATCGCCGTCTTGAACATGAGACGGCATCGTGACCATCCAGTCCTGACTTGTAATGCCATACATCTCTGACGGAGGCACGGCGGGAAAATTGTCCCGGTAGGGATCGTAATTCGCCAGTTTGTGCTGAACGAATGGCTCATCGAGTTTCTCGCCGTTGCGGTACGCGGCGCCATCACGAAGATGAATGCGGTCCCCCGGAACGCCGATAATCCGTTTCACGACGAACAAACCCGGTTCCTCCGGCGAAAGAAATACTACGATGTCGCCACGGCGAATGTCGCGATAGGGAAGCAGCGGCCCCATCCAACGAGTTGGGGGCGCGAACTGCTCGCGGTTTACCAGAACGTGGTCGCCGATGAGCATCGTGTCCTCCATGGAGCTGGAGGGAATCTCAAAATTCTGCAGCACAAACGTCATGATGAACAGGACGATGACCAGCAATTCCGCTAACGAGGCGAAGAACTCCACCGGCGTCTCGCGCGGCTTTTCGTTAACCCCGGCTTCTTCTTTTTCTTGGCTGATTGTGGGCACGTTCCTCATTCATTTCGGAGGATTTCTTCGCAGAGCACTTTCATACGCGCGCAGTTTAGCGCACCAGCATGAAGGTTCGCCGCCAGCGCGTTTCATCAAAGAAGTGAATGATGATGTGCGCCAGGAACCCCAACCGGTCGCCCAGGTCGCGCATCTGGTACTGGTCTTCCGGGGTAATGAATGACCAGTAGATGAACATGGGACGGCCAATAACGTTCTTGTGCGGAACAAAACCCCAGTAACGGCTGTCATAGCTCAAGTCGCGGTTGTCGCCCATGGCAAAGTAACTGTCGGGAGGCACGACGATGTCGCCGCCCACAATATGGGAAGGCATTTCCTGCATCCATTTCTCATTGGTGACATGAGACATTTCCGAAGAAGGCGGCACGGCGGGAAAATTGTCGCGGTAAGGGAAGTCGCCGGGCATCTTGTGGCGCACGTACGGCTCATCAAGTTTCTCGCCATTGCGGTACACGATGCCATCGCGCAAGTGGATGCGGTCGCCTGGAGTGCCGATGATCCGTTTCACCAAAAACAGTCCCTGTTGTTCCGGCGACAAGAACACGGTAACGTCGCCGTGGTGAATATTGCGATAGGGCACAAGCGGCCCCATCCAATGGGTTGGCGGCGCGAACTGCTCCCGGTTCACGAATACGTGGTCGCCGATGAGCAGCGTGTCCTCCATGGAACTGGAGGGAATCTCAAACGCCTGCAGAATAAACGTGATGATGAACAAGCCGGTGACCAGCACTCCCGCCAGGGAAGCCAGGAATTCGACCGTAGTCTCGCGCGGCTTTTGGTCCTCAGCGACTTCTTTTTCTTCTTTCTTAGGCACGTTCGATGTCCGTTTCAAGGATTCCTTTTCAGCAAATCTTCATCTGCGCATCTTCATATTGGCGCATCGTTTATCAGCGCACCAGTCTGAAAGTTCTTTCCCAGCGCGTAATCTGAAACAAATGTGTGACTGCGTAGGCAAGGTGATAAAGTCTATCACCCACGGTTGGCGATCCGGGAAGATCGTTGTTCAAACCGCCGGACGACCAGTAGATCAAAAGCGGGCGTCCGATGATATTTTCGCGCGGCACAAAACCCCAGTACCGGCTGTCCTGACTGTCATCGCGATTGTCGCCCAGCACGAAATAGTGGCCCTCGGGAATAATCAATTGGTGGTCTTCGACCAATTTCGGCATTTCCTTCCACCATTTTGCATCCACGCCGTAGTCGGGGGAATCGCTGCGCGGAAAGTCGTCGCGAAAGGGACTGCGGAGCGCGGTGACGTATTGCACGTAGCGCTCAACCAGGGGAACGCCATTGATGTAGACGCGTTTGTTGACGAGGCGCAGGCGATCTCCGGGCAAGGCCACTACTCGCTTCACGAAGTCCTGCGCAGGATTGACGGGATAATGAAAGACGATCACATCACCGCGGCGGATGCTGCGATAAGGCAACAGCCGGTTCCACCCGGTGCTGCCGCCGTAGCAGAATTTATCCACCAGCAGGTAGTCGCCGATTAACAGAGTTTGCTCCATGGATTCCGAAGGGATGGTGAAGGCTTGCACCAGGAAGGTCACCACAAAAACGGCGATCACCACCGTTCCCGCGACTGACTGAATAGTCGCAGGCCAATCGTCGGCGGAAATCTTTTCACTCCACGACATAACTACGACATAACCCAACAAGACTGGGAAGATTCCGGATTCGTGTCAGGGCACCGCTTCAGCGATGCCGAAGCTCTACGAAATTGGATGCCCCTTTAGGGACTGGAAACTCCCATCCGCGAAGCGTTTGAAGGCGCTCTCATTGCGCAGTAATGACGGCATGCCCTGATACAAATCGTCCATTGCATCAAAGGATTGCTACGTCGCGCCGCCATCCTTCCCCACGTTTGGATGCTGCGGGCGGGGCAACGTAGCCAGATGCTCCAGGACTTGCCGAGCGGCTTCCTGTTCGGCCCGTTTCTTGGTCGCGCCTTGGGCACGCCCAACAAATTTTCCCATTTCTGGCGCGGGTAGTCTCACCTCGACCGTAAAGGTCTTTCTGTGTTCCGGTCCCTCCTCCTTGACGAGAGCGTACACCGGCTGCGGTCCGCCTCGGGCCTGCAGCGCTTCCTGCAAGGCGGACTTGAAATCCATTACCGGGATGGCGCTCGTCTCCAGCTTCATGTGCGCCAGTTCCGGCTCTACGATCACGCGCACGATAAAGTCCCGCGCCACCAGCCAGCCGCCGTCGAGATAGAGCGCTGCCAGGATCGCTTCCAGCGCATCCACCTGCAGGCTTGCCTTGTTGCGACCCCCGCTTTTTTCCTCGCCCCGGCCGAGACGCATGTAATGACCAACCTGCAGCTGCTCGGCCACCCGCAGCAGATGCCGTTGCCCGACCAGATGAGCGCGCAGCTTGGAAAGATGCCCTTCCTGGAATTCGGGGAAGCGTTGGAAAAGCGCCTCGCTGGTGGCCAATCCGAGCACAGCGTCCCCTAGAAACTCGAGCATCTCGTTATCGCCCACAAAACCGCTCGACGACCCGCTGGCCGACCCGCCGCCGGACGCGCCGCTGCCCACGCCTAGCGCCTCCACCTCGCGCGCTTGCGAACTGTGGGTAAGAGCCTGCTCCAGCAGTTCGCTGCGCTGGAAGTGGTGCCCCAGGCTTTCTTCCAGCGCCATGATTTCGCGTGACTTCATCTTAAGTTTAGAGAAAGCGCAAGGGACGCGGCTTACCGCGTCTGGGGCTTACACAGGTTTGAAGACTTCCGGCGGTTGGAGACGAGGCGAGCCTCGTCTCTACCGAAGTGGCGGCTAGTTCTTAGGCGGAGCCGGAGCCGTGCCTCCGGTGAGCTGTTGCAAGCGCTCGCGTTCCCGGCGCGCCGGGGTTCCAACCACCGTGTTATCTTGCGTCATATCCACGGCGCGGTTTGCCACCTTGAGCGCTTCCGGATATTTCTGCTGCTTGTCCAGAGTCAGGGCCAAGCGGAGAACGACTACGGGATCCGGGTCGCTGGGGTAAACATCGATGGACTTTTGCAGACTCTCCTGCGCCCCGACAAAATTGTCTTTCTTGAACTCAATGGTGCCGAGAATCGAATACGCGTTGGAACGGAGCAGCGCCTTGTAGGCGTCGATTTTTTCCTGTGGGGTGCCCGACGGGACGCTGATGTCGGTGTCCACCGTCTCCGTGGCCTTCTTCGCCATTGAGCTCGCCTCGGCATAGCGCTGATCCTTGTCGATATCCGAGTCGTGCGTTCTCTCGGCGATCACCTCGGCGACGGTTACCAGAGCCTCGGGATCGTCCGGATCAAGGCCCAGCACTTTGCGGCCCATGGCCTCGGTCTTCTCCGCATTGTTGGCATTCTGGTAGAGCCGCATCGCGTTCTTATAAAGCAGCACGCGAAGTTCGCTGTCCGGGAACTTGGTGGCGAAATCGTCAGCCGCCTTCTCCATCGCGGCCGGATCGGTTTTGATGGCTGAAGCCGCCTTCCAGTCATCCAACTCCGGATCCGTCTTCGCTTGCGGTGGACGCTTCCCTTGTGGCGCAGGAGCTACGCCGGGCGTTGGCGCCGCCTGACCCGCTGCCGGCGGGTTTTGCTGTGCCGGTTGTCCGCTGCTCTGGGCCTGGGCCCAAACCGCGAAACTCAGTATTCCTAGACTTAGTAAGCCTAGACTCAGTAACCCCTGAATGACCGCTCGCTTCATGCTGTCTCCCATAATCTCAAAGTTTCAAACTAAGATCTCTTAACGTAGCGCCAGCCGCCCTAGGCTGTCCGGCCAGCGCAACTCGCCTGCCGTGTTTTATTCCGGGCGCTTTGCCACCGGGGGTTCATACGGCTGATCCAACCCCCGTTGCGCCGCCAGTTTCACTTCCGGAAGGACTCCACCCGCCGCATCTATTGCCGCCCGATACTGGTCCACGGCGGCGAGCCGATCTTCCTTCAAATCGAAAATGCGTCCCAGGTAAATATGCGACCAGGCAATCACCTTGGGTTCGTGCGCCGCCTGTAGCGCTTTTTCAAAATACGTGCGCGCCCCATCGATGTCTCGATTCGCCGTAGCGACTTCCGCCAGAATGAATAGCGCTCGTCCCGAATCTTCCTCCTGTTCATCAAGCGCCTGCTGCGCCAGCTTCTGGGCGGTTTCTGGATCGCCCGCCGCCAGCCGCCGCTCCGCGTTCAGCAGCAGGTGCTCGCTGTGGGGACCAGCAAGATGCAGAAGCTCCGGCGCCGCCTCGCCCGAAAACTCGATCAGCGAGGCCCGCTTCTTCTCTTTGCCGACTTCAATCGAGCCGACCAGGTCCGCATACGCATTGCGCATGCCCGTCGGGTCCTTATCGAACTTGCCGAGCGCGTCATAGAAATACCGCGTCAGCACGTAACCTTCCTTGTCGGCCTCTTCGATATTCTTAGCCCGCTCCGCCTCCGGAACCTTGCTCAATCGCTGTTCAATCGCCCGCACCAGGCATTCCGTGACCAGCAGTGAGATATTGCTCTTGAAGGCATCATCCATCGGAGCGTTCTTCACGTCCGCGAGCAACGGTTCCAACCGTTTGAATGAGTCGCCATTTTTCAGCGCCAGTGGATCCAGAAGATAATGCAGATAAGTGTGCCGAATTTGCTGCAGCTTGATCGCCGTCCCCGAGCTCGGCGAAATCACAACATAGTAGTCCGAAGCATAATTGCGCGCGTTGGTTGGCCCGGGCGCGCCCATCGCATCCAGATAGACGGTAAACTGCCGCCCCAGATAGCCGGTCGACGGCATTTTCAAATAAATCTCGGTGTCGAACGTCATCTTCGCCAGCGGAGTGTGATAAATCTCGGTCAATTCCGCATACCGCGCCCGATGTCGCTCCCAGATGTCGTGCAAACCGATCTTTGCGTAGAAGGCCTGCATCAGCGGCACCATGCCGGCTACCGAGGCGGCATCGGGAGGCAGTTCCGCCTCCTTCATTTTCAGCGTGAAAGTCGGCGGCTCCTCCAGATAGAGTGCCAAAGATACATAATGGGACAGATCGTGTGCGGGATCCGGCACCTGGTGCTGCCGGTAGAACAAGCACATCGGACCAACTACCTCCTGTGCTCCGGCGGTATTCTCCACTGCCTTCGCAACCTCCAAGCGGATCTGTGTCCGCAGCGGATCGGAGGCATTCAACTCCTGGTCATAGCCGCAGGTGTTGATGGCGGTCAGGACCGTGAACAGCGTCTCGCTGGTCTCCAGGACCACATTCGGCCGGTTCTGCGCCCCGACAGAGGCCACGAGCAGGACTGCCGCAATGCTCACAGCGAACGCCAGTCGAAGGCGTCGTGCCGGAAAGTTCCTTCTGATATTGGACATATTATGGAGTGCTAGAAAATAGTGTACGAACTGGTCAATTCGCGGTCAATGCTCGCGTAGGGACAGCCGACCTCGGCGGTCCGGTGAGCGCAACTCGCCAAGGCTTCGATTGAATGATAAACCGGGGGGCACCCGTAATTCTTACGGGTCGCAAACTGGACCAGTCCGCGGACAACCGATGGCGGCTGTGGCTACGTAAAGTGCTTAACCCTTAACGCTGATCTTCGAGAACGACAGCACCGCCGTCCCTGTAGTGGGTCGCCCCATGGAAAGCGCGGGACGGAAAGTCGTGAAAATCAGCAGATTTTTCAACTGCGGCAGCACCGCCTGCGCGTCGTCCGGCTGCGATAGGATGCGGTAATCCTCCACGCGCCCGTTGGCATCCACGTAAGCCTCAACCACCACCGCATCATCGCCCATATTGCCGAGCGAAGCGCCGAACGCCGACTGTTCAAGTTGCGGCGCGGTGTACAGCATCAGCGGAACGTCTCCGTTGCTCGCCCGCAGTTCTGCCGGCAAGGCAAAGAAACCCAGCAAAAGTCCGAAAAACAACACGGCGCTGACCAGTCCAGCCGTAGCCGGAACCATGAATGCGTTCAGCGCATTTTCCAGCCTCACCAGCACACCTTCATAGCGCCGACGCCGGGTCTGTGCGGCCTCGCGCGAAATCGCCAGACGCAACTTCAACGCCAGGTCAGCCGGAGGCTTTGCCGGACCGAGATTGACAAGCAACTGTTGCGTGCGCTGCATTGCGGCATATTCCCACGCGCAACCCTTGCACTCTTCAACATGACGCGTGAGCGCCCGCATTTGCGACCCGCTCACGCGGCCGTCAAGATACGGCGAGAATAATTTCCTGATGTCAGCGCAGTTCTGCTCGGCACGGGCCTTCTCTCCACGAATCTTCTCACCGAGGATCTTTTCAGCGAAGTTCATGGCGTCACCTCCGCCTGTCTGCCACCACGCGAACCTTCACGCGCGGTCTGCGACCCGCCGCTCCGCCGCTCATTCACGGATACAGAAGCGCCGGCGGAAACGTCGGTCGGGGCGAGCAGCCCCAACTCCGGACCCACTTCACGGACATACTCGGTCAACTTCTTGCGCAGCGCGGCGCGACCGCGCGTGATGCGGGACTTCACCGTCCCCAGTGAAATCGCCAAAACTTCCGCAATCTCCTCGTAAGACATTTCTTCCAGATCACGGAGGATCAAAGCCGTACGATAAGGCTCGACCACCTGCTGCAAAGCCTGCTCCACCGCCGCCCGGACTTCGCCATGCGCGAACTTTTCAAATGGAGACTCGCCCGGATCTACCAGCCGGCCTTCTCTGGGAACCTCACATTCCCCCGCGACCACCGGATCAATCGGCGTTTCCTGCGCTTTGTGCCGGAACCACCAGCGTCGGCGATTCGCCGCCTCATGCAAAGCGATGCGGTAAATCCACGTCTTCAAGCTAGACTCGCCATGGAAGTGCTTCATCCCTCGGAACACTTTCAGAAACACATCTTGGGTAGTATCCGCGGCGTCGGAAGGATCATTCACGATGCGGTAGATGAGCCCGTAAATGGGTTGATGAAACTCGCCAATCAGCCAGGCGTAGGCCTCTTCCGATCCCGCCTTCAATGCAGCGATGACGGCGGATTCCTCAGCTCGGGCTCCGATAGCGCTGGCAAGATCGCCCAATGTGGTAGCTCCCGCCATGACGGCGTTGCCCCCAATTATAGAGTCAGTTGAGCCCTAGCGGCGGGAATCTTCGCTTTCGCCGACACCACTACCGAATCCTTGCCCGCTTAACTATTTAGACTCCGACGCGGTCTTTGGGGTTCCCGGGAGTAAGCCCAATATTTGCAACGACACTCCAACGCATCCCCAATACGGCTCTTGTCCCAAATATGGCCTAGAGTACCAAACTGAGAAATACGACCAAAGGTTTGCTGTAGAATGGGGCACGCTCCAGCCGACCAGCCAATTAGAATTGAATGGCGATGAAAAGCAGAAAACCCTCTGTCGGCGACCGAGCATACATCAGCTTCTTCAGCGGTGCCCTCGGTTTCGACCTCGGCTTGGAGGCAGCCGGGCTCCAGTTGCTCGCTGCTAACGAATTTGACGGGACGATCTGTGACACGATCCGTGAAAATAGACCCAACCTTAAGTTGTACGACTGTGACATAAGGGCGCTTGAGTCGAAGTCTCTGTTTCGCGACCTTAGCCTGGAGCCAGAACAGCTCTTCGCTGTAGTGGGAGGACCCCCATGCCAAGCTTTCTCGACCGCAGGACGACGGCTAGGACTCAACGACGAGAGAGGTAATGTTTTCCTGCATTTCATTGCTCTTGTCGGTGCCCTAAGACCTAAGTTCGCAATTTTCGAAAACGTTAGAGGCCTGCTTTCAGCGCCGCTAATGCATAGGCCGCACAACCAGCGGGGCAAGGGATTCTCGGGACTCGAACGGGACGAATTGCCAGGTGGTGCCCTACTACATGTCCTCGACTTACTCGAGCGCGCGGGATATTCCACGACTTTTACGCTCTACAATATGGCAAACTATGGCGTTCCTCAGATTCGAGAACGACTCATCTTCTTCGCCTGTCGCGAAGGTGCACACGTACCCTATATTCCCCCCTCGCATAGCGAATCGGGTTCAAGCGGTTCAAACAAATGGCAGACACTTCGCGACGCGATCCGTACCGACAGACAGGGTTCGGAGTGTAGCCGCTTTCCGGAAAAGCGTCTTAAGTACTTCGCAATGCTCAGAGAGGGACAGAACTGGCGCGATTTGCCAGAAAATCTACAACGGGAAGCGATGGGCCCAAGTTTCTTTGCGGGAGGTGGGAAAACCGGTTTCTACCGTCGACTTGCCTGGGATAAGCCTGCGCCAACCCTTGTTACTAGGCCAAATATGCCTGCAACGTCTCTCTGTCACCCTACGGAATTGAGGCCCCTGTCAGTCGCCGAATATTCGGCAATTCAGACCTTTCCCGGCGACTACATTTTTCACGGCAAGCTAGATGACAAGTATCGCCAGATCGGAAATGCTGTACCGCCCCGCTTCGCGGAAGCAATAGGACGTCACATCATAAACTTCGTCGAGGGTAAGCTCATAGACGTTTTAAGCCCGTCAAATCTGAGCAGGTACCGAGGTACGGATCACCATTCCTGGAAGCAATCGGTACTCGACCAACAGAGCTACCTTTTCTAACCAGTGGTCTTAAGGAAGCAAGGCTTGAGTGCTCTGTCCTACTTCTTTTGCGATTTCGAGCAGTTCGTCATAGGTGCTCGCCTCCCCAATCAACTTCCAGAAGGCGGAACCGACGATAATGTCCGCTCCAACTTCCAAGAATTGCTGGACGAAGTTGTTGCGGAATGGCGAGCTATCGCCACCCGGATTGTATCCGCAGGCAGCGTAGGCTTCGGCGCGGCATCCTTTCCGCAACGCCGCTATTGTGAGCATGTCGCGCTTCATAGTCTTGCACTGCCCCTTGTTTGGGTCTGGTGTGTCTTTATCTCGAAGTACAATTCTTCGCCAGCGTGGCGGCGTACAAAAAGGTCGGTTCGCACCTGGGCAAGCGCGCCCCCCGGTGATTGCACGGTCAGCACTTCCTCAATGTCCCGCATTCGGTTCGGCACCCGCCTGGGGATTCCATGATCCATCGCTTCCAGAAGTGCCGCGATGTGCGCACTAGCAGCGGGCTGGATATTCCCTTCAACCAAATAGTTTGTGTGGGCCTCGGGATTGTATTGGGAAGCGACATACTGCGCGATGTCCTGAAACCAACCGCCCAGTCTTGTGGAGAAAGACCGCTCTGAGAATGGCACTAGCGATAGCGGGGGCATCAATCGTTCGTGAAATGGTTTATGTCTCACCTTCGCTATGTTCTGCTGAACATATCGCGTCATCTTGCCCAGCAGGTATGTGCGGATACGCTCCCGTGTCTCTGTGTCCAAGCTCATCAGGATTTCCTTAACGCCTTACGAACACGGTTTAGGGCGAGCGACGCCCCTTTTTTGAGTTCATGCTCCCAAATTCTGACCACCGATATTCCAGTCCGGTTCAACTGGCGGTTGACGCGCCGACTCCGCTCCCAGTTACGAGTAATCTTCGCTCGCCAAAAGCGCGAACGCGTTCGCGGGATATGACCGCAGGCGGGACATCCATGCCAAAAGCATCCATCCAGGAACACGGCCACCCGCTTCTCCGAAAAATAGAAATCGGGGCATCCCGTTATCGATTTTGGATGCAGGATCCAGCCACGGATCGCGGATCGAACAAGCGCTAATCTTAGGCATCTCTCGGTCGAGCGATTTCCTTTCGCTCGAATCCGAGACATCAGTTCAGACCGCTCGGGGCTCACTCCCTCAAACTTACCTCCAGGCAATTTCTTCCTAAGAATTCGCTCCATTGGAATCGCCCGTCAGTGTAGCACCGCGACGCATTTCCCTCTCGTTCTGATGTCGGCGATTCGGCAAAACGCGAAATCCAACGCTCGTCACTGCAACGGCGCAGCACTCGGCGGGGCGTCCGTAGTGGGCGGCTTCGGTTTCGTCACTTTCTTTTTCGCCGGCTTCTTCGCAGGTTCGGTGTCATCCACCACAACTTTTTTCGGTGGCAGAGGTGGCGCCGCGGACAGCGTCTTGACCTGTGTGCGCAGACGCGTCAGCTCATCTTCCTTGCTGGCAGCCAGTTTCTGCATGCGTTCGCCAAATGCACGACGCGTGCTCTCCAGTCCGGACATGTCGTTGCTCAGGCTCTGAAATTCGTCTTTGGATCCGAATGCTCCCGCATTTTCCACCACCGAACCAAAGTAGTCGTACAACACCACCAGGTTGCGGTACAGCTTGAAGCTCGCGCCCAGATCCTCGGGTGAATTATTCAATTGTGCGATCGTTTCAGGCAGGGCCGACTGCAGGTTGCGCTGGATCGACTCCACCGTCGCCAGCGTCTGTCGTTTGGTGGCAGCGTCGGTCTTCCACTTTTCGATATGCGTCTTGCCCAGATCGGATTGCATACTCTTCGCCGTCTGTTGCAATTGCGTCAGGATGCCGTTCAGTTCGTTGACCGAAGCATAAGCAACCGGAGGCTGGGTAACACTCGCCGCCCCGCTGGAGTTTTGCGCCCCAGCCGCAGCCGGCGCAAGCGCGGCGAGAGCGATAAGACAGAGAAGTGAGCTAACCGGGATTCTTCGCGAGTTCAACATGCTGCTCCAATCATGTCCTGACTGTTTTGCCAACCATATCCTATTTGAGTTCGGCAATCCCAGTCGAGTTTGACGCAATGCCCAAGCTAAGCGAGAATTGAATGATAGCAATTCCAAGTGGGCCTGTGGCGCAGCTGGGAGCGCGCTTCCATGGCATGGAAGAGGTCGTCGGTTCGATCCCGACCAGGTCCACCAAATCTGCCCGTTGAAACCGCCCAATGAAGACCCCGCCGTAACGATCACATCGGCTTGGCATCGAATCCGCTGAGGAGGGCTGCTTCCCCCAATCGTCCATCGCTAGTAAGAAAAATGCGCCCTTGAGGGGCGTCTTCGCACCACTCCAATGCCGCCGCCAACTGAAGCGAGTCGTTGGCCCGCAAGTCGTAACGATCCAGAAGTTGCATTGACTTGGCGCGCAAGGCATTTGACGGCTGAATCACGGACCACGAATCGGCAAGCCTTTTGGCAAGTTTGCGAGCTTTGGTCCATTCACTGGGGTCAATTTGCTTCATTCGCAGAAGCCGGGCGAGGGCGCTGGCAATCTCGACTGGCGTAGCCCACCAGACCGCAGCGTCGTGAATCTTATAAAGGGCTACAGCCCGAGGCGTGATTCCTTGACGGACGCAGAGAGGCACGAGTGCGCTGGCATCCCAAAAGGCCAGCGTCCGCACCTAGCGGCTTTCCCGTTCTTCCCGCCATACCTGTTCCATGGACTGATCGGAAACATTGCCGGGAGGATGCGGCCATGCGACAGAAGGTGGCCGTCTTTTCAAGGGGGGCGTCAGGACGCCGCGAGCAACCAGTCGCCGTTCTTGTTCCGAGCGATCCTCCAGATGGCAGGGAACAATTCTTGCCACCGGTTGGTTGCGATCGCAGACGAGCACTTCCTCGCCATTCCGCACGAGTTGGATATGAGCGCTGAGCTGCGCCTTAAGATCGCTGATATTCACCGTCTTCATTGCGCCATTATAAACAATATGACCATGTTAGTCATGTTGTTTTTATTCATTACGGGTGGATTTCGATGGGAGTTCCGTCCGGGACCAGTTGCCAGATTTCGTCCATTTCTTGGTTTGTGACTGCTACGCATCCGTCGGTCCAATCCAGCGCCCTATGAGTGGCACCCAGCCATCCGAAGCCGTTTGGGAGGCCGTGAATCATGACGTCGCCTCCGGCAGAGACTCCGCGTTGAGACGCTTTCTGTTTGTCCTGCTCGTTGGGATAGGAAACGTGAATCGACTTGTAGAAGCGGCTCTTGGCGTTGCGGCGGTCAAGGATGTACTGGCCTTCGGGAGTCTTGTGGTCCCCCTGCCGCTCTTTGGCTCCGACCGGAGAACCTCCCAGAGCCACTCTGTATGTGCGCAGAACCTTGCCGCGCGAGAGTAAAGTCAGAGTTCGCTGGCTCTTCATTACGATCACCTGATCCGCCTTCGTTGCGCTGTCTTCGGCGGCCAGCATCCCGATGAGCAACAGCAGGATCATGACGGCAGTATGTATGTTCCTTGGTTGAGATGCTAGCCTGAACAGACGCGGAGGATCGAGGTTTCGTCTTCTCAGAGATCCTCGGGCTTCAAGCCGGTATGTTTCGCAATCTTGGCTAACATCCGAGGACCAATTTCTTCGTTGTCATGAAATCCGAACATATAGTTTCCATAATCGGGATGGTGCAATTTAACGTGCGATCCCCTTTGAGAGACAACGGCCCAACCTTTTCGGAGAAGTGCGCGCTTCACGGTTCTGGCTTTGGCACTCGGCCATTGGCTCAAGCGGGAACGGTGGGGATGCTGATAGATTCTGGAATGTCTTTGGATTTTTCGACGTCGTCTGCAATGGCATACAGTGCCAACGCGTATGCCTTTGCCTTGGCTTCTTCCTCAGACAATCCATATGCCAGGGCCCCGGGAACTTCTGGAATCTCAGCAATCCATCGACCGTCAGTCTCCCGTTCGACTTCGAAATTAAATCGCAAGTGGCGGTTCTTATCGCTCGCGGGTGGTTTGCGGTCGGTCATGGCATCCACAGATTGCTCTACCCGTTATCCGGATGCACATTACGCTGGTAATGTGGGGCAGAAGACACAAGACTACTCCTTTCTAGGATCTCAAATCTACACCTGTGTACGGCGGATCGTGCGCCTCTTCTCTTCCATTGCACCGGCTGCTCTCGTGGTGCTATCTCTAACGGCAAACTCATCGGGCACCGCTGTCGCGCATCCTACAGCCCGCAACTGGACTGTCGTCAACCAGCCCGCCCGCCTGGTGAACGGAACTCCGGTGCTCTTTCGCGTCACTACGCCGAAGCCGGTGCGTTCGCTTTCGGGGAGCTGGCTGGGCCATGACATCGTACTCAGCTTCGATGCGAGCAGCAAAACCTGGTTTGTGCTGGCGGGGGTCAGTCTGGAAACCAAGCCGGGTGCTTATCCGCTTGAACTTCACGGCGAGATTCTCTCCAGACAATCCACCGGAGAAGCGATCTCATTCGAAAGGAAAATTCGGGTGCAGCGCCAGCGCTATCCTCGCGTGCTGCTGAAAGTTCCCGGACGCTACACGGCGCCCAGTCCCGAAGAGCAGCGCGAGATTGAACAGGACAAGGAAGTAAAAGCCGAGGCCTTCAAGACCGCAAGCCCCGAGCGCGAATGGGAAGGTTCGTTCGCGCCTCCGGTCGATGCTGCGATCTCAGATGTGTTCGGAGTCGAGCGGGTGTTCAACGGCTCCGTCCAGAGCATGCATCAGGGGCTTGATTTCCGAGTACCCAGCGGTACTTCGGTCGCAGCCGTGAATCGCGGCCGCATCATCCTGGCGCGGCCTCTGTTCTTTGAGGGAAATTGCGTAGTTATCGACCATGGGCAGGGACTGCTGACGCTCTATCTTCACTTGTCGAAGTTTTTGGTCAAAGAGGGCGACGATGTGAACAAAGGGCGGGCGATTGGACTAAGCGGAGGCACGGGGCGAGCAACGGGGCCACATCTGCATTTGGCCGTGCGCTGGCAAGGCGTGTATCTGGACCCCCAGGCATTGCTCAAATTGCATTTGCCGTAACGAACCTTATCGCTGGGGGCGGGAGAGAGGGGAGGCCTATAGCCGAAGCGGCAATTCCGCTTTGCCGGGCTAGTTCGCAGCCGGCAAGAGGCTGCCCACGCTGCTCAGCAGTTTCTCTGCCGCCTCTCCCGGATCCCCGGTGTGAAAGTTCTCGTCCAAAATGAGGAGAGAGACGGCCGGATCAATTTCCTCCAGAGCCTTGCGTGTCGGCTTGCCATGAAGGGATTGCATGCGCGCGGAGACCACCACCAGTTTTGCCTTCGTTGCTTTGAGCAGGATTCGAGCGTCGTCGATGGCTGTCGTGGTCAAGGCGTTGTATCCGGCGCTGCACAGCACTTCGCGCAGGAACATGCACACATCGGTCGACTCGTAAACACAAAGCATGCGCGGCCTGGCGTCCCCGGTTTTGCCACGCGAATAGCGCGAGCCTAAATAGGCTGCCGTAATCGCTTCTTCGACCGAATCATAGAGTTCAAATTGGGAGACCAGGTTGGTCATCTCTAGCGTCTTGCGAATCCTGAGCGGGACTCCACTGAGTTTGAGATCTCCACCCTTCGATCGTGCCGCTTGCGTCAGGCGCACCAACGCTCCCAGGCCGCTGCTGTCGATGAACTCGACCTGGTCGAGTTGCAGCACGATGTCGCCGTACTTGACGAAGGAGTCGCCCACGAAAGCGTGCAAAGTAAAGACTTCGTTTCCGGCCACGATGCGGCCGTGACACTGAATGACCAGGACATCACCGACCGGTCGGCTCTCCAGGCGCAGCTGCATCACACCTCCTCATACTTGAAATTGCGACTTGATCACGGATTAGTCCGGGGTTGTTCGCGTTGCCCGGAACTTCTCTTTGCGAAAACCGCACCATAGTATCCCATCTCGGCGGTTCGCGACATTGCGAAACGCGATTCTTCATCGCGGAGAAATTACCCGCAGAACGCCCGCCGCCACGGAAATCTCTGCGGGAGTCTGGCACACAAACTCCCCGTCAGCGTAAATGTCGAGTGGAGTTTGGGTGTGGACGTGGACTCGCTCCGCGCGCGTGTACTCTACTTTGGGGTTTAAGAGATGGCGGCCGAGGTACACCGTCGGGAACATGCAGAAGAGCTCGAAGGGATTCATGGCGCTGATTTGGCAGATGTCGAGCTTGCCGTCGGCGAAATCGGCTTGCGGCGCGATGCACATGCCGCCGCCATAGAATTGCGTATTGGCGAAAGCGGCGAGCAAGGTGAGTCTTTTGGCTTCGGTATGATCCTTACCGTTGGACTCTGTGAGGCACATGGAAAACGCCGGGAGTTTCAGCAGCAGCGGTAACAGCGCCAGGGCATAACCGCCGTGTCCGCGCAGCCAGCGAGGCATTTGATTGGCGCGGCGGGCAGCGGCGGCGTCCAGACCGCAACCGGCGACGCAGCAAAAATAGTGGGTGCGCTCAGGGGCGGCGGATGGAACGATAACTCCGAGATCAATTTCTTGCGCTTGAATTGTCTGCGCTTCGAAATCACGCCAGACGCGCACGGAATCTTGCATCGAGCGGAGGTGCAGCGCGCGGGCAAAGTCATTTCCGCTGCCTGCAGGGACGATCAGCACCGGAAGTTGGAGCCGCACCAGCGCCGGCAGATGACGATGAATGGTGCCGTCACCGCCGAAAATGAGGATGGCGTCGGCGTCGCTGGAAGACGCGGGGAGGCCCTGCAGCCACTTGGTGGTCGATACGGTTTGGAACGGCTTCATGTCTGCCGGGGAGGTTCCTAGTCCGAAGATGACGGCGGCGCGCATGGGGCTCAGGGATTAGCTTCAGCAATTCTAGATTGCATTGGCCGGAGGAAGCTGCCGAGCTTCGCTCGGCTTGGACGGGCGAGGCGCCCGTCCCCGCACGAGCATACACGCACTATTTCGGCAGGCACTTCTCCATGAAATCCACCAGATCTTTTCTCATTTTGTCGTGTTCGGCGCGATCGATGTACACCATGTGTCCCGAGTTGTAGGTGGCGTAGGAAATATTCTGGCGAAACTGCGGGCCGAGGTCGAGGTGATCCATCGTCCAGTTGGCGGCGGCGAAGGGAGTGGCCAGGTCGTAGTAGCCTTCCATCACCAGGATCTTCATATAGGGATTCTTGATCATGGCGGACCGCAACCCGCCCGCCGTGCTGGGAAAGCCTTCCACGGCGTTGCCCCACTGCCAGTCGCGGAAGCCGGGCTGGTCGTAGGCGAAGACCCGGTACGGCATGTCGGACTTGTAGTTCAGTTCGGTGCGCAGGTAGTTGTTGAACGCCGAGGTATAAGGCGGCAGAATGGCGGCGCTCGTAGGATCGTAGAAACCGTCCTCGCCGGGATCGGGGCTTTTAAAGCGACCGTCGAGGCGTCCGGTAACCAGTTTCTGATCGAGCAACAACTCTTTGGTGAATGTGGGAACGTCGATGCGCAGGTCGTGCGCTTCGATCACTTCGGGGCGCAGACCGATATAACGAGACAGTTGCTCGACAATCTTGCGATGTTCGTCAGGGGACAACGCATCGCCTTTACCCAGAGCGAGCGTGTACTCATCGGTTGACCAGCGTACAACCTCTTCGCGCGTCTTCGCCATGTCTTGGGTGAGATCGGCGGAGAGCTTGTGATGATAGCCGGCGATCATGTTGAAGGTTGGCACCAGCAGCAGATAAGGCAGATCGTTCGATTTATTCCATTCGAGCGTCTGGAAATCCACCGCCATCGAGAGCAGGGTCACGCCGTTGAAGGCGATGCCATGGTCGGTCAGATACCCGGCGATGCCGGCGGCGCGAGTGGTGCCGTAGCTCTCTCCGAGCAGGAAGAGCGGAGAACTCCAGCGCTCGTAGCGGGAGAGATAGAGGCGTATGAATTCTCCGAAGGCTTGGACGTCGCCCTTCACGCCCAGAAATTTTTTAGTTAGTTCGGCATTTGCGGCGCGCGAATAACCGGTGGACATGGCGTCGACCATTACTATGTCGCTGCGATCGAGCAGCGTGTCGGGATTGTCCTCCAGACGATAGGGAGCTGCCGGCATGAAGCCGTTGGGCTGCAGCACAACGCGCTTGGGACCGAGCGCGCCCATGTGCAGCCACACTGAAGCCGATCCGGGGCCGCCGTTGAACGCGAAGGTCAGCGGACGGTTTGCGGCTGCCCTTCCGTCGAACGTATAGGCGACGAAAAACATTTCGGCTTCCGTTTTGCCATCGTCGCGCTTGATGGGAAGCCTGCCGGCCGTGGCCGTATAACTGAGACTCGTGCCGTTCACCGTCGTCTGGTGATGTGTGACGATCGGCGGAACTTCCGCGACATCGTAGTGTTCGTCCTTGTCCTTATCTTTATCCTTGTCGGCGGCTTCACTCGCATCGGGCTTGGGAGGCTCGGCGGGCTTGGCGCTTTCCGCGGCCTTCTCGGGAGTTGTGGCATTTGCTGGTGTTGTTGGCTTTTTATCTTTCTTGGACGCAGTCTGCTTCGCGCTGTCGGGTGTCGTGTTCTGGGATTGGTTTTGCGCCACTGCAAATGGAATCGTCAACATGGCTAAAAAGAGAACGATCGGAATTCTCACGCTTGTCTCCGGGGAAAAAGAATTGGATCAGCATTATAGCGCCTTGGCCGATTGCACTTGAAAAAGCCAGAGGGCAACTCCAGACGTGCTAGAATTTGTTGCCCCTGAAACGATTCGCCGGCTCGGTGGCGCAGCAACTCTCTCCACTTACGGAACTGACAAAGTGACCCCAAATCTTAAGTCCCAAGTCGATTCCATCACTTATGCCGACGCCGGTGTCAGCATCGATCGCGGCAACCGCACCAAGCAGCGCATCAAGTATCTGGCCCACAAAACTTTCACCAAGGGAGTGCTGAGCGAGATCGGCGGATTCGGCGGGTTGTTCTCCGTCGACAAGAAATATATAGACCCGGTACTGGTTTCAAGCGTGGACGGCGTGGGCACCAAATTGAAAGTGGCCTTCGAAATGAAAGTGCACCACACCGTGGGTGCCGATCTGGTGAACCACTGCGTGAATGACATCGCGGTGCAAGGCGCAGCACCGTTGTTTTTTATGGATTACCTGGCCACTGGCAAACTCGATCCGGAAATCGTGGAGAGAGTCGTGGGTGGGCTCGCCGAAGCCTGCAAGCACAATGGCTGCGCTTTGATTGGCGGCGAGACTGCCGAAATGCCGGGGTTCTATCCCGAAGGCGAGTACGATCTTGCGGGATTCATTGTCGGAGTGGTCGAACGCGAGCGGATCATCAGCGGCAAAGATGTGCAGGTGGGGGATTGCGTGCTCGGTCTGCCGTCGAATGGCCTGCACACCAATGGATATTCGCTGGCTCGCAAATTGCTCTTCGAAGTCGCGGGCTATTCCCCGGAAACCTTTGTCAGTGAGATCAAGAACAAAGTCGGCAACGAACTCATGCGGAGTCATCGCAGCTATTGGTCGGTGATTAGAAAGATGATCGCGGGCGAGTGCGTGGTGGCGCTGGCGCATATTACGGGCGGCGGTATCGCCGAGAACCTGCCCCGTGTGCTGCCCAAAGGCACGTCGGCCGTGATCGAACTCGGCACCTGGCCGGTGCTGCCTATCTTTGAACATCTGCAGAAACTCGGCAATGTCGCCGAAGAGGAAATGCTCCGCACCTTCAACATGGGCTTGGGTATGCTGATCGTCGTTCCTGCCAAGAAATTCAAGAAGGCGCAGACCCTGCTGGAGCGCGCCGGAGAAAAGTTCTACAGCGTCGGCCGCATCGTTAAGGGCGACCGCAAGGTGATTTTCAGCTAGAGCTGAAAGAGCCCGGTTCGTATCAGGGCATCGCTTTAGCGATGCCGCAAGTTTTAAATCAGATGCCCCTTTTAGGGTCTGGGGCATCAGACACCGAGTTTCAGCAAACTGTTTGACCCTAAGGGCGCCCCACTAGTAGCCGGAAGCCATCAGCGCATCTTCCGCTTCCCACGCGCCGTCGCGAAAAGCGACGCTTCTTCCTGAGATGGCGGGGATACGCTCGCCGGGAACAATGATTCCGACCAGGTTCAACGGATCGGCGGCGGCGATAATTACGCGCTCGCTATTGGCATTCTGCGGCAGCTTACGGTGAGCGCGCAACGACTCGACGGCGACTGGCAGGGCGAACTGCTCTCCCAGAAATCCATCGACGAACCGGCCGCCTCGCACTTCGCCGCGATCCTCGAGACGGCGGTAGCCGATCTGCAGCTCACGCCAGCGCGGCAGATTGGTTTCGCGCACCAGCAGGTCGCGGAAGACCACGCCGTAGCGGCGCAACAACATCCAGCAGCAGGACTCGACGCTCCGGTCGCGATCGGCGCCTTCGGTGTGCAACAGCGACCAGCGACCGGGCGCGTGGCGCGGACGGCGGACTCTGCCTATACCCTTTCCGTTTCCAAAGCCGCCAGATGAGTGTTTCGGTGTCACCAGGGCGCGCAGGTTTTCGAATCCGTCGGCGGTAACGAGGCCCGCGGCGACCAGTTCCCACAGCCCGGTTTCGATTTCCGCTTTTAGGCGGCCAGTCGCCCGCACCATATCGGGGAAGAAAAGCGCGCCGCGATGCTTTAGAAGTTCCAGCAGCGCCTGCGCCACCGGGCTCAAGAACGAAGTAGAAGAGTCTTCCGCTCCGGGATGATGCGGGCGCAACCAGTCGGCATCTTCGCGGACGAAGAATGCGATGGGCGCGACGCGTGTCGGAATCACGCGGCGACGATTCTCGCGTCCATTCTCATCGGTTCCTGTCGTTTCGAGAGTCGCTGGATGCGGGGACAGACGGCCCCATCCGACGGCGCCTGTCAGGCACAACTGATCGAGGTTTGCGGGATCGTAGTCGGAGATTCGACGCACCAGGATGAAACGCTCCCACGCGCTGGCGGGAATTTCAAATCCCTGCAATTGGCGGATCACTTCGAGCGTGCCGTGTTCGCCACGCACTTGCGTACCCGGAGCGATGTGCTGCCAGCGCAACAGCCAGCTCATGAACTGAGATGCGGTGACCGGAGCGATCTGCTTGCGCAAGGTTGCGACGGTCAGGCGATGAATACGAGCCAGCAGGCGGCGCTCGCACCATTCGGTTTCGGGCTCGGCGTGGGAGAAGCTGCCCTCCGCTTTCCGCGCGAGCGCAGTTTGGCTATCTTCCTGGAGCGAATCAACGGATCGGAACTTTCCGCGCAAAATGGCTCCGCTGGCTTCCATACGGAGGAGAGCTTTCTCAACCTCGGAAGGCGCCAGTCCTAGCAACTCGCCAATTTCCGATGCGGTGGTTGGGCCGAGGTGCGCTATCCACCCCTGCACCGCGGTCAGCACGGCGTCGTCAGAGTTCACCACGTCTCGTGGTTGTGTCGTGGCGGGGCTCCATCCCGCTGGGACAGGGCAGAGCCCCGGCACCACATGATGCATTGCCTGGAACCATTCGATCCGCTCGGCGGCGACCCAATACCGTTTGCCTGCCGCTTCTGCGATGATGGCGCGATTATCGAGTTGGAGCCGAACGAAGAAGCTGTGCCAACGGGCGATGAGCTTTGAGCGACGAGCTTCGATTTGCGGTTTTGTTTCCTGAGAGCTGACAGCTGAGAGCTGATAGCTCGCCTCGTCCTGCTGCAGCACAGGCATCATCACCAGTGTGTGCAAGACGTCATGCAGCTCGTCGGCATCGCGCACATCCGGCCACGCCTCCTGCTGCACTTGTGCAATGGCTGCGGGATCTAGCGCTCCGACTTCTTCGAGCACCGACGCCGGCAGCACTCGACGCATCTCGACTGCCCGGGCTCGGCGCTCTTCCAGCGGCGCATCGTCCAGATATGCGTAGGGATTCGCGTTGAGAATCTCGTGTGAGAATTGCGATGGCACCGGAGTGTCCACTGCCAGACAACGAATCCGTCCCTGCTCGATTCCTCGCAAAACCTCGGCCAGGCCATCGATGTCGAGCGCCTCGGTGAGCACGTCTTTCATCACCTCGCGCACCAGCGGATGGTCGGGAATCTTGATGTCGCCCTCGATGTTTTCCTGGCAGGCGGCTACAGCCGGAAATACCGAAGCCAGTAAATCGTCGGAGCGCATGCGCTGAATCTGCGGTGGCACTTTCTTGCCGCCTTGAAAACGCAGCAGAGCGAGGGCTCTGGTCGCATCCCAACGCCAGCGGGTTTGAAAGATGGGCGCGGCCAGCGCCGCTTGTTCCAGGATCGGCGGCATGCTTTCCGAATGGAGGAACTGGAAAACATCCGCCAGCGGAAAGCTGTGCTGTTCGGCGAGCGCGATATTCAATCCATTGTCGGTGGCCGCCGCCTGCAATTCGAAATTGAAGCCGCGGCAGAAGCGCTTGCGCAATGCCAGTCCCCAGGCTTTGTTGATGCGGCCGCCAAAGGGCGCGTGGATAATCAACTGCATCCCGCCGCCCTCATCAAAAAATCTTTCGGCGATGATGGTTGTCTGCGTCGGCACATCGCCCAGCACCGCGCGGCCTTCGATCGTGTACTGAATCAGTTGTTCGGCGCCGGAGAGATCAAGGCCACATTCTTCGTGCAGCCAACTGACCGCGTCGGCTACCACAGGCAAATTCCGCCAGCCTTCGACTGGAACGATGCCGGGCAGGCGGTCGCTAATTTCTTTGCGCAGTTCACCTAGCTGCTGCGAGAGTTCCTCGGTACGAGCCGGAGCTTCGCCCCGCCAGAAAGGCACGCTGGGAGGCGCTCCGTGCGCATCTTCGACCAGCATGCGCGAGGTCCGCGATTCCACCCGCCGGATGCGCCACGAAGTGTTTCCGAGCAGCATGATGTCGCCCGCCAGACTTTCAACGGCAAAATCTTCGTCGACCGTTCCGACGTTTGCGCCATCGGGTTCCGCGACCACCGAGAACAAAGCATTGTCGGGGATTGCGCCTCCGCTGGTAATTGCCGCCAGACGCGCGCCGCGCCGCGCCCGCAGCCTACGGTTGATGTGGTCGTGATGGAGATAAGCGCCATACCGGCCTCGTTGCGTTGCGATTCCTTCCGCCAGCATGGTCAGCACTTCGTCGAACGTCTCGCGAGTGAGGTTGCGATAGGGATAGGCGCGCTTTACGAGCGCGAACAATTCGTCTTCGTCCCATCCGTCGTTGGTAGCGCCGGCGTCCTCGCCGGCTGTCGCGCCAGATGTCACGCCACCTTCGTGTTTGTCCGACCGGTGGGGGCGTGACGCCCCCACGACAGCCGCCGGGACGGCGGCGCTACCAGAAGCCGCGCAACACGCAACGATCTGTTGGGCCAGGATGTCGAGTGACCCTTCAGGAAAAATAAGGCGGTCAAGCTCGCCGCGGCGAATCGCGCGCACGAGCACGGCGCATTCGGCAAGATCGTCGCGCGTGGTGACAAAGAATCGTCCTTTAGGGACTGCGCCTCGCCAGTGGCCCGACCTTCCTACGCGCTGCAACGCGACCGCAATCGAACGCGGCGAACTGATGTGGCACACCAGATCCACCGTTCCGACGTCAATGCCGAGTTCGAGCGATGCGGTCGCCACCAGCACCTTGATCTGACCTTCTTTCAGCTTGCGCTCGGCTTCGAGACGCAGCTTGCGCGACAAACTTCCGTGATGCGCGGCCACGTTTTCCTCGCCCAATCGCTCGCCGAGTTGATGGGCAATACGCTCGGCGAGGCGCCGCGTGTTTACGAAGACAAGGGTCGAGCGGTGCGTGTTCACGAGTTGCACGATGCGTTCGTAAATTTCGTCCCACATTTCGTTCGAAGCGACCGGCCCCAATTCTGTGGCTGGAACCTCGACGCCAAGATCGAGCTTGCGTTTGTGTCCAACGTTGACGATGACGGGATCGGGGCGCGGATTTTGAGGATCGGGAGTCCCAGCGAGGAAGTGCGCGACTTCTTCAATCGGCTTCTGTGTCGCAGAAAGGCCGATGCGCACCGGCGGCCGCTCGGTCAGCGCTTCCAGTCGCTCCAGCGAAAGCGCGAGATGCACGCCGCGCTTGTCGTCGGCTACGGCATGGATTTCGTCGACGATCACGGTTTCGACATCGCGCAGGATGGCGCGGCTCTTTTCGGCCGTCAGCAGGATGTAGAGCGATTCGGGAGTGGTCACCAGAATATGCGGAGGGCGCTTCAGCATGAGGCGCCGATCCTTCATCAAAGTGTCGCCGGTGCGCACCGCCGTGCGGATCTCCGGCATCAGCAGACCGCGATCGCCCGCCATCTGCAGAATTTCTCCCAGCGGGATTTCAAGATTCTTCTGGATGTCATTGCCAAGGGCCTTAAGCGGGGAGACGTAGAGAACCTCGGTGCGATCGCGCAGTTCGCCCGCGAGGGCCTTGCAGACGAGGCGATTGATACAGGCGAGGAAAGCGGCTAGCGTTTTGCCCGATCCGGTGGGCGCCGAGATCAGCGTGGTGTGTCCGGCGAGGATGTGGGGCCAGCCCTGCTCCTGCGGTTCGGTCGGGGTCGAGAAGCGCGCGGTGAACCACTCCTGCACCAGCGGATGAGCCCAAGCGAGGGAAGGGGAGACGTCGGACGGCATGGGAATTATTTTAGCGAGAATTACCGGTTTCGTAAAATGTTCGCCTTCGGGCAGACGGCGATTCGGGTTGACTATGACTATGATGATGAATATGATGAATGTGAATAATTCTTAAAAAGTCGTCGTGAAAGAACCCGACCTGAAAACAGGCCTAGTCATTTAGGAGAACAACGATGCCCAGCGCAAGAGTCTCTGCACTCACCCGGGAAGACATAACCGCAGCCGCCAAGCGATTGCACGGTAGCCGTCCGGCGAAGTGGACGGCGATCGTCGACGGGCGGGAACTGCCAGCCAGGCCTCTTGTCCTTGAGGCAGCAGGAGTACCGCCAAATGATCCCACCAACTCGCACCAGGCTGTCGCAATTTTGAAGGATTTTGGATTTGACGTACTTTACCAGGGCAAGAACCTCTCAAGCGCTCCCGCGGAGATTGAACCACGCGCCACCGACGAGTTGATCCGAAGCCTGCGTGGCCGCTACAAAGATACGCCCTCGATGGTGGAGGATCGGGAGCGTGAGCACCGGGTCGAGAAAGACCGGCTGCCTCGATGAGCAAGACCTATGTGCTCGACGCGAGCGCAATAGTGGATTTTCTGGTGAACGGGCCAGGAGCCCAACGCGTCGAGCGCCTAGTAAATGATGCTCGACCGGCTACACCACTGCTGGTTTCGGCGGTCAACTGGGGAGAGGTCTTCTATATCTCCTGGCAGCGGCATGGTGAGGAATCGGCCAGGCAGACGATGGCCGACCTTTTGCGGCTTCCCATAAGAATCGTTTCCGTCGATGTTCCACAGGTTCTCAGAGCGGGGGAATTGAAAGCGGTGCACAAAATCCCATACGCAGACTGTCTTGCCGCCGCACTAGCAACCCTTAATCAGGCCACACTGGTCACTTCCGACCGCGACTTCGAGAAACTCGGACGCCATTTTCCCATCTTGTGGATCGCCCGCTCCTAATTGAAGGACGTGGTTTCTCACCGGAGGGCACGGCTTGATCGCCCCAACTCTCGAATCAAATGCTGAAAATCGGCGGGCGGCTTGCACTCAATCGAAACGCTCTCGCCCGAGCGCGGATGGACAAACTGAAGATGCGCGGCATGGAGCGCAACCCGCGCAATCAGCGGCTCCGATGATTCCGCCCGGCGGTATTTTCTATCGCCGATAACCGGGTGGCCCAACGCCAGAAATTGCGCTCGGATCTGATTCTGCAATCCTGTCACCAGCTCAACCCGGACGAGCGAAGCATCCACAAAAAGGCGTTCGACGGAATATCGAAGCTCGGCACGAGCCGCTTGCGGGTCTCTCGCCGTGCGCAACTGTTGAAACATTCCTTCCCGTCGAAAATAGTGCACGAGCGTTCCTGCCTCCACACCGAGACGGCCCCGCAATACCGCGAGATACCGCCTTACCGGAGTATGGTCGAGAAACTGGCGCACCAGCGCATTTCGATCCGGACCGGTCTTCGCAAATAGCAGCGCCCCGGAAGCAAAGCGATCGATGCGATGCACGATTAGGGCGCATTGTCTCTTCGGTTTGAGTTTTGCGGCCAGCAGAGACAGAGCGGACGGAGTGTCGGAGCCCTTAACCGGCACCGCCAGGAGTCCGGCCGGTTTGTCGAGAACGACCACGGCATCGTCCTCGTAGAGTACGGAAAGCTCCCGCGAGAAACGAGGCTGGCGCCGGTTTTCCTTTGCCGGCATCGGGTGGGCCGAAACCCGATCCGTCTTTGCCTTACCGCTGCGAGCTTTTCGCGGAAGTTTCTTCATTGGCTAAATGCCTGGCGATCAGGCCATTATCAAACCATTCCGCCCACCACCGCAAATACGCGAGTCGCGTCCGATTACCCGGCCGGCTGGAACCCGGACTACTACCTCTTCTCCGCTTTGTGGTTGGTCTAGTCACTAGAGCGTGTTTCATAAACAGTGTCTCAGGGTAATCCAGAAGCAGGCGAGATAGAAGAAGGCGCGGTAAGTGGAAAGCAGATGCTCATGACGGACCAGCAATCGTCGGAATTGACCGAGCCA
>Ga0182024_10003484_pt1 | contig 37444 bp, 26 predicted proteins | sample P32metaG_FD_120480 | JGI IMG/M metagenome (GOLD analysis project Ga0182024, IMG submission 120480) | Permafrost microbial communities from Stordalen Mire, Sweden - P3-2 metaG (Illumina Assembly) | ecosystem: Environmental > Terrestrial > Soil > Wetlands > Permafrost | place: Sweden: Stordalen...
CATCACCAGCAATCCCAGCCTGTCGCAAAGGTCCAGAAACTCAGGAGCCGGCGGATTGTGGCTCGTGCGAATGGCATTGACGCCCAGTTCCTTTAGCTGGCGCAGCCGCCGTTCCCAAATCTGGACTGGAATCGCGACACCCACGCTGCCTCCGTCCTGGTGGATGCACACGCCTTTCAGTTTCATCCCTACGCCGTTCAGGACGAAGCCGCGATCCGGGTCGAATTCGAGCGTGCGCACTCCGAATACGGTCGACGTCTCGTCCACAGTCCCGTCGCCGGAGCTCAAGCGGCTGCGAAGGGTGTAGAGAACCGGCGAGTCGTTCGACCAAAGTTTCGGCTGGGCAAGGGTCAGCTCCTGGACCAAAATCCGATTGGCGCCGTCGGCGAGGATGTCCTGGGTGGCGGAGGTGGCCAAAATCCGTCCGTCCGCATCGACGAGGTCGGATGCAAGGCTGAATGCCCGGGCGGCTCCCGACTGGTTCTCGACCTCGGTTTCGACATGGACCGCCGCAGACTCCTCCTTCACGTTGTGCGTTGTGACGTAGGTTCCCCAGTGGCCGATGTGAAAGGGATCGGTCAGGCAAAGGCGCACGTTTCTGTAGATTCCGGCGCCTGTATACCAGCGGGAGTCCCCGATCCGAGAATGGTCGACGCGCACGGCCAGAACGTTTTCGTCGGCGCCGAATTTTAGCAAATTTGTCAAATCGCAGGTGTAGCTCTCGTACCCATAGGGACGGCCGCCCACCAAATATCCGTTGAGCCAAACCTCCGAATGATCGTACACGCCGTCCAACTCAAGGGTCACCCGCTTGCCCTGATCCGCCGGGTTCATCTTGAAGTGCTTGCGATACCAGGCGATTCCGCCGGGCGCGAATCCATTGCCGTCGCCGTATTCCTGGCTGAACGGCCCCTCGATGCTCCAATCATGGGGGACGTTGAGCTGCCGCCAGCCCGAGTCGTCCAATTTGGGCTGCATCGCGATCGGCGATCCGCTCAGGGAAAACAGCCAGCCAAAATCGAAATCTTCGTAGGATCTGGCGGCCTGTGCCGCGCAGCCCAACGAGGCAGCAGCGGCGATTGCGACAATCCACTTCTTCCGGCCCAGGAGGTTGTGCATGAGAGAGGTAGGTTAGTTCCGCCGCAGGAGAGTTGATGAGTCAAGCGATGATTTGGCGGCGCGCTCGGTTGGCGAACATCATGGCCGGAACACTTCCTGGATGCCCGTCGATCGGCGAAACGCTGGCGCGTTCCGCTACGTAGCGGAACGCGCCAGCGTTTTGCGAAAGCCTGGCGGCTTCCGCTACGAGGTTTATCCTTAGCTCCATTCTAGACTGACCTCTATTGGAAAATATGCTCAAGTGACCGGATGCAGCTGGAATCCCTGGTCAATCCCGCCGTTTTGACGCAGCCCGTCTACGAGCCCGGCAGGCCGATAGAGGATGTCGCGCGGGAATTGGGCCTCGATCCGGCGGGCATCATAAAGCTCGCCTCGAACGAGAACGCATTCGGACCGTCGCCCAAAGCTGTAGAGGCCGCAAAACGGGCGCTGGAGCATGGCGAGCTTTATCCCGATGGCAGTTGCGTGGTCCTTCGCGATAGACTCGCAAAGGCCCATCGCGTCGGCGCGGACCAGATCATCGTTGGAAACGGTTCGAACGAGATCCTCGAATTTCTCGGCCACGTTTTCCTTCGCCCGGGCGACGAGGCGGTGATGGGAGCGCCTGCGTTCGTCGTTTACAAGCTGGTCACTCTTCTTTTCGGCGCAAAGCCGGTCGAGGTGCCGCTCCTGAATTTCCGCCATGATCTGGCGGCCATGGCGCGGGCCGTCACGCCGCGAACCAAGTTCGTGTTTGTCGCGTCCCCAAACAACCCGACCGGCACCGCCAATTCCGAAGCGGAGTTGCTAGCGTTCGCCCGTGGCCTGCCCGACCACGTGGTCTTCGCCTACGACGGAGCCTACGCGGAATACCAGGAGAATCCTCCCGATCTCCGGCCGCTCATCCGGGAGGGCCGGAAAGTGATCTGCCTCGGGACCTTCTCCAAGATTTACGGCCTCGCGTCGCTGAGGGTGGGGTATGGGTACGCAGGGGCGGAGCTGGCTGCCCTCCTAAACCGCGTCCGCCAGCCTTTCAACGTGAACGCGATCGGCCAGGCGGCGGCGGTCGCAGCGTTGGACGATGTTGAATTTATCGGGCGTTGCGCGCGGGAAAACCGGGTGGGCCTCCGGCGGATCGAGTCGGGCTTGCGCGATATCGGGCTCGAGTGGGTGCCGAGCGAGGCCAATTTCATCCTTGTCCGCGCGGGCGATGGTGCGGGCTGGTTTGCCTCCCTGCAAAAAAAGGGGGTCATCGTCCGACCGCTCGCGCCCTACAAGCTGCCGGAATGGCTGCGAATCACGGTAGGCACGCCCGATCAGAACGAGCGCCTGCTTCGGGAATTGGCGGCGCTCGCCGCAGCCAGATCCAAATAAAATCCCCAAGACGTACCACCGCAGTCCCGCCCTTGCTTTTACAACGAGCGCAGGCTAGTTTCCCGCCCCCCCAATGACACGCTTACTCCGAAACCTATCGCTTTTGCTCATCGCATTGCCCGCTGTGCCCGCAATGGCGCAGCCGAATTCCGTCAAGTACGCCCCGCCGTCCCAGTCGACCCCTATCGGCACGACGTTCGTCGATTTCGACTCGCTCACGCCCAAGATCACCCCGGTTGGCCTGGCCAGGGCGGTCTGGGATGCGCCCACACCGACCCTTGAAAAATTCGAGGTGCACATCACGACGCTCCGGCCCGGAATGCCCTCGCACGCGCCCCATCATCATCCGTGGGAGGAAATGCTCCTGGTAAAGGAGGGGGATTTGACGGTGTCGATCAACGGCCAGACGCATCACGCAGGCCCCGGCGCGCTGATTTTCTTCGCATCGCACGACGTGCACAACGTGGTAGCCGGCGACAAGCCGACGACCTATTATGTGATCAATTTCTATACCGACCTCGTTCACACCGTCCCGGACAAACCGGCCGCCGAGCAGGCCGTGCCGGGCAAGCTCCCTTCCTCGGTGATCGACTGCGATAATATTCCGGCGACGCCCACGCCCACCGGCTCCCGCCGCGTGGTCGTCGACTCACCGACGCTGACTTTTCAAAGGCTCGAAAGCCATATCACGACGCTCAATGCCGGCCAGAGCACCGCTATCAACATGCTCGACTCGGGCGACGAATTCTTTGTCTTAAAATCGGGCACGATCGAGGCGAAGGACAAGGGCGTCGCCTGCCGGCTCACGGCCGGTTCGTTCTTTTATTTTGCCCCGAACGACGGCCGCACATTCAAGAATATCGGCACGACCCCCGCTTCCTACCAGGTGATCAAGGTCGTGTCGGACAAGAGTCCGACGCAGGCTGGATCGTAAGCAGCCGTCAGGACGAGATAGCCTTGCGCAAAACGATTGGCCGGCGCTCGGCTTCGGAAAGCCGCTGATAGAACGCCTCGAGTTCCTGATAGTCGCTCTCGTTGTAAAATCCGGCGCGGCGCTGGAATCGGTTTTGGTACACGACGACATTTCCTTCGGCGCGGTAGGACAGTTCGCAGGACACCATTTTTCCAGTTTCCGTAAATGGATCCGGCAACTCCTCGACGGTGCAACCCGGCGGCAGCGTGAGCCTGAATTCATCATCCACCGAGTCGGTTCCGAGCCAGCAGATGCCGGGCCGGCGTCCCTGCCAATGCACAAGCTTGAATCCACTGGGAAGGATATCGGGAGAAAGGACGACCAATCCACCCCCCAGCGCACGGCCGTACGCCGGCACGGCAAAGCCGAAGTTGAGCCGGTAATTTGCGCTGGCAGCATTCCAATCGTCCGACCATTGGAGGTTGCTCGCGAGTGGGTTCGTCAGATGGATGCGCTGCTCAAGCGCCGACTGGAACCGGTCCTTGGGCAGCGCCCACCGCTCCTGACGGCTGATAGCGCCGCTGAGGCCCGAGTGCTGCTCGTCGATTTTCACGGTCAGCCCTCCTTGCGGATCCATGGCGGCTTCTATCTTTCGCATTATCCCGTTTCCTTCCGGTTCGGGAGCCGGGAGGCGCACGAGCTCGCCCTGCGCCGGATCGACCACCAAGCCGAAGCCCCCCTGATCACCGGGGCTCAACACGCCAAGCGGAGTAATTGGATCGGTCGGATCGAAAATAACCCACTTGCCGGCCGGCCCCCCGACCAAGGGCCATCCGGCCGGAGCATCCGCGCCCGCGGAAATCGCCGTGATCGCATGATTGAATTGGTTGGAGGGCCAATCGCTGCGCACGAAGCTCGGGTTCTCCGCCATCAGGAGGACCACCCGGCCGTCCTCGCCAATCGCTCGAAGCATCGACACAAGCAACGTCGCCTTGTCCTTGCAGTCGCCGTAGCGATTGCGGAGCACCTCGGCGGCCAGATGGGGCCGGTATCCCGCAACCGAATCCTTGTCCAGGGTGATGGCCAGATAGGCAATCTGCCCCTGTACAAATTCGGTAAGCGCACGGATTTTGTCCCAACGGGCCGTCTTGCCCGCCACCAGTTGGTCCGCCTGAGTCTTGACGGCGCCGCTCGGATCCAGGCTCGCGTCCATGATCTGCGCGGCGACCTTGGAGAAGTCCGCCCAGGTGTCGACGTGATTGGCCGAGGCCTCCGCCGGGACGCACCGCACCGAAACCATCATCGTATTGGGGAGAAATCCGGTGGGCAGATCGCGGGGCAGGTTCACAAGGTGGGCGAGCTCCCAGTGGAGCGAACCGGTGCCGGGATCGGTCCTGGGTGTGCGGAGGCTCGGCGTGTCCGAAAACCACTCCAATCGGGCTCCGGGCGCAGGACTGACCTCAAACACCGAGCGCAGGGTCATCATCTGGGGCAGGAACCCGGTTCCCACCGTCGAGAAACCAAGATTTCTTTCGATTTTCACCTCCCACGCCACCGTGCCTCCCGTCTGCACCCGGCCCTGGCCGTCGAATTGCAAGACCCGTTCCGAATCCCAGAAATATTGATTGAACTGCAGGACATGGTCTACAAATGCGCCGCGTTCGTACGAGCGGACCTGCTTCCCGTCGGGCGAAACGGACCACGCTTCCGCGGTTATTACGCGGTCGGTGTCGGCGTTGTAGGCGGTCCCGAACGTCAGATGCGGCAGGCCCGCTTCGCTCTGCAACCGGCGCGCCGAGCGATAGACCGCGACAATCTTTTGGGGAGTGACAAAGTTGATCTCCGTGGATTCCAGCAGTTGGACCGCGTTTGCTTCCGGGCGCCAGGGCGGCTGGGTCGAATTGAGGCAGCTTTGCAGCCATTCCGGGGCGGCGCCCAACGCGGTGGATGCGGCCATTGCCGCGATTGCCGCCCTACAGGCATGCCGCCTCAAAACCATTCCGGTCATTGTGGAGCCGAGGAAGCCGGAGCCGAAGCCGGCTTGGCCTTGGCGACGACCAGTTCGTGCTGATCGCCCTGTGCCACAAGGTCGTACCATTTCTTGAGGGTCGAATAGGCGCTCGCGGGCACGCTGCTTATATCCGAAACGAAGTCGCGCCGGATATGGATTTCATTCGCATTCGCCGTGGCGCCGATCGCCACCTTGTAGCTGAGGACGTCCCCGACGACGGCGGACTGAGGAGCGGTGGGGGCCTCCAGGGAATATCCGTCGGGAAGCCGGAGCGAAATATCGTCGATTTCCTGCCAACGGATGGGGAACTCCACCGAGTACTTGCGATCGGGGGCGGCGAACGGAGGTGGGGCCGCGCCGTGGACGGCAAAGGGCTGGAAGATCAGCCTCGTTTTGGTCGCGGTTGCGTAGCCGGGCCATGTCAGATCGAAATCGTATTCCAACGGCACATCGGGATCGCCCAGTCCGGCGACCGAGGTCACTTTGATCTCAGCCGAGGGGAACTGAGTTTTTAGTCGCCGGGCGACGATCACTTGAAACTGCGAATCGGTGGCGTCGCGCTGGCGCGGCCGCAAGGCGATGGCGGGTTCGCCGGTCAGTCGCCGATGGGCGTGGCCTTCAAGGCTGCCGTCCGGATTAAGCGTAAAGCTCCCGGTTTCTTCAATGGTCGATTGCGACGCCGAAGTGTACGGCACATCGACGAACTCCTGCTTGCCATCCTGGGCGACCAGTCCGACTCCGTTTTGAAAGCGCGCGGGAACCCAGCCGAAGGGGACCCAATCTTGCAGGTTGGGCAGCGAGAACTTCCAAGCGCCGTCCACTTTGACCCGCGCTGCAATCTGAGGAACGAACATTGCGGACGGCAGACGGGGATTGAAAGGCATCACGTTGCGGTTGGGCAGCAGCACGGCTTGCGACTCGATTCCGAACGCGCGGTCCATCGCGATCTCCAGCCAAAGAAAATCGCCCGCTGTCACGGTGCCTTTCGGATGCTTTTCGAAATCCATCACAATATCGAGCGGCATGTCGGCGTAGTGGGAAATCACCGGGCCCTTGCCCGCGAGGCTTTCGCGAAAACTCATATACCGATCATGGACGTAATTGTGGATCAAGCGCGCCTTCTCGGTTTCGGATTTCGCCCCGGCGACGACTTTCTTTGCTTCATTTACCTGCGCCTGGAGGAAATACATCGTGGCGTCCGCCTCGATCAGGCTGACTTTCGCGGCCACGGGCGCCCACGGACCGTCGCTGGACACGATGCGTACCGCACTCATCGTGTGCCGCAGCGCCAACATCGTGTTGTCCTCGTTGTCAAAAACCGTCAGAGACCGGCTGTTGATGCTGGGCGACATGGGCTCGTCCACCAGGGGAGGCAGATTGGACGCAGAGATATGATAAACTGCGCTCTTCTGGTCAAAAGATTGATCAATGGCCAGGTGGGTGGGGTTGGCGGAAAATGCGGCGCCGTTGAATTCCTTCCCCTGAAACAGATCCACGATGCAATCCACGTGGCGCACCGGGATATTCAACCTTTGCAGGTTCTTGATGAAGTTGTACGAGGTGCGCAGCTTGGATTCTGTTTGGAACTCGAGCACCGAGCCTGGCGTAATCCCTTCCACAGCGACAAATTGCTCGTTGAGCACCGGTCCCTCGCTGCCAAACAGACGCTGGAGGAACGTGTCCTCCGTGGCGCGATGCTGCAGCGGGCGTTCATGAATGGAGTCCTGGCCGATCTCGCGGACGGTCCCGTCCGGCAGGGTGAGGCGGCCGCGGATCGTGACGTCGGATAACTTGATGTCTTCAACAGTCGCTTCAACCGCCGCGAGCCGAGTGATGTCCTCGGTTCGGGAAGGATCGTAGACTTTATACCGGATGTACTCGGTCACTCGGCGCCCGGTAAGAGCCATATCGTGATCGTTGATCTCGATTTTCCAGAAAAGCACCTCTGCAGGCGCGTCGGGATTGTCCGCGGAATGGGTGTCGGCGAGGTCCGCCGGCGAGACCGGATCCCAGGTTGCAGCGTCTTCGGCGCGTGCCGCGCGCGGCGAACCCGCCCAAAGAAGGGCGGTCAGCGCGGTGCTGAATACCCATTTGAAATGGCTGCGAGTTCCGAGGCTGGCAAACGGCGGGATGGGGGGCATTGCGAGTGTGGCGAAATGAATAGGGGACCAAAGGCGATCGGGAAGCCTTGGGACGGCTGCATTCTGCCGTGAAAGCCTGTACCAAGTGTCGGCCATGGTGCCAAGCCAATGTTACTCTGACAGGACGACCCGCGTGCCGTCCGGATCGATGACGCTCGTCTGCCGCTTGCCATCCGCGGCGGCGCTCACCGGCGCCGGCTCGGGAAATTCCCCGGATCGCGACCGGGCCGTCAGAATTTCGGCCGCCTTTGCCGCATCTGGAACCACCAAAGTGAACTGGGGAACCGAGCGCGCCCCCGGGGCATCCGGCTTCCTGTCCGCGGGCAACAGCTCGACGAAGTCGGTTCCATCAGACACTTGCATGCGGGTCGCCCCGCCGACCGTACCAATTTCCCTAAATCCGAGGATGTCCCGGTAGAATCTTGCCGCCGCGGGAAGGTCGGCGACGGCGATCGTCGCCGAGCGCAAATGGGAGGAGATCCGCGCGTCCGGCAGGCTTTTCCCCTGGTGCTGCATCAGCTGGCCATCGGGTTCCAACTGGGTCACCTCAAACGGGTGGCCATCCGGATCCCTGACTCCCATGATCAGATCGCCGACGCGGGCCGGATGCGGCGCGGCGACAGCGATGCCCCGGGCTGTCAGGTAATCGTGAAGCGCCGCCGCGTTGTCGACCAATAGACCCAGGTGGTCCAAATTGTCGCCGTTGGGCTTTATCTTGGAAGCATCGGGAAAAAGGTAGATCACCTGGCGCTCGTTCACCTTAACGACCGCCATCTGAAGCGTGCCGTCTGGATGGTTCAGCACGTAAGGCTCCCCGAACCCCAAGTAGCTTTCGTAAAATGCCCGGGCTTTCCCGATATCCCGGACCCAAAATCCGACGTGGTAGAGTGTCGGAATATGGAAGTTGCGCGGCACTTCCGCGCGGAGGAGCGGGCTCAAGCCGAATAGGGCGAATGCGAGAATCAGCCGGATCATGGCGGGCCGGTGAGGCGGCGGCACCTCACCCTTATTCCAGCGCGAATTCCCGCCTTACCTGGGCCAGGAACTTTGCGATCCTTTCGGTCGGATCTCCCGCGTCGAGCGCCTCGAAGGGAAGGAAGCCGCGGTAACCGCTTTGGTCGATCAGCGCTTTCAGCCGCTTCAAATCGACCGGCATCACCGTCTTGCCCGAACCCACCTGCTCCTTGATCTGCCAGGAGACGGCGTAGGGCACCAGTTTCTGGATCTCCGCGTAGGGATCGCCCTGCCGCAGGCTGCCGATGTCGAGGATGACGCCAAACCATTCCGAGTTCACGCCGTTGGCGAGTTGGATCACCTGGTCGGCCGTCTTCAGGAAGTCGTCGTGGGGCTGGACCGCGACGATGACTCCGTGGCTGCGTCCGTAGTCCGCGCACTCCTTGATGTCGTCCACGATCCAGGCCAGCACTTCGTCGAACGTGTGGCCCGCCGGCAAACCCGTGCCCGAGAAGATGCGCAGGGCGGGAGCGCCCAGCTTGCTCGCGACCTCGATCCAGTTCTTGACCATTTGGACGTCGGCTTTGCGGCTGGCGGAATCGGCCGTCGCGAAATTGTTCCGCACCCCGGTGCCGCTGATCGAGACCCCGTTGACGAAGGCGGTCCGCTTGAGCCTGTAAATATAGTCGTCCTCCGGCACCTTCGGATATCCGGGCATGTAGTACCCGGTGGGATCGAATGCGTCCACGCCCTGCTCGGCGCAAAAACGGATGACGTCATCGAGAGTCATCGTGCCGGCCCGCAACGGGCCATTGAAAGAATAGGCGTTGAGCGAAAGCTTGAGCTTGAGCCCAGCCGCGCGCGCAATGCGGGGGTCGGCGCGCGCGGGACGGGGGAAAGCCCGGCATGCCGCGGCAGCCAGGCCTCCCAGGCCCTGTATGAAATGACGGCGCGGGATGGAGTCGGAGGTTTTCATGGTATTTATCGGACTCCCGATCCGCCAACGGTGCTTGCCGCCGAGTTTCAGGGCTTGCCGACCCGGGTGGAGTACGTCCGAGTGAAGCCTGTCGCGGGAATTGAGATCGTGTATGAGATCCCTTTGGGATCGACGGACATCTTGATGATGTTCCCGTCGCACGTGTTGGGATCGGAGCCCATGTTAGCGATGTACGCGTCGGACGTGTTGTCCTCGGGGTCCTCCGGCCGGAGGTTTTTGTGTATCTGGTACATCGCCACGATCCCTGGAGACGACGTCAGGCCCTGGATCGTCGACTTGGCGGTGCCTTTCTTGATGCCGTTGTTCATCACCGAGACCTTCGGCGCGAGGCTGTGGATGAGCACGGGATTGTTGCTAAAATCCAGGCCGTGGTGGTCGACCTGATACACATCTACCTGGCCGATCCGGTTGACCGGAGTGACGACCCGGCCTTCCATGTTCCAAGTCAGGTCGCCTCCGTCCCAGAATCGGAAGGGGCCAAAATCCAGGACCCAGGCGCTGCTCAGGTCGTTGTCCGTCGAGGCCAGCGTCTTTGCGGTGTTTTCGCCCGCAATTGGGTTCGGTCCGGCTCCGGGGAGCGGATCGACAATCTGCCCTCCGCTGACAACGCAGCGGAGCCGCAGGGGGGCGGAGCCTTCGGCCTGCCGGAGGGGGAGGATGAGCCCTGCCGTCACCCGGTTCCTGCCGTCGGCCACGAAGTCCCGGTACGGCCGGCTCGTCAAGATCCAGAGCGCGTCGCTCGGACTGTGGTCCGGATCGTGGTCTGGAATGCCCCGGTCATAGACCTGGCCGATCGGAATGAGCGCCGACAGCGGCGCCGCGCCGCCGAAGTGGTCGAGGTGATAATGCGTCAAGATGAAGTAGTCTATCCGCTTCAATCCCGCCGCGACGGCTGTCCGATGGATCCGGCCCGCGTCGCGGGTTCCCGGATTGCCGGCGTCGATCAGGACGGATTCGCCGGCGGGAGTGACGATCAGCGTGGCGCCTCCGCCTTCCACATCGTTCCAATAGACGTCGAGGCGGCCGTCGCTCGAATCGGCGAAGGCGCCTGCCGCGAGGAAAAGGCCCACGATCGGGCCCAGCACCAGGATTGGGGTCTTCATAGGGTGGGGGAGAAGGAAGGAAGGTTCTTCCCCTGGAGTCAAATTTTCCGATCGACCGGAGTCTTGGGCAGGATCTCCGGCTCGCTTACTTGCTATTATCCAATCCATGCGCACCTCCAGCCTGGATATCCTCGAGAAAACGAAGTTGTCTCCGGATCAGGCCCGTGCAATTTTGAGGGTTATGGAAGCCGAATTGACCGCCAGCCAAAACGAGATCGCTACCAGGATCGACCTGCGGGATGGATTTCATGCGCTGGAACTAAAGATAGAATCCGTCCGCAGCGACTTGGTGCGGTGGGTGTTTGTGTGCATTTTTGGCCACGCAGCTCTGCTCGCCGGAGTAGTTTACTTCGTTCTCAATTACGTGCGAAAGTAGCGGCCAGCCGGCGAACAGCCGCGTTCGCGGGCCCGCCGGTTCTTCTCTGTTGACACCGCCGCTTCGCACAAAGTGACACTGAAGCCTGCCATGGCCGCTTCCGCACGTCTGCCGCACTTCCATGTTGTCGGTTTTACCGGCCACAGGCGGCTCGAGGATGCTCCCGGCGTTGCGGGCGCCATCCGGGAGGTGATCGCCACCCTGCGACGGGAGGGGCCCGGCGAGTGGATCGGTTTGTCGTCAGCCGCTGCAGGTAGCGACACGCTCTTTGCACGGGAGGCGCTGGCTCAAGGGTGCTCCTGGCATGTGGTGCTTCCCATGGCCCCGGCTGAATTTAAGCGCGACTTCAGCGATGCGGAATGGCGCGAAACCGAAGATTTGCTCGCTCGAGCCGAACAGGTCCAGGTTTTCAACGAAACCGGAGAGCGGGAGGATGCCTATCTCGACGCAGGGATGGAGACCGTGCATGGTGCGGACATTGTCCTGGCGGTTTGGGATGGCGAGCCGGCGCGCGGCAAGGGCGGCACGGCCGATGTGATTGCCTACGCGCGGGATCTGGGCCGCCCCCTGTTCATCATTGACGTCCAGACGCTCACGGTTCGGCGCGAGAATGGGTCGGCGGCCGCCGCGCACGACCACGATCTGGAGTATTTCAATGGTCTGCCCGAGGCGCCGACGCTCGGGGAAGCCGCCAATCCATTTGGAGCACCGGATGAGATTCTGGCATTCCAGCGCAAGGTGGATCTCAAAGCCAGCCGCGGAGCACCGCAATTTAGGCGGTTGATCGCCTCGACGACCATTCTCCATGTGCTGGCGACGCTGGTCGCCGCCGCCGCCCTGGCATTTGCCATCCATGGCGCAATCCTGCCCTGGATAAAGCTCGCCTGCCTGGCCGGAGCCCTGGCGGTGGCGCTCCTTTTACGGAAGCAAGGCGCTCACCATCACTGGGTCCGCTGCCGGCTCGCGGCGGAATTCTGCCGGTCGGCGCTCGCCACTTGGGGCTTGCCGCGAAACGCGCTGATTTTCGCCGAACTTGATTTGCCGGGCATGCGGCTTCTGGTGCGGGCACTTGAGGTCATGCACCATCGGACATCTGGAGCGAAGCCGGTGGTGATGGACGATTTCAAACGTCTCTACATCGCGCACCGCGTGGATGACCAGCTCGGCTATTATAAGCGGCGCCTGGCTCAGGCGATGCCTCAGCTTGTCTGGCTGCGCTCCGGGTTTTGGCTGACCACGCTGGCGGCAATCGCCTGCACGGCGGCCTACGCGGTGCACAGGGTCTGGAACTATGCGGAAATTCCGCTCGGGGTGGAGGAATGGCTTTTCTATTTCCTGCCAATTTCCCTGCCAGTCTTGGCGGCGGCGTTGATCTCCCTCATTTCGATCAACGACCTCCATCGGCGCGTGGCCCGATACCGGGAGATGTGCGCAATCCTGCAGGCAGCGCGCAAACAGATCGCCTACAGCCGTACATGGAGCAGCTTGGAACGCGTTGTTCAGCAGACCGAGCAGGCGCTGCTCCAAGAGGTGATCGAATGGCATTCGATCACGAGTTTTGCGGAATCACACTAGACTAGGACTACCGCATCCAGAGCCATCCGAACGTTCCGGCCGTCAACCCGGCGTATATCAACCCGTCCACCGTGGTTTTGATGGTTGTAAGCCAGGAGCGGCGGTACCAGATCGACATCTGCCAGATGGCGGCGGCGTAGCCCATAAATGAGGCCACGCCGGCGAACCGGAACACAACCGCGAATTTCGCTCCGTACGGAAGGGCATGTCCGACAATGTAGGCTGTCAAATAATTGACCACGATCAAATAGAGGAACCAAAAGAGGAGGCTTTTCCCCATATGAAACGGACCATTTGGCATAACCGTGATTCCCATGACCGGACCTTTTTTCAGTTTTTCGGCAAACTCCGCAGATTTCATTTCCGCGGTGCTGAAACACCGGGGAACGACATAGTCGCCCGGCGGAATTGAAAACGGCCGCAAGGCATCCATCACCTTGTCCTCCTGGGGCAACTTTAGATAGTCGCCCTTGTGCCAGGGAAGCGCCATGTGAATGATGAAACTTGCGACGAATACAAAAACGGACGACAGAAGGATCGGTGACCAAAGTGCAAGCAAGACGGACATGTTGATCTCCTTGGATAACCTGACGTTGTACGATGGGGTTGGGCGGCCTGCCGCTGCTGAGGATGGCCGAGGGTGGCAAACCTCCCGGCATCCGTCAATCCGCCTTCTGTCGACTGGGCCCCGACTCGATTCGAAATGAAATTCCAAGACTACTACGAAACGCTGGGCGTCCCCCGCACCGCGTCATCGGATGAGATCAAGCAGGCCTTCCGCAAGCTCGCCCGGCGTTACCACCCCGATGTGGCCAAGAACAAGGTCGCCGGAGAGGCGAAGTTCAAGGAGATCAACGAAGCCTATGAGGTTTTGGGCGATCCGGATAAACGGCGCCGTTACGACGAACTGGGGGCGGATTGGCAGGAGGGCGGCCGCGCTTCTTCGGCTGCCGCGGAAGACGGTCGCGGCCAGAGGCGCCCGCGCGCGGGCGAGCCCGAATTCGAATTCGGCGGCACCGGCTTCAGCGATTTTTTCGAATCGTTCTTCGGCAGCAGGCGTTCGGGATTTGGCACCCATCGCCAGCCCGGGGGCCGCGCAGTCGGTGACGAGGATGCGTTTGCATACGGAGGCCAGGATGTCGAAGCCGACATTCTCGTCACCCTGGAAGAAGTTTTGCACGGTTCCCAGCGCAAGGTGACCCTTCGGCGGCCCGGCGGCGACGGCAAGGCCGACCGCACCGACACCTACAAGGTTCGCATCCCGCCGGGCGTGCGCGAAGGCCAGCGCATCCGCCTCGCCGGCCAGGGGGAAAGCGGAGCGGGAGGCGGATCCGCGGGCGACCTCTATCTGCGGGTGCGGCTCGCGCGCCATCCCTATCTTAGCGTGCAGGCGGCGGACCTTCTCTGCGATCTGGATCTCGCTCCGTGGGAAGCGGTGCTCGGGACCCAAACGAAAATTCCGACGCTCGATGGCGCAACGTCGCTCCGGGTGCCGGCAGGCACGGCGGCCGGAAGCCGGCTTCGCCTGCGCGGGCTCGGCTTGCCCCGCGAGGACGGCACGCGCGGGGACCTATATGCCACCGTGCGGATCCGGACGCCGTCTTCGGTATCGGAGGCTGAACGCGCATTGTGGGAGCAGCTGGCCCGAACTTCGACATTCAAGGCAAGGAACGAATCATGAGCGCTCGAAAGATATCCAGAAAATATTCCGTGGCGCTGATCCGCGTGACTGAGACCGGTCCTGCGACCTATTCGCTTGAGGCCGCCGCGCGCCTTGCCGGCGTGCGCCCGGAAATTCTCCGGAAATACTGCCGGCTCGGCCTATTCGGCGAAGCGCGCGCGCGGCCGGAGACAGATCCGATCTTTGACGACGATGCGCTCTATGAGTTGCGCCGATTCGAGCATTACCGCCGCAATTACGGGATGAACCGAAGATCGCTCCGGCTGGTCTGCAACCTGTGGCGCGAGGTAGAACGGCTGGAGGCCGAACTCCGGTTTCTGCGCGGCCTGTGAGGCGGGCGCCGGGGAGGAATCTGACGGAGAAATTTATCGACCCGGCGGCGAGGATCGGGCTATATCCGCCGATACCCCGCAATGCGAACCCTGTTGCTTCCTTTTGTCCTGATGCTTGCGACCGCCGCGGTCGCGTCCGCAGCCAATGACGGTCCCGTGTACGAGCTTCGGACCTACACGGCCGCTCCCGGTCGCATGGCGGATGTCCTGGCGCGTTTTCGGGATCACACGATCACCATATTCAACCGGCATGACATGGTGAGCGTGGGCTATTGGGTGCCCCAGGATGCGAAGGATGGGGCGGGTGAAAAGCTCATCTACCTCCTGCGCCACCCGAGCCGGGAGGCGGCTGTGAAAAACTGGGCCGCATTCCGCGCCGACCCTGAGTGGCAGACTGTAACCAAGGCCAGCGAGGCGAATGGGAAGATCGTAATCCATACCGAGTCGGTCTTCCTCGCGCCGGCCGATTTTTCGCCCGAGGTGGGGACGGGTTCCGGTCCGGGCGCCCCGCGGGTTTTCGAATTGCGCATTTACACAACGCCCGAGGGAAAACTCACGGAGCTCGACAACCGATTCCGCTCGCCGGAGCGCACCTACTTCGTTCGGCACGGGATGATGGAGGTCGGATATTTCCACCCGCTCGACGCGGATGCCGGCGCAGGCCACACCCTGGTGTATATGCTGGCCCACGCAAGCCGCGACGCCGCGACCGCTTCGTGGGCCGGCTTTCGCGCCGACCCGGACTGGATCGCGCTAAAGGCCGCGACGGAAAAAAACGGCGCCCTGACGACCAAGACTGTGTCGATTTTCCTCACCCCGACCGAGTTTTCTCCGCTTAAGTGATTTCGGCGCCGGAGGCTTTGGGCCTAAGGGAGCAACTGGCCGGGCAGTAGCACCGCTCTTGTCTATCTTCGGCAAAAAGAACTTCGTGCAAATTGCCGTAATCCTTTTCCTCAATTCGTCGATTTTGTTTACACTTTTCATTGGATGGTGAAATGCGGGCTCTTTTCGCGTTATATTTTACCTAGTTACGCGTAAGGCACTTACCACCTTATTGCATTTATAAAAAACCGTGCGGCATGATTAATGCACGTTGTTCGCGCACCCATTTCTGCGTTTTATCGTCGCTTAGCCTCATCCTATGCTCACCCATCGACTTTCCTTTGTCCCCATTCCCGCCATGAAAATGCGTTTTACCGCCCTCATCGCTTTGGCGATTGCCTCATCGATTCAACTGAAGGCCCAGACCTCGTGGGATTTTTCGGGCGAAGGCGCCTTCACCACTCCAGGGAATTGGAGCGCCGGTTTGCCCAGCGGCACGACCGATACGTTCATCACCAACGGGACTAATACGACGCCATCGGTCGTCACCCTGACCGGCTCCGGAAATGTTCAGAACTTTACCATGGGCGGATTCGATTCCCTGAATATTACTCTCAATTCGAGTTTTTATGTTTCGGGAAGCACGGCTTCCAATGGCGGGGTCATCAATGTCAATGGCGGCGACGCCTACAATACTTACTTCTGGGCCAATAGCAGCAACGTGACGCTGCAGGGTGGCGGCACGGTGAACTTGAACACCCTCACCGGAGGAAACAGCGCCGTGATCTTGCAGGGGGCCAGCAATGAAACGCTGACGAACTTCAATAACACTATCCAGGGCTCGGGCATCATTGGGGACAATGGCTTGACGCTCGTAAATCAGGCGGGCGGAACGATCGATGCGAACGGAGCGGTCAACGCTAACTCCAGCGGCGGTGCGCTGTTGCTGCAGGGCTTGTCGGCATCCACCAACGCAGGTTTGATGGAAGCCACCGGCACCGGCGTCCTGAATATCAATGGAGTCACAATCAACAATGCCGGCGGCACCATAACCGCAAGCTCCGGAGGGACGGTGCAGCTGTACGGCAACACAGACATCCAGGGCGGGACGCTTACCAATAGCAGCAGTACCCTGGGTACGGCGTCAGGGAATGTGTATCTGGATGGGAGCACAGCCGCGGGCGCAATCACGCTCAATGGCACCTACACGACCGCGCTGAACACTTCCACTTTCCTGGCCGGAACGATCAACAACAACAACATCATCGACGTCAATGGCGGCAACGTCTATAATACTTTCCTCTGGACCGATGGCAGCAACGTGACGCTGCAGGGTGGCGGCACGGTGAACTTGAACACCCTCACCGGAGGAAACAACGCCATCCTCTTGCAGGGGGCCAGCAATGAGACGCTGACCAACGTCGATAACACCATTCAGGGCTCGGGCATCATTGGGGACAATGGCTTGACGCTCGTAAATCAGGCGGGTGGAACGATCATTGCAAACGGAGCGGTCAACGCTAACTCCAGCGGCGGCGCGCTGGCCCTGCAGAGCCTGACGCTCACCAACGCAGGTTTGCTGGAAGCTACCGGCAGCGGCGTCTTGAATATCAATGGAGTCACAATCAACAATTCCGGCGGAAATATAACCGCAAACTCCGGGTCGACGGTGCAACTGTACGGCAACACAACAATCCAGGGCGGGACGCTGACCAATAGCGGCGGAACCCTGGGCACGCTCTCAGGGTACGGCGTGTCTTTGGATGGGAGCACATACGGCGCGATCACGCTCAACGGCACGTACACGGGCCAGCTGAACACTAGCACTTATATTACTGGCACGATTAACAACACGGGCAACATCCAGCTCAATGGCGGCGACGGCTACAATGCTTTCCTGACCACCAATAGCTCCGCCGTGACGTTGCAGGGCGGCGGCACGGTGACATTGAGCACCGCAAGCGGAGGAAATAACGCCATCATCATGCAGAACAGCAGCAATGAGACGCTGACCAACGTCGATAACACGATCCAGGGGAACGGCATCATCGGGAACAATGGCCTGACGCTCATCAACCAGGGCACGATCAATGCAAACGTCAGCGGCGGTGCGCTGGCTCTGCAGAGCTTGGCGCTCACCAACCCAGGTTTGGTGGAAGCTACCGGCGGCGGTGTACTGAATATTAACGGGATCACGGTCGACAATTCCGGCGGCACCATAACCGCAAACTCAGGGTCGACGGTGCAACTGTACGGCAACGCAGACATCCAGGGCGGGACCCTGACCAATAATGGCGGAACCCTGGGCACGCTGTCAGGGTACGGCGTGTCTTTGGATGGGAGCACATACGGCGCGATAACGCTCAACGGCGCGTACACGGGCCAGCTGAACACTACCACTTATATTACTGGAACGGTTAACAACAACAGCAGCATCAATCTCGATGGCGGCGCCGGCTACAATGCTTTCCTGACTGCCAATAGCCTCAACGTGACGTTGCAGGGTAGCGGCACGGTGAATTTGAACACCCTCACCGGTGGAAACAACGCCATCATCACCCAGAATAGCGCCGGGGAGACGCTAACCAACGTCAATAACACCATCCAAGGTTCGGGCATCATTGGGAACAATGGCCTGACGCTAATAAACCAGGCGGGCGGAACGATCGATGCGAACGGAGCGGTCAATGCGAACTCGAGCGGAGGTGCGCTGGCCCTGCAGAGTCTGCAGCTCACCAACGAAGGTTTGGTGGAAGCTACAGGCAGCGGCGTCTTGAATATCAATGGAGTTACAGTCAACAATTCCGGCGGAAACATAACCGCAAACTCCGGGGGAACAGTGCAACTGTATGGCAATGCGGACATCCAGGGCGGCACGCTGACCAATAGCGGCGGAACGCTGGGCACGCCGTCCAATGGCAACGCAACTCTGGATGGGACCACAAACGGTGCAATCACACTCAATGGCACCTACACCGGCGCGCTGAACACTTCAACTTACCTGATTGGAACGATTAACGACACAGGCAATATCCAGCTCAATGGCGGCGACGGCTACAATGGCATCCTGACTGTCGAAGGCACCAACGTTACCCTGCAGGGCGGCGGCACGGTGACTTTGAATACCGCTAGCGGAGGGAACAACGCAATCATCAACCAGGCGGCCGCCGGGGAGACGCTGACGAATGTCGATAACACAATCCAGGGTAACGGCATCATTGGGGAGAATGGCCTTGCCCTGAACAACGAATCGAGCGGAACCGTGCTGGCCAACGTTTCGGGAGGGACCCTGGCCCTCAACGGGGGCGGCGCCGTCACGAACTCCGGCACGTTCCAGGTGAGCGCCGGGAGCACGATGGCGGTCTCATCGCCTCTTACGAATTTTAGCGCCGGCACCCTGACCGGGGGCACTTATATCGTGGCGGGCAACACGACGAATACAGGCACGATGCAGATCAACTCGTTCGGCAGTACGGGCGGCGAACTCGTCACGAACTCGGCGACCATTGCTCTGAACGGCGTCAATTCGAATCTGACGGATTCGACTGGTCTGAATGCCCTCAATAATGGGGTGACTGGCCTAACCACAAACACGGCGACGGGCAGCTTTGACATAAGCCAAAACCGCGTCTTTACCTCAGTCGGCAACTTGAGCAATGCCGGCAGCGTTCAGGTCTCGGGCGCCAGCACCAATTTGATTGTCGGTCCGGTCGGGGTAGACACCTACACACAGACCGCCGGCAGCACATTGCTTACAACTGGCGGCACGTTGACGGCGGCCAATACCCATATTTCCGGGGGCACGGTGTACCTTAACAATGGCAACATTGTTTCAGCTGCAGTGACCAATGACGCTGCGGGAACCATAACGGGATCCGGATCGATCACATCCGCTACGGTTTCAAATCAAGGCCTGATTCAGGCTGCCGGCCCGTCGCTCACGCTGAGCAACGGTGTTACGGGGACGGGGACGCTGCAGTCCAATGAAAACTCCGATCTGAGCTTGGCGGGTGGCGTGACTTCAAGCACGACCGGAACGCTGGAGCTCTCCGGGCCGGTCTTCGCGGCAACCCAGCTCGCCCTGGGAACCAATAATGTGACGGTCTCGACGATCTACACCAATTCGAACTTTGGCGTGGGCAACAGTTTCAATAACCACGCGAACGTAACGGGAACGGGGAAGATCCTCGCCTCCGGCAACGCCGCTTTGACGATCACCGGTGCGGACGTGACCAATGGCGGGACCGCGACGCCAAGCCTTGCTAATTTTGGCAACGTCCATGTGAACCAGACGGTGACGGACACTTTTGCCATTCAGAACTCCGGCACAACCGGTCCATCCGTGACGGGTGCGATTCAGACAAGTGTCAATGGAGGCAACATCACGTCCCCCGCGCTATCCGGGACCGGCGTGACCGCGCAAAATTTCGCCCAACTGGCGCCCGGGCAGTCGACGGGAACGTACAGCGTGACGTATGCGCCGACGACGGCGGGCGCGCTGGCCGGGGGACAAACGATTCACGTCGCCAGTAATTTCGACAACGTAACGGGGCCGACGCTGACCGTGGGAAGCGGGGCGGCCTACGCTTATGCGGCGGTGAACACGCTTTCAACGCCGATCAATCTTGGCCCCGTCCATGTGGGCGGGACGCTGAGCACGGCGCTCAACATCACCAACACGGCGGCTCCGACCGGGGGCTACACGGAGAACTTGGGCGCATCCCTCGGGGGAACGACCGGAGCCGCAACTTCCGCAGGTTCGATCACCGGCCTCGGCGCGGGGGGCAGCAGCAGCGCGATCAGTGTGGGCCTGAACACAGGGACAGCGGGCGCCCTGACGGGCACGGCGACCGTGGGTTTCACCTCCCAGGCGATTGCCGCCGGGCTGACCAACACAAGCCTTGGTTCGCAGACCGTCACCATCAATGGAACCGCCTATAACCTCGCGCAGGTGACCCTGGGATCGATCAACATTGGCAACGTCCTGGTCGGTTCAAATCCGACCGTAAACCTGAACGTGTTAAACAGCGGCCCGGCCGGCAGCTATACCGAGGGCCTGGATGCCTTGGTCAACAGCATCAACACGACCTTGAATTCCGTCTCCGCCCCGACCCTGCTCGCCAGCACCAACAGCCTGACCAATATTGGAGTCGGCACCTCGCAGAACCTGCAATTCACGCTCAATACATCCGCCGCGGGCACGATCGGAGGGAATGTGGCGGTCAACCTATTTTCCGACGGATTGACCACCAGCGGCCTCGGCACCACATTCTTGGGAACCCAGAGCGCGTCCGTAGTGGGCATAATCGCCAATGTCGGCAACCTTGCCAACCCGAGCGCGGCGACGCCCAATCCGGTGACCCTCAACGCGCGTGTGGGAGCGGCTTCACCCACGCAGGCATTGTCGATCATGAATATTGCGGATGGGGGCAATCAGGAAGGTTTGAATGCCTCGATCAGCACGGCATCCACAGGTGTGACGGCGAGCGGCTCATTCACGAGCCTCGCCGCGGGCAGCACCAACAACAGCAGCCTGGTTGTTGGCATCAACACCGCGACGGCCGGCTCGAGGAACGGCTCGGCGACGATCGCCCTGGCCTCGGACGGGACGTACAACAGCGGAGTCACGACGTCTTTGGGCACCCAGACGATCACCGTCCAAGGCGGGGTTTACCAGGAGGCTGCAGCGACGATCGCGCCGGTTAACACCGTCAACCTGGGCAACTCCCGAATCGGCGGGACATTGGGCCAGTCGCTGACGATCACCAATTCGGCTCCGAACACGGGCGGCTACACCGAGAATTTGGGCGGTTCTTTCGTGGCGGCCAGCCAGACCGGGTCGGCCAACGCTGCCACAGGCTCGTTCACTGGGGTGGCGCAGGGGGCAAGCAGCAATGCGATCGGCGTGGGCCTGTCTACAGGCACCGCGGGCGCTATCGCGGGAAGCGTGACCTTGGCCTTCGAGACCGAAGCGATCAATGGCAGCGGACTGGGCACGGCCAGCATTGGCACGCAAACGGTCAACCTGAGCGGTGGGGTCTATCAGGCGGCCGAGGCGAACACACTTCCGACGACAATCAATTTGGGAACGGTGCGCACGGGAACGGTCGTAAATTCAACCTCCGCCCCCGCCCTCGCCCTGTCGATCCAAAACGTTGCGCCGGCAACCAGCGGGTACACCGAGAACCTCGGAGCCTCTTTTGGGGCGGTGAGCTCCGGCTTGACCGGGTCGGGCAGCCCCATAAACGGAATCACAGTCGGCAGCACCAGCAATGCGATGGCGCTCTCTTACACGGCAGGCGCGGCCGGCTCCTACGCCGGTTCAGCGGTCGTCAATTTTCAGACCCAAGCAATCAATAGCAGCGGATTGGGCAACGCCGGCATCGGATCCCAGACAGTCGACGTCGACGCCACCGTCAACGCGATCGCCAACGGGGTCGTCCAGCAGAACGGCGGCACGTACAGCTTCGCTTCGACGGGAGCCGACTCGGGCACCCTCAATTTCGGGGCGATCACACAGGGCGACGGCACCGTCGGTGACGCCCTGGAATTGTTGAACGACGTCACCGGGGACGCCGACTTCCTCACCGGCGGGTATTCACCGGCCCTCATCGGGCCCTTCAGCTACACTCCCGGCAACGGCGCCACCTTCGATTTGGGCGACATGCAAGCATCGGACTTTGACGTCTCCTTCAATACCGATTATTCGCCCACCGGATTCGTCTCCGAAACGCTGGTGATCAGCGAAAACAGCTCTAATGACAGCCAAGGTGCCATGGCCCTGCAGTCGTACGATCTGACGATCGAGGGCACCATCAATCCGGTCGGTGTCAGCAGCGGAGTGCCCGACGCAAGCGCCACCTGGCTCCTATTAGGCCTGGGACTGGCGAGCCTGGTTATCGTTCGCCGCCGGGCCGTCGTTTGACCTATAGTTTGTTTGCAGGCCGACTCGATCGGCTTGATTTTTAAGCCGGCCGCCGCTAGGTGAAGCGGATCAAGCTCAACGCTATCCTCTGCCTTGGATGTACCGTGCTTGGGGCAAGCGTCGTTCGCGCCTCGGGCGGGCCCGAGCCACTCTGGGCGTATGGATTTCTCACGCCTCCCGCGCCCGGCGACAAGGCGGTGCCGCAGACGGTGCGTCCCTCCTCCCGGCAACTATTGGTGACCGAGGCACCCGAAGATCAGACCAGAGTAAGGCATGTCGAAGGGAGTTCCGCGGCGTATTCGAGAGTCGACATCCGCGACGGCGGCAACGTGGCCGATTGGTTTCCCGGCGATCATCCGCCGATGTCGAGTGTGATGACCCACGGTCCCGCGAGGCTGGGCAAGACTTCGTGGGGATGCGCTTATTGTCATCTGCCCACGGGGAAAGGCCGCCCGGAAAACGCACCGGTCGCCGGACTGACGGCGGCGTATATCCTCCGCCAGCTCGAAGACTTTCGGAACGACGCGCGCACTTCGGCGGATCGGAGGAAACCGAACACTCCAATGATGGCCGGGCTCGCGAAGGCCATGAGTGCAGAGGAGATGAAGGCGGCGGCGGAATATTTCTCGGCGATGAAATGGACCCCGTGGACGCGGGTCATCGAAACCGACTTGGTGCCAAAGACCCGGATTGTGGGAAACCTATTCCTTGCGACCGAACAGGCCAGGACGGAGCCGATAGCGGGCCGAATCATTGAAGTGCCGGAAGACGAGGAACAGTCCGAGGTGCTGCGCAATCCGCGCTCGGGATTCATCGCTTATGTGCCGGTCGGCAGCATCAAGAAAGGCGAGAGCTTGGTGACGACCGGAGGCATGAGCATCGTCGATGGCAAGATAATGCCGGGCAGGACCATTGCCTGCGCAACGTGTCACGGACCCGATCTCATGGGATTGGCGGATGTGCCGGGAATCGCGGGACGCTCGCCAAGCTACTTGGTGCGGCAGATTTATGATCTGCAACAGGGGACACGTAAGGGTACATTGTCACCGTTGATGCAGGCGGTCGTCGCCAATCTAACGACAGACGACCTGGTGGATATTGCGGCTTACGTCGCCTCGCGCGCGCCGCCGCTCTCTGCGAGTCAATAGCGTCGGCGAACCGGCGCGCGGTAAGTCGGATTCGTTTCCTTCATCCGATACGTAATCCGCGCCTTGTTCATGTCGTAAGGGCTCATCTCCATTTTAACCATGTCGCCGGCGGCGATCTTGATGTAGTGCTTTCGCAGCTTGCCCGAGATGTGTGCAAGGACAACGTGGCCGTTCGCCAACTGCACCCTGAACATAGTTCCTGGCAAGACCGTTACGACCTTGCCCTCCAATTCAATGGCGTCGCCCTCAGCGGCAGCGGAGACGGGAGCTTGGGTCGTTTTGGTATCGGTCGGTAGGGAAGTTTTCAGTACCTCAGTAAGACGAGTATCGGGCGCTTGGCAACAATTTCCTGGCGACGCTTGCGAAAGGCGCCATCCGCGCATCTGTTTTCTGGATGCGGCCATTTCCAGCGACCCCGGCAAGTTACGAAAGCGCCAATGCGCCAGCCGATTTGATTCGGCGGGTGCGGGAGCCGGCAGAGGGGGAAGCTTGAAAATAGACCGAATGCGCCGATCGAGCTGAATCGGCCATGTGGATCGTCCGACTCGCCCTCCGGCGGCCCTACACCTTCGTCGTCGTCGCGATGCTGGTGCTCATCCTGGGCGTGTTCACCATCGTCAGCACGCCGACGGACATTTTTCCGGACATCAACATTCCGGTGATCTCGGTGGTCTTCAACTACAGCGGCATGTCGCCCGACGACATGGAGAAGCATATTATCACCGGCTTCGAGCGCATCGTGACAACGACCGTCAACGACATCGAACACACGGAAAGCCAGTCGCTGTACGGCATCGGGACGGTCAAGATCTACTTTCAGCCCAACGCCAAGATTGAAACGGCCATCGCCCAGGTGACCGCTGTCTGCCAGACGGCGATCCGACAGATGCCGCCGGGCACGCAACCCCCGCTGGTGATCCAGTACAGCGCTTCCAACGTGCCGATCCTGCAGATCTCCTTCTCCAGCGACACGCTGCCCGAGCAGGGCATGTTCGACGATGCAATCAACATTGTTCGTCCCGTGCTGGTCACCGTGCCCGGGGTGCAGATTCCCTATCCCTATGGGGGCAAGCAGCGGCAGGTTATGGTCGATCTGGACCCCGCCCGGCTCTATGCGTGGGGAATTTCGCCTACCGATGTTTCGGCGGCCATAGGCTCCCAGAATCTGATCCTTCCAGCCGGAACCGCGAAAATCGGCCCCCAGGAATACCCGGTCATCCTCAACGGCAGCCCGCTCAAGGCCGATGATCTCAACAATCTGCCGATCAAGGTGGTGAACGGAACGCCGGTCTACATCAGGGACGTGGCCCACGTGCGCGACGGATTCCAGGTGCAGACAAGTGTGGTCCACGTCAGCGGCAAGCGCGGGGTCCTGTTGTCGATCATGAAAAACGGCGGAGCGTCGACCCTCGACGTCGTTGCCGGCGTCAAGAAGGCCCTCCGCGCGGCTTCCACGATGATCCCGGATGGCCTGAAGGTAACTCCCCTGTTCGATCAGTCGCTCTATGTGCGCGCCTCGATCGATGGGGTTGTCCACGAAGCCGCTATCGCGGCAGGGCTTACAGCGCTGATGATCCTCATCTTCCTCGGCAGTTGGCGCAGCACCGTGGTGGTCGTCACTTCCATACCGCTGTCGATCCTGGTTTCGGTCATCATCCTAAGCTGGCTGGGCGAGACGCTGAACGTGATGACCCTTGGCGGCCTGGCCCTCGCTGTCGGCATCTTGGTGGACGACGCGACGGTGGAAATTGAAAACATTCACCGCAACCTCCACCAAAAGAAGCGCCTGGTTAAGGCGATCCTGGACGGCGCGTCCCAGATCGCCGTTCCGGCATTTGTCTCGACCCTTTGCATCTGCATCGTGTTCGTGCCCGTGGTCTTCATCAGCGGATCGGCGAAATATCTGTTCATCCCCCTCGGGATGGCGGTTGTTTTCGCGATGCTGACGAGCTATCTGCTGAGTCGGACGCTGGTGCCGACGATGGTCCATTACCTGCTGGCGAGCGAGGTGGAGCTATACGGCGGCCAGTTGGACCGCAGCGATCCCCATGCCCACCCGGGCAAGGTCTCCAAGAAGGGGCTTATCTGGAGATTCCACGGGAAGTTCGACAATCAATTCGAGCGGTTTCGCCGGTTTTACGGCGGGCTCCTAACCTGGAGCCTGGAGCACCAGATGGCGGTCCTGGCGGCTTTCATCTTTCTGGTGGCCAGCTCGATGTGCCTGGTGGGATTCGGCCTGATCGGCAAGGACTTCTTCCCGACCGTCGATGCAGGCCAGATGCGGCTCCACGTCCGCGCTCCACCGGGCACGCGCATCGAACAGACCGAGCGCATCTTCGCCCAAGTCGAAAAGGTCATTCAGGCCGATATTCCCCCGGAACAGATCGACACTATGCTCGACAATATCGGGATCCCGAACAGCGGCATCAATCTGTCGCTGAGCGACGGGTCGCTTATGTCGTCTGCCGATGGCGAAATCCTGATCGCCCTCAAGCCGGGGCATCCGCCGACGGCCCGCTACATGGACCTGTTAGCCCGCGACTTGGGCGCCCGATTTCCCAACTTCAAATTTTACTTTGCCCCGGCCGATATCGTCAGCCAAGTGCTGAACTTCGGCATCGCCGCTCCGATCGACGTGCAGATCACGGGCTCGCCGCTCGACGCGCCCAAGAATTTCGCCCTCGCCGATAAGATCGCCGGCGAGGTGGCCGGTGTGCCCGGCGCGTCCGACGTGCGCCTCGAGCAGGTGCCCAACACTCCGAGCCTGTTCATGAACGTCGATCGCACGCAGGCCGATTACGCCGGCCTCACGCAACTTGACGTGGCCGATGACATGCTGGTCTCGCTGAGCGGCACGGCTCAGCAAAACCCCAATTTCTGGGAGGACCCCGTCCACGATGTACAGTACAGCGTGCTGGTGCAAACGCCCCAGTACATGATCGATACGGTCAACGATCTGAACAATCAGCCGGTGATCCCGTCCTCGTCGCCTGTGCCTGGCGCCGCCTTTAACCCTCAGGCCCAGTTATTGGGCAGCGTCGCGACGTTGGATCGTGGCATATCGCCGGCCAACATCACCCATTACAATCCAAGGCCGACCTTCGACATCCTCGCCGGAGTTCGAGGAATGGATTTGGATTCCGTGGCCAACGGGGTTCGGGCCATCGTGGCCCGCGAGCAAAAGAATCTGCCCCGCGACTCGCAAATCAACATCCGTGGACAGGTGCAAAGCATGGACGCATCGTTTCTGGGGCTAAGCTACGGCCTGATCTTCGCGGTCATCCTGGTCTATCTATTGATGGTCATAAATTTTCAATCCTGGCTCGATCCGTTGATCATCCTCATGGCGCTTCCCGGTGCGCTGGCGGGAATCCTTTGGATGCTGTTCATCACGCAGACGACGATAAATGTCCCGTCGCTGATGGGCGCGATCATGAGCATCGGCGTGGCGACGGCCAACAGCATCCTGATGATCACTTTTGCCAATGATCAGAGAAAAGAAGGCGCCAACGCCCATGACGCAGCGCTGGCCGCGGGCATGACTCGTCTGCGCCCCGTGATCATGACGGCGCTTGCGATGATTATCGGCATGCTGCCGATGTCCCTGGGGCTTGGCGAAGGGGGCGAGCAGAACGCCCCGCTGGGCCGGGCGGTCATCGGAGGGCTGCTACTGGCGACCTTTGCCACCTTGTTTTTTGTCCCGATCGTCTACAGCCGGCTTCGCGGCAAAGCTCCGGTGACCCAAGTCGAAGAAGAGCTGAGATAATGAAATCCAACGAAAACATCCCCTCGGATCTGCCCAAGATCAGCCTGCGGACGATGACGGTCGTCGCCGGGGTCCTGCTCGTGGCCATGGCAGGCTTCTTCCTGCTTGGCTTCTGGCCGCGCCACGAACGCATCCAGGAGCGCGAGTCCATGGCCCAGTCGATCCGCGACAAGCCGTTGGTGGTGCAAGTCGTGCAGCCCAAATCGACGCTCCAGCCGGTCGAGCTGTCGCTGCCGGCCGACATTCACGCGTACGCCGCGACGGCGCTGTACGCCCGCACCAACGGCTACCTCGCCTCCTGGAAGGTCGATATCAACGACCGGGTGAAAAAGGGCGATCTCATGGCCGTCATCGATGCGCCGGACACGGACGCGGAGCTCGAGGAGGCTGAGGCCGAACTGAACCAGCAGCGGGTGAATTACCAATTGGCCGCGGCCACCGAGGAACGCTATCGGGGCCTGATTGCGACCCAGGGCGTCACGCAGGAGCAACTCGATCAGTTTCATTCCGCCGCGGAACAGGCCAAGGCGAACGTCGCGTCCGCCGCCGCCGCCGCCGATCGATTGAAGACCCTGACGAGCTTTGAAAGGATCATCGCGCCGTTCGACGGCGTGGTCACCGTTCGTACCTACGACGTGGGAGCGCTGATCTCAGCGTCCAACATCGGCCCGGGCCAGGAAATGTTCGACGTGGCGGAAGACGATATGCTGCGGGTCTTCGTCAATGTTCCGCAGGTCTACGCCCCGCTCATCAAGTTTGACCAGCCAGTGGTGCTCACCCTGGAGCAAAATTATCCGGGACAGCGGTTCACAGGGACGGTCGCGCGATCCGCCGGCACCCTCGATCCGACGACTCGCACACTAAGGACCGAGCTGGATTTCAAAAATGCTGATTCCGCTCACAGGATTTTTCCAGGCATGTATGGCCAGGCGATTTTCAGCTTTAATCGCGACCGGCCGGCCTTGACCGTTCCCACAAGCGCGCTGCTCTTCGAAGCCGACGGGAAACTGGTCGCCGTCGTCGGCGCGGACAACAAAGTTCGCTTTCAAAAAATAACGCCCGGGAGCGACTATGGCACCGACATGGAAGTTCTCTCCGGATTGAAAGGCGACGAATGGATCGTCGCCAATCCCGGCGAGCAGCTGGCCGAGGGCATGACGGTCGCCCCGATTCGCGATGTCCCGGGAAGTCCTCCTCCCAGCCGGTGATCACCGCGCGGCATAGGTTTAGGGGCTGCCGCGGGCTCGGCGGGGCGATCCTCCTGCTGTCCGTTCCCGGAACTGTCTTTCTGGCCGGCTGCGTCGATCAGACGAAGGAGGTCCAAATCTACCGCGATGTGCTGGACGAGCAGCAGCCCAAACCCCAGCCGCTCCAGCCCGGCGAAACCCTGACGCTGGAACGCGCCCTGGCCCTGGCCAATGCCGACAACGAACAAATCGCGTCCCAAGGGGAGACCTACCTGCAGGCGCTGATCAACAAAAACCGCGCCGCCGCGGCGTTCCTGCCCACGGTGAGCTTTCAGCCCAATTTTACAATCGAGCAGGCGCCGCGCGGCTCAGCGGGTCCGACCGCCCCCGGCGCTCCGGCCACCAGCGCCGCCTCCGTCGCCGCCAGCGAGGGCGGGTACGTGCAACAAGGCAATACTCTGCACCGTCTCCAGGCGCCGGTCGTCGGCAACATGAATCTCTCGTATTATAACGTGGAAGGTTTGAAAGGGGCGGAGATGACCGTCGTCCAGCAGAAGCAGCTGCTGATCGATGCCCAGGCGACTGTGCTTTTGAATGTCGCCCAAACCTACTATCAGATCCTGATCTCCACCCGGCAGGAGGCCGTACTGCAGAATTCGCTGGCCCTGCAGGTAGCCCGGCTGCGCGATGTCGAGGGGCGGTACGGGTCCCACTTGGCTTTGGACTTGGAAGTATCGCAGACCCGGTCCGACGAGGCCGCCACCCGCGTGCTGCTGACGCAGACATCCAACGACCTGCGCAACGGCCGGCGCACGCTGGCCATACTCATCGGAAGCTCGCCGGTTGATGGGCCCCTGGCGGATGAATCCCTTCCGCCGGAAAACTTGGCGCCCGTGTCGTCCTATGTCGACCGGGCCCTGGCCCGCCGTCAGGACTTGCTGGCCGCGCAGGCGGCGGTCAAGGCGTCCCGCTACGCGGTCGATGCGGCGATTTCCGAGTACTACCCCTCGGTTTCCCTCAGCGCCGCGGGCTTTCTCTACGAGGAGAATTACACCAATGCCTCCAAATGGAACGGAATCCTGGCGGCCAACCTGCCTATCTTTTCAGCCGGCACCATAAAGGCCGACGTGCGCGCTGCCTGGTCGCGCTTGCGCCAGGCGGCCTTGTTCGAATCCTATCTGCACCGGGAGATCGAGCAGGGCGTACGCATCGCCTATGATAATCTGGTCACAAGCGGTACCGAATTGACCGAGCTGCAATATGAGGTGGGGGCGTCAACAGACGCCTATCGACAGTCCGTCCAGCTCGAGAAAAACGGCCTCGCCATTCCCCTGGACGTCCTGACCGCGCAGGACACGCTGCTCAATGCGCAGCTGCAATACACCAACGAAGCCTTCAGCCGGACCGTCTTTTATCTGGACCTGATCCGGGCTGTCGGCGATTTGAACCCGCGCACGCCCCTGGGCCTCCGCCCGTCCGCGGACGCCCCGATGCCGGAGCACACACCCTGAGGCGGAATCCGGCGGCAAAGGTGGCGAAATTTCCACTAAACCACTAACATGCCGGCATGAAAACCCCATCGTGCCGAGTTACCATGGCAATATTCCAAAATCACATGCGCCGCGCCTGCATCGCTCTGGCTTGCGGAGTAGCCCTCACCTGGGTCGGAAGCGTTCCCGCGTTTGCGCAAGGGGAGGCGAGCGCCACTCCCGGCCAGCCTGCGCCCGAGACGATCGGTTCGATCTGGCAGCAGCATTCCAACGACCCGGACGTGGCCTGGCGAGATCCAACCTCCCAGACCCGGGTCCTCAACCTGACCAGTGGTTTCGACAGCTCCAGCGTGTTCTATTTCCATCAGAACATCTTCACCGCCGACGGTGACCTGATGCTCTTCAGCGGCAGGCGCGGCGAGGACGGGGGTTACTACGCTTTGAGCCTCCGGAGCGGCGAGATCCGTCAGCTCACCCACCAGACAGGCCAGCACCTCGTCGTTCTGCCTCGTCGTCGGAGCGCGGCGTTCGATCGAGGCGACGACGTCTTCCTCCTAAATCTAGACCGTGGAGAGACCCGCAAAATCGCGACTGTCCCGCACGGCCGGCTGGCGCAGGCCGCGGGCTTTGGCTTCACCGCGGATGAAAGCAAGCTGCTTTTCGCCTATTGCGATCAGCTCGCCGACGAGCATGCCAAGTTGGTGGCGGCCAAGCCCGTAATGGACGACCCTCATCTGCGGCGGGTCGACTGGGTTGCGGCGTATGAACACATGGACAGGCACAACGCCATCTATTCGATCGACCTTGATTCGGGCAAGGTCGCGCTGGTGTTCCAGGATACCGAGAACAATTGGCTTGGACACGTGCAGGGCTCGCCCACGAATCCGAACCTGGCGCTGTTCATCCACGAAGGTTTCGTCACGGTGCACATCAAAAATCGTCTGCGCCTGCTCGACTTGACGACGGGGCAGGTGACCATGCCGCGGACGGGACCGCTGGAAAACGACGGCATTACGCATGAGTTCTGGGATCGCGATGGCGAATCCGTCTGGTACGACATCAGCAGCGCGGGGGCTCTCGCCCACCTGGATGTAAGAACCAATGTGGAGACGCGATATTCCTATGGAGGCGTGGCGGTCGCCGCCTCTTCCTATGGAGGCGTGACCGTCGCCGCCGCCAACCGATCCGACCATCGATCCATCCATTATGCCATCGGCCCGGACGCCAAGTGGGCGGTCGGGGATGGTTTCCAGCATACCAATCCGTGGCTTTGCATCTACCGGCTCGACCAACGGAACCCGCAGACCCAGGAAGTGCCCGTCGTGCGCATCTGCAATTTTTCTGGGACCTACGAGAACCCGAAGGCCGAGTATATCGAGCCCAATCCCCATCTCACGCCTGATTTCCGCTGGGTGGTGTTGACCGCGCATCTTAAGGGCACCGCCAACGATGTGTACGCGGTGGAAATACCGGAGGCTGCGACGGCGGGGAAGTAACCCAAACGGATTTCGCACGCGCTCATGGTATGGCACCTGCTAGTCCGAAAGGATGCGCAGGACGCGGATGCTATTGTGGCTGTTGACCGTGGCGGGCGCGCCCGCGCACGCGGCCGACGTGAAGCCCATTGTGGTCAAGGTGATTGTGGTCACAACGTTCGAGGTCGGGGCTGACACGGGGGACCAGCCGGGCGAATTTCAATATTGGGCCGAGCGGAAGCAGTGGGACAGGAAAGTCATGGTTCCCGGGATGGTCCATCCCGTCTATGTGAGCGACAAGGGGGCGCTGGCGGTGGTCTCGGGCGCGACGGCGCGCTGCGCGGAGCAGATCCTTGCCCTCGCCGTCGATCCGCGCTTTGATTTCACGCACGCCTACTGGATGCTCGCCGGGATCGCCGGCGCAAATCCCTCTGTGGCCTCGGTGGCAAGCTTCCGGGCGACCTACAAGGGATATCCGAACGCGCTCAAGCCGCCCTTCGTCCTGGCGGGTGACGTCCTGGGCTCCAATCGCTACTGGCACGGAGCCATCAAGGCGCACTGGGCCGAGGACTGGACGAAGACTTGGACCAACAGGGCAGGTGCTTGCGGTTGACGGCGGCTGGTGAGGTCGCTGAAGATTCGGCGCACCCAACGTGCGGTTGGTCTCGTCTTGCCTGTCCCAACCTCATGCCCTGGATAACCCGCTTTGCCCTGATCCTGGCTGTCGCGCGCGCGGGCTCGCCACGATCGACGTCAACACCGGCGTGATCGATCCCTTTGAGGACGATGCCCCCGCCGACTCCGCAGCCTCCCCCACGCCCTGATCTCCATGAAAAAAATCGCCCGTTTGCTGGCCGCTTTCGCCGCGTCCGGTCCCATCGCCCTGTTCGCGCAGGAGAACATGGCCCCCAATACGCCCCCCGCTGGCGCATCGCCAGCCGCCCTCCCGCGGTCCTGGATCGACCCCGATACCGGGCACCGGGTCGTCCAGCTCTCGACCGAGCCCAACTCCAACAGCCTGTATTTCACCCAGTACGCCTACACCAACGGCGGCACCCGGCTCATCATGACGACCCGCCACGGGGTAGACCTGGTAACGGTGAGCACGGGCGCGATCGAGCATGTCCTGGAAAGCGACTCCGGTCGCGTCTTCCAGGCCGGGCGGAAGACGGGGAAGATCTTTCTCACGAAGGACGGCTACGTCTGCTCCCTTGACCCCGACACCAAAGTGCTGACCCAGCTGGCCAAGCTTCCCGAGGGCGGCTCGGTCGTCACGGTCAACGCCGACGAGACCCTGGCCGCGGGCTCAATCTCCGAGGTGGCTCCGCAGCGCTCGGGCGGGCGCAGGGCGCAGCCGCCGTCCGAGCAGAATCCTCCCCCCCCGCCCGGGGGATACAGGCCTGGTTTCCCGCAGCCTGGCCGTGACGACTATCCGGGAAAACTGGAGATGATGACGCGCGGCCAAGCCCGGCATGACCCGTCGACCATCTTCACGGTCAACCTCCAGACCGGTGAGGTGAAGCGGCTCTACCGCACCAACGAGTGGATCAACCACTTCCAGTTCTCCCCGACGGATCCAACGCTGATGTCCTTTGCCCACGAGGGCCCCTGGTGGCTGGTCGACCGCGTCTGGCTGATGCACGTGGACGGCAAGTCGCAGCCCATGCTCGTCCACCAGCGCACCATGAAGATGGAGATCGCCAACCACGAATACTGGAGTGCCGACGGCCAATGGCTTTGCTATGACTGCGAGACGCCGATGAACGAGGTCTTCTGGGTCGCCAGCTACAATGTCTACACCGGCGAGCGCGTCTGGTACCACCTGACGCTCGACCAGTGGTCGATCCATTACAACCGGTCGCCCGACGGCACGCTCTATTCGGGCGACGGCGGCGAGCCCGGCCACCTCGGACCGCAGCCCCCGCACTCCAAGTGGATCTACCTCTTCCATCCCGAGATGGTGCCGGAGCTGCGCATCCCGTCTGCCCAGGCCGCGGAGGCCGCGGAGGCTGGCTCGGGCGGACTGATCAAGGTGGGATTCTTCCAGACCGAGAAGCTGGTCAACCTCGCCAACCACTCCTACTCCCTCGAACCCAACGGCAACTTCACCCCCGACGGCAAGTGGATCGTCTTCCGTTCCAACATGCGCGGTCCGATCCAGGTTTATGCCGTCGAGGTCGCCAAGGCCAATTCAACCGCATCGACGCCATGAAAATCCTGTTTCTCCTGCTCTCGTCGCTGGCCGGCCTCGCTCTGAGCATGCGGGCGGCCGACGAGCTTCCCCGCTCCTGGATCGATCCCGACACCGGCCATCGGATCGTGCAGCTCTCGACCGAGCCGGGGAGCGCCTGTCTCTACTTCACGCAGTACGGCTACACCGCGAACGGGACCAAGCTGCTCATGACCACCCCCCACGGCATCGACCTGGTGACCCTGGCGACGGGCGTGATCGAGCACGTCTACGAGGGGCGCACCACCCGCGTCATCCAGGTCGGCCGGAAGACCGGCGCGATCTTTTACACGAACGAGGGCGCCGTCTACGCCCTGGACCCCACGACGCGACAATCGCGCCTCCTGGTCAAGCTGCCGCCGCACAGCAGTATCGCCACGGTCAACTCCGATGAGACGATGGTGGCAGGCGCGATCAGCGAGAGCGACCGTCGCCCAGAGCTGGCGCCGCGGCTGCCGGCCGCACCCGCCGGCGGGTACCAGCCCGGGCAGACGCAGCTCGGCCACGACAACTATCCGGACAAGGTCGACATGATGGCGCGGCGGCTGGCTGCGCGCATCCCCATGACGATGATCACGGTCAACCTTCAGACCGGCGAGGTGAAGGAGCTCCTCCATTCGACCGACTGGCTGAACCATTTCCAGTTTTCGCCCACCGACCCGACGCTGCTGATGTTCGCCCACGAAGGAGCCTGGTGGGACGTGGACCGCCTCTGGCTGATGCGCGTGGCGGCGGGGCCCCCCCTGCCGGGCGCGGCCGCGGCCTCGCCCGCCGGCGGCCCCTCCGAGCCCATGCTCGTCCAGAAGCGCACCATGGCGATGGAGACCGCCGGGCATGAGTTCTGGAGCAACGACGGCCAGTGGATCTACTACGACCACAAGATGCCCAACGCCGAGGTCTTCTGGGTCGGCGGCTTCAACGTCGTGACCGGCGCACGCGTCCAGTATCACGTCGAGCGCGACCAGTGGTCCGTGCACTACAACAACTCGGAGGACGGCACGCTCTTTTCCGGCGACGGCGGTGCCGAGACCAACGCCGCCCACGCCAAGGACGGCAAATGGATCTACCTCTTCCACCCGCAACTGATCACCCGCACCGAGCTCGCCCCCAACACCCCTCCGCCGGCCAGCCAGGACCAGATGATCCAGGCCGGCACCTTCCGCTTCGAGCGCCTCGTCAACCTGGCCAAGCACGACTACTCCCTTGAGCCCAACAACAGCTTCACCCCCGACGGCAAATGGGTCGTCTTCCGCTCCAACCTCCGAGGCCCGATCCAAGTCTACGCCGTCGAGGTGGCCAAAGCGTCCCCCGCCGCCGCCCCCTGATCCAGAAAATAGTCGGGTCCGGGCTGGTGAGTGGCAGGTAAGGCCGAGGCAAAATGGTGGGGGTGGCTGGAGTTGAACCCGCGTGCCCCCGGTTTTTGCACGCAGCGTGCGCTTGCCTGAATTCTCACAAAGAAAGGGGCTGGCGCCACGCCGATGGCTTCGCAATTGACACATCCAATGTGTGGTGTATTGTGTCGGTATGCCCACAAATCTTCAGATCGACGATCGCTTGCTAAACAAGGCCAGGAAGATCGGCGGCTTTCGAACCAAGAAGGACACTGTAAACCAGGCTCTTCTTGAATTCCTTCGCCACCGCGAACAGCGCGCAATCGTAGACCTATTTGGAACAGTGGATTTTCTACCTGACTTTGATCACAAGAAGCTGAGGGCGAATCGGTGAGGGTCCTGCCCGATACGCCAGTTTGGTCCGCGGCGTTCCGAAGAGGGGAGAACGTTGTCGGATCCTATCGAGACGAGATGTTGAAATTGCTGAATCAAGGGCTCGTGGAGATCATCGGCCCGATTCGCCAGGAAGTCCTGTCGGGAATACGCGATCGGTCGAAATACGGGATTGTGCGAGACCGCCTGCGCACATTTCCCGATCTCGAGATCGCAACTGGCGACTACGAAGAGGCCGCCGCGCACTATAATCGCTGCCGATCCGATGGAATCCAGGGATCGTTTACCGACTACCTCATCTGCGCCGTCGCGGTTCGGTACGAACTCGAGATCTTCACCGACGACAGGGATTTCTTACGTTACAAGACTGTGCTCCCGATCCGGCTTTACCGAATTCAAAGGAGCGACTGAATAAGTCGCGGTCGAGGAATGTTGGGTTTCTAAAATGTAAACGTAGGCGAAGGGGGGCATGTTGGGATTAAAGCAACGCAGGGTTCGAGAATCGCGTAGCTTCCGGGCACGGCGTTTTCAGTTTGCTTCAATGCGCAACTCGGTCCAATGCATCGTCTCGCAATCCACCACAACCAACGAGTGAGGGAAGGGAACCTACGATGGGCAACACAATGTCTCGCCGGCAATTCCTTGGCACCGCCGCCATGACGGGCGTTGCGCTTACAGGCATGGGTAACGCACTCGCAGCCGCGCAGGCCCCCAATGGCGCTGCGGATTGGGATGAAAAAAACGGCCCAGCTCCTGCCGCGCCGGATGCCCCGCAGGCCCTGCCGCTACATCCGGGCGCCATCCCCATCATCGACAGCCATATTCACCTCTTCGACCAAACCCGTCCCGTCTTCAGCGGCTACACGGGTGGGCTGTTCTACCGGCAGGTGAACAAGCCGTCGACACCCGCGTTGTATGCTGCGCTGGCGCGGCCCGCCGGAATCGTCGGCGCCATTGTGGTGGAATCTGCCGCCCAATTCATCGACGACAACCTCTGGTATCTGGAGGTCTCCCGCAACAATCCCATCATGGTCGGAGTCTCGGGGAACCTCGATCCAGGCTCGAACGATTTCACCAAATATCTGAACCACTTTCATCGCGACCCTCTCTTTCGCGCCATCCGCTCCAGCCGCTTCTACACCCGGGACGCCAGTGGCAAGGTTGCGCTCAATCCGACCCAGGTCGCCAATCTGAAGCTGCTGGCGCAGGCCGACCTGGCGCTGGACACCGCCAACCCAAGCATGGACCTGATGAACGCCAACGTGATGCTGGCCGACGCCGTTCCAGACCTGCGTATCATCATGGACCACCTGCCAAGCTTCGATCCCACGCCCGACAACCAGGCGGCTTACGAGGCGGTGATCAAAGAGATGGCGGCGCGCCCCAACATCTTCGTTAAGCTCACCGAGGTCTACCATCCCACGCCCGGCGACAACGGCATCATCGTGAAGAACTATGAGTTCCTGCGCGCGCGGCTGGAGTACCTGTTCCAGGCCTTCGGGGAGGACCGCGTCATGTTCGGCACGGATTATCCCAACAGCTACGGCGTGGCCACCATCTCCGAGGAGGTCGGCCTGATGCAGCAGTTCTTCTCCACCAAGACGCGCGCGCAGCAGGAGAAGTACTTCTGGCAGAACTCCTCGAAGATCTACAAGTGGGTCAAGCGCTCCGACGACCAGCCCACGCCGCTCGCCCAAGGAAAACCCGCTCCGCCTGCGCCAGCCCGTGGCGGCGGAGGAAGACGGGGAGGTCCGGGAGCGCCGGGAGGCGGTCGGCCCCAGGGCTAATGTCGAGCGGGCAAAACTCCGGGGCCAGGTTGAATAAGTTGTGGTCGAGGTATGCCTGGCGGCATCAGAGATGCTTACGGGCAAAGGCTCGGCTTCCGGCTTTCGCAGTGCGAAAGCCGCCACGCCGTAGCGCAACGCGCGAAGGCGGGGTCGGCCCGGCTTCGCCTCGCTTTCGCGAGGCTACGCCGGGGCAAATTTTCCTTCGGAAAATTTGGAGGTGGCGGGAGTTGAACCCGCGTGCCCCTGGTCTTTGAACACCGCTTCTACCATGTATAGTGTCGCCTTAATCTCGCCGGGGTTATGCCGCGACGCGCGCTTAGACCCCAGCCAGCTCC
>Ga0182024_10003485_pt1 | contig 37440 bp, 40 predicted proteins | sample P32metaG_FD_120480 | JGI IMG/M metagenome (GOLD analysis project Ga0182024, IMG submission 120480) | Permafrost microbial communities from Stordalen Mire, Sweden - P3-2 metaG (Illumina Assembly) | ecosystem: Environmental > Terrestrial > Soil > Wetlands > Permafrost | place: Sweden: Stordalen...
CATCATTTCACGCTTAGTGGTATAAGGTAGGCAACCAACAGCCGGCGATCGTCGCCGGTCTCCGCGCGTCCTCGGGTGACCGCGGACGCGGAAAGGTACGGTACGATTACCGATGGCCGCTAAGAAAGCTGCAAAGAAAAAGAAGCCGGCACGCAAGAAGAAAGCCGGCGTGAGAAAAGCTGCTGCCAAGAAGACGACGCGCAAAAAGGCCGCGAAGAAGTCGACGGGCCGCAAGAAGACGGCGCGCAAAAAGACCACGCGCAAGAAGTCCGCGAAGAAAGCCGTCCGCAAGGCAACGCGCAAAGCAGCGCCGCGCCGCAAGAAAGCCGCGAGCCGCAAGAAGGCCGCCGCCTAACACGATCCTCCGCTTCGGCGGACACCAGCGCGTCGCGAGCATCTCGCGTCGCGCTTTTTTTTTGCCCGGCCCCGGCGCACCGAGTACCGGCCGCAAGCGGGCTGGACCGATGCGGAGAGGTGTGAGCTTGATATCAAGATATTGATAATAAGCGTAGAGGGCGCTCCGAACTGCTCGCTCCCTCAGGGGCGTATGGCTCCTGTCACACCCCTCTCCCTAAACGAGGAACCCCCATGCTCAGCTTGATCCCGCTGGCCCTCGCCGCGACCCTCGGCGTGTCGGCGACCCCCACCCCTCCGGCCTCGAACCCGATCAGCGTCGCTCTCTGCGAGGTCATCCCGGCCGACTCCATCTCCCTCGACGCACCGACGCCGCGCGGCATCGGCGCGATCGACATCTCCTTCATGAACCACGCCGCCGTCGCGGCGAAGGATGTCACGTTCGTGATCCGCTACGCCGGCGCGACGCAGACCATCGACGACCGCGGGACCTTCTCGCAGAACGTCTCTATCGTCCATGGCTTCATGGCGGACGTCGACGGCTACGGCAACGGGGCCGCCTGCTCCGTTGCGGCGGTGACCTTCGCCGACGGAACCTCCTGGCACGCGTAGAGCTGCCGTGCGGAGTGGTTGGCATGGCCGCCGGGGAACCAGCGGCCATGCCCGACCCGCGCGAGGTCATCGACCTCCTCGAACGCCGCGAACTCTCCGAGCATCTTCTCACCAAGGTCAAGAACACGGCTCTGACCACGCGTGCAGCGCTTGAAAAAGAGTTCGAGCGCATCGGGCTGACGCCACCGCAGTTCCTCGCGCTCGCGCGCATCGACGAAGAGGAAGACATTTCGAGCGCGGAGCTCGCCCGGCGCAGCTACGTCACACCCCAAGCCATGATGACGATCGTCGCGCGCCTTGCGGCCGCGAAGCTCGTGCGCCGCGTTCCGGCGGCGACCGGGGGCCGTTCGCTCGCTCTCCGGCTGACTCCCGAAGGTCGCAGGATGCTCGAACGCGGCCGTGTGCACGCGGTCGCCATCGAGCGTTACCTGCTCGAAACCCTCGGCGCGCCCGCCTATTCGGTTCTGCTGACTTCTCTGGACCGCATCATCGAGGCACTCGGCGACAGCGTGATCACCACGCGTTCGACGCCCTGGCAGAGCTATGTCGCACAGGTCGAACCGGAGGAACCGATCCGCTAGCCCGAGAGAGCGTCGCGCTCGTCCGGCGAATCGTTGCGCCAACGGCGCATGACCGGATACGCTGCGTGCCCGTTCGCAGCGGCGGCTCGCGGCTCGTGCGTCATTCCGAGCCAGGCGAGATTCCAGACACCGACGTAACGGCCGGCTTCGAAGTTCTCAAGCAGCGCCGCAGCACCGCCGCGATACCCCTGGGCATGGAAGACGACCGCGGGATCAAGACCTGCAGCTAAAGCCGCGGCATACGACCACGCGATCGCCGCCATCTCCTCGCCGCCGTCGGCTTCGAACCGGCCCTGCATCGACGCCCGCGAAGCGGATGGCTGAATGGCCAGATGCCCCGCTTCGTGCAGAAGATCACCGGGGAACGTCAGGCACGCCGGATCGTACTCCAGCGTCCCGTCGACGACGCGGATTCCCGGCAGCACGGTTTCAACACCCGCGAACGCTCGCCGCACGCACCGGAATGCCGATGTGGGTGAGAAATCGGACGATGGCCGCGGTCGGATCAGGCAAAACGCGACTCCGCCAAGTCGATCTGCCACTCCAATTCGCGGAAGGCGTGATCGCTGATCTCGCCGCTCCTGCGCAATTCGGCCAGCCGCCGGCGTTCCGCCGCATAGGCCTCGCGGCGAAGCCGGCGTTCGATCTGATGCTGCTGCGCGTCGCGGGCGGGATCGGTCCCGTCGACATGCAGCCTGAAATGCTCGACGAGATCTTCGTACGTCGCGTGGATGCGTCCGGCGACTTCCCATTCGGCCTCCGAAAAGGAACCCTCCAGCGTACGCAGGTGACCGCGGGCCGCCTCGGCGCTCTGCACGCGAGCGAAGGCCAGCATGCGTTCGACCTCCTCCGCGTCGCTTCCGAGCGCGTCGCCGAAGCGGCGGATGAACCACGGCAGCGTCAGCCCTTCGCCGACCAGCGAGAACAGGATGACGGTGAACGTGATGAACAGGATCAGCGGCCGGTACGGAAAGGGCTGCCCCGATGCGATCGTTTCGGGGATCGCCAGCGCCGCGGCGAGCGAAACGATGCCGCGCATGCCGGCGTAACTCAACACGAAGACCGCCTGCCACGACGGATCCGGTCCTTCACGCTCGCGGATCTTGGGGAAGAGACGGCGCGCGCCGTACGTGACCGCAAAGCACCAGGCGAAGCGCACGACCACCAGCAGTACCGACACGGCGAGACCCCAGCTCACCAGCGTCCAGACCGAGTACATCGGAAGGGCGCGCAGGATCGTGCGGAGTTCGAGTCCGATCAGCACGAACGCGGCACCGTTGAAGGTGAAGAACAGCAGATTCCACACCGATGCGGCCGCGATGCGGCTGTCGGCATCGAAGATCACCGACGACTTGCGGCTCGCGTAGATCCCCCCGGACAAGGCAGCGATGACGCCCGAAGCGCCCAGCGCGTCGGCCGGCACGTATAAGGCGAACGGCGTCACGAGCGAGATCGAAACCAAGATCAGCGAATCGCCCAGACCTCTTTCCCGGATCCACCGCATCAGCTGGGTGATGCACCACGCGCCCGCGAGGCCGATCGCGACTCCGCCGACGATCGCGTAGACGAATTGTCCGAGCGCCGCCAGCAGAGAGAACGCGCCTGTCGCCGCGGCGATGATGCCGAACCGATAGATGACCAGGCCCGATGCGTCATTGATCAGGCTCTCGCCGCTGATGATCGTCGCCAGTTGCGTCGGCAGGCTCACTTCTTCGGCGATGGCGTCGGTCGCGACCGCGTCGGTCGGCGAGAGGATGCCGCCGAGCACGAACCCGACCGCGAGCGATATCCCCATCGCGAGATGGGCGAACAGCGCTACCGCCACCGAAGTGAACACGACCAAGCCGATCGCCAGCGAGAAGATCGGACGCTTGAAGCGCACGAACGAGCGGTAATCCGTCGTCCAGCCGTCGCCGAAGATCAACGGTGGGAGAAACAGCAGGAACACCAGGTCGGGCTTCAGTTCGACTTCCGGGACGCCGGGGATCATCGCCACGACCAGCCCGCCGAGCACGAACACGACCGGATACGGCACGTGCATCCGCTTGGCGATCAGCGCGAGCGTCACGATCCCGGCCAGGATGACCGTCAGCAGTGCGCCGGTCATACGTCGCGTACCGCCGGCTGGGTCACCGCGATGGCGATGGCGCACACGCACGCCAGCGTTCCGGCCAGCAAGAACGTCCAGCGCAATTCGAAGATGGTAGCCAGCGAACCGATCAGCAGCGAACCCAACGGAACCAATCCGAGCAGAATCATCGCGTAGACCGAGACGACGCGGCCGCGCATTTCGTCGGGCGCGAGCGTCTGCAGCAGAATGTTGGACGAACTGATGAAACTGAGCGTTGCCAGCCCGATGACCGCGAGGATCGCCGCGGCGATTCCGATCTGCACGGTCAGCCCGAGCAGGGCCACGCCGGCCGCGGCGACCCCGGCCGAGATCAGCCAGATCGTGCCGCGCCGCGCGCCGCCGGTCGCCGCGGTGAAGAAGGCACCGCAGATCGCACCGGCTCCGCTGGCGGCGAGCAGCCAGCCCAAACCGCGGGCGTCGGTGTGTATGACGTGCACCGCATACGCAGGCAGCAGGAAGTTGTAGGGCCGCACGGTGAGCGACGTGACGATCAGCAGCAGCACGACCCAGCGCAGAACCGGGTGCCCGACCAGAAATCGTACGCCCTCAGCGATCGCGGCGACGACGTTGCCGCGTCGCCGGCTCGACGGGGGCGCCGGCTTCATGAACACGAGCACGACCAGAACCGCCAGCGTCAGGGCCGCATTGGCCAGAAAGCACGGACCGATCCCCGCCCCTGCGATCAGCAAGCCGGCCAGCGGCGGCCCGATCACGCTCGGCGCGTTGAACGCGACTGAATTCAAACCGATCGCGCTGCCGACGTGTTCGCGCGGCACCATCAGCGGCACCCAGCTTTGACGCGCCGGCGCGTCGAACGATTGCGTGGCGGCCTGCAGGCCGCTCACGATCATCAGCGCCCAGAGCGGGGCGTGCGCGGTCGCAATCAGCACGAAGGTCGCCAGCGACACCAGCGAGGTCGTCCCATTGGTGATGAACAGCACCCGGCGGCGCGGGTAACGGTCGGCGACGACGCCGGCGAACGGCGAGAGCAGCAGCGCCGGCAGTGCGCGCGACGCGCCGATGAGACCGATGTCAAACGAACCGATCCGTCCGTTCGGCGCCAGCGACGCCACGTAGTATCCGAGCGCGGTGAACTGCATCCAGGTGCCGAGGTTGGAAACCAGCAGACCGCTCCAGAGCAGCCGGAAGTCACGAAACGCGAACGGCCCCAGCATCCTCGGGCGCGTGTCGGGGACGCGCTGCTCGGCATCCCCCGCGGCGGGATCGAGCGAGGTTTTCACCCGCCCACGGCCCGCACGGCAGCCACGATCGCAGCGGCGGTCCCGTCGATGCCGAAGCGCGACGTCTGCACCACGAGGTCGTAGTTGCGCCGGTCGTCCCAGACGATCTGATACGCCTCCTTGGCATAGGTCCGCCGCGCTTCGTCGATGCGCGCGATCTCCACGCGTGCTTCGCTTTCGCTGCAGTCGAGCGATGCGGCGACGTGGGCGATGCGCCAGGGCAGCGGGGCATGCACGAACACCCGCACCACGTCCGGGCGCGGGCCGAGGATTGCACCCGCCAGCCGGCCGTTGATGACGGCGTTGCCCGCCGCGGCGATCTCGCGAATCGCGACCTCGATCGCACGCCGCGTCTCGGCGACCAGGTCGTACTCGCCCGAGTCGCCGGGCTGCGCCGTCTCCGGCACACCGCCGCCGAACTGCTCCAGCACGCGCTCACCGAACGATCGCGGCCGATCGGACACCGTCTCGACGACGTCGGCCGGCATTCCGAGCCGCGCGGCGACGACGACCGGGAGCTCCCGGCTGACCAGCCGATAGCCCAAACGATCGGCGACCGCAGCGCAGACACCCAGCCCGCCGGCGCCGTATTCACGCGAAACGGTGACGATCACATCGCTACCGTAACTCCCAATTCGATGCGGCGTTCGGCTTTGATGTGCAGATCGTCCGGCAGGGGACGCGCGTTGCGGAGCAGCGTCATGAAGAGTTCTCGCCGCCAGCCCGGCATGCCGCCGTGCGCGGCCTTTTCGATCTTCGGATCGGCGTAGAAGAAAGACGTGTCGTCGCGATCGAGGTCGAGCTCCAAAGAACCGCAGGCCTTGAAGATCGGCGCGATGCGGGGCGACTCCATGTAGCCGAATCGTGCGATGACCCGGATCAGGCGCAGCGAGAGCCGCTCGACGGTCACGCGGTCGGCATCGTCCAGGTACGGGGTCGAAGCACGCGTGATGTTGAGCACCACGATCCGTTCTTCTTGCGCACGTTCGCGGACCCACCGGTGGCGCGCGAGAAAAGGGACGCCGCGCGCATCCGCGGTCAGGAAGACCATCGTCCCGCGCTCACCCATTCCGGACGGCAGCTTCTCGAGAACGTGCTCGATCGGCGTCTGCTGCTCGGCGAGCGCCTTGGTCAAGCAGCGCCGGCCTTCGAGCCAAGTCGTGCTGATCAGGACGATGACGGCGCTGATCGAGATCGGAATCCAGCCGCCGTCGAGAAACTTCGGCAGCGATGCGAGGACGAGGCTGCCGTCGACGATGACGAAGGCGACCACGAGCAGGACGGAGAGCGCGCGGTTCCAGTGCAGCACGCGCGTGATCACGACGAAGTACACCAGCGAGGTGCAGAGCATCGTGCACGCGACCGCCAGGCCGTACGCCGCGGCCAGCCGGTCGCTGGACCGAAAGGTGATCACCAGCACCGCGCAGCCGAGCGCGATGATGCGATTGATCGACGGGACGAAGACCTGCCCTTTGTAGCGATCCGAGGTATGCGTCACGTTCACGCGCGGGGCCAGGTTCAGCGCGATCGCTTGTTCGAGCAGGGTGAAGGTCCCCGAGATGAGGGCTTGCGACGCGATGACGGTCGCGGCCGTCGCCAGGATGACCATCGGTACGAGCGCCCAGCTCGGCGCCAGCGCGTAGAACGAGTTCGCCACCGCCGCCGGGTGGGCGATCAGCATCGCCCCCTGGCCGAAGTAGTTCAGCACCAGCGCCGGAAAAACGGCCGAGTACCAGCCCACGACGATCGGACCGCGGCCGAAATGCGACATGTCCGCGTAGAGCGCTTCGACGCCGGTCACGGCGAGCACGACCCCGCCCAGCACGATGAAGCCGGCCAGGCCGTGCCGGAAAAGAAAGGCGAACCCAGGCCGCGGATCGAGCGCCCACAGCACGTCCGGATGCGCGAGTACGGCGATCAGGCCCAGGATGCCGATCGTGATGAACCAGACCAGCATCACCGGCCCAAATAGGCTCCCGACTCGCTCCGTGCCGCGGCTCTGAAACGAGAACAGCGCGAGGATGATCACCAGCGAGATCGGGACGACGTACGGCGTGAACGCGGTCGATGCGACGCTGATACCCTCGACCGCCGAGATGACCGAGATCGCTGGCGTGATCATCCCGTCGCCGAAGAGCATCGCCGCGCCGATCACGACCACGAGCACCAGCCAGGCCGGCCGGGACGTCTTGTGTTTCCGGCTTCGTTGCGCGGTCAGCGCGAGAAGCGCGAGGATTCCGCCTTCTCCGTCGTGGTTGACCCGCATGATGAACGTGATGTACTTGATGGACACCACGATGACGAGCGCCCAAAACAGCAGCGAGCAGATCCCCAGCACCGACGACAGCTCGGGTTTCGTGCCGGCCAGGTCGAAACAGGTCTTGAGCGTGTAGAGCGGGCTGGTCCCGATGTCGCCGAAGACCACGCCCATCGCGGCCACGACGAGCGGCAGCGGCATGCGCGATGAAGGCTCACTCGATCGGCGAGGGTCCGACATTGGCCGTGCCGTTCGCCCCGCCCTAGACGTCCTTCCCCTCGCCGCCCAGCGCTTCGCGTTCGATCGCCTCGCGCTCGCGATCGGCACGGGTTCCGCGGCGCGGTTTGGGCTCGATGGGGCCGGCGCCCGTCTTCTGGCGTACGGCGATCCACCGATCGGCCCCGAGGCGTCCGATCTCGGGCGCCGTCCCCCCGGGCGCGAGCGCCTTCTTCTTTTTCTTCGCCTTGCCCATTCCGCCGCCGATTCCACTTCCGGTCGCGAAGTTCATCGCCGCGGCGAACCCGCATGGTCGAGGTGCCGCGCGCCGAACGCTCACCACGATGCCGATCATCGAGACGCGCGATCTGCGCAAAGTGTTCCGCTCGCTGGTTCGGCAACCGGGAGTGGGCGGAGCGCTGCGCACGCTCTTCTCACGGAACTACGAAGATAAGATCGCGGTCGAAGGCGTCACGATGTCGCTCGACGAGGGCGAGCTCGTCGGCTACATCGGTCCCAACGGCGCCGGCAAGTCGACGACCATCAAGATGCTGACCGGGATCCTGGTGCCGACGGCCGGGAGCGTGCGCGTTGCGGGGCTCGTACCGCACGCGCAGCGGCGCCGCAACGCGCGCAACATCGGCGTCGTGTTCGGTCAGCGCTCCCAGCTCTACTGGGACCTGCCGCTGATCGAGTCGTTCGAACTGCTGCGCGCGATCTACGGTATCCCGCGCGACCGCTACCGCGCCAACCTGGACCACTTCACCGAAACGCTCGACATGGAGCCGTTCCTGCGCACGCCCGTGCGGCAGCTGTCGCTGGGACAGCGCATGCGCGGAGACTTTGCCGCCGCGATGCTCCACGACCCGCAGGTCGTGTTTCTCGACGAGCCGACGATCGGGCTCGACCTGGTCGCCAAAGAAGCGATCCGCACGTTCGTGGCCCGGGTGAACCAAGAGCGCGGGACGACCTTCATCCTCACCACCCACGACCTCGCCGACGTCGAACGGCTGTGCCGCCGAATCGTCCTGATCGATCATGGCACTCTCGTGTACGATGGCGAGATCGAGGCCTTGCGCGACCGCTACGGGACGCACCGCACGCTGGTGGTCACCTTTTTCGACGACGAGCCGGACGTGGCGATCGAAGGAGCCGAATTCGAGTCGCGCGAGGGCCGCGTGGTCCGGCTGCGATTCGATCGTCGCACGGTATCGGCCGAGACCCTGATCCGGCGCGTCGCCGACCGCTACCGGGTCAGCGACGTTTCGATTCTCGAGCCTGACCTCGAATCGATCATCCGGCGCATCTACCTCGAAGGCTACACCGACACGCCGCCTAGTGAATCAGCGCAATCAGCTGCGCATGGGCGTTGACGCCGGGATTACCGAGCGACGATTGATGGTCCATCCCATCGCTGTGATACACGAGCACGAGCTGCGTCCCGGGGACGATCTGCAGCGGCGAGATCACGAGCGCGTCGCCGCGCCCCTGCGGGTCGGAAGAAAAGCTGTTCTGCTCGCCGGTGAGATCCAACGGCGTGAACACCGCCCCGGTTCGTGGCGCGAGCTGGCGCAGGAACAGGCTGTACCGGCCGTTCGGAACCAGTCCCCGGAACGCGACCCGCACGCGCGTCCCCTGCGGGGTCGTATCGACCGTCGCGTTTCCGTCCGCCGTGCGCCAGGTACCGAGCACGGACTTGAGCGCTTCGCCGTGCGCGTTGTACAGCGGCGCCGCGTCCGAGTCGTTGTCGGTCGGGGGACGCAGGCCCCAGTCGTGCCCGCCGTCGCCGGGATCGGCCTGCGCGGAGGCGTCGTGGACGAAGATCCCAGACGGTTGCGATGTGGTCGCGGGGGTGACGGGCACGAAGGTCGCCGTCACCAGCGCCAGGAGCGCGGCAGCTAGCATGTCTCTAGTACGCACCGGGCCGGCGCCGCGTTCCCTCGGCGACCTGGTCGCGCCGTACGTCGCCTTCGCCGCCAAGGCATTCTCGCGCGAAGCGACCTACCGGATGGAGGTTTTCACCAACATCGGGTCGCTGGTCGTCCGGCTGTACCTGATGAAGGCCGTCTGGTCGGCGCTGTACGCGCAGAATGCACCACCGCCGGCCGGCGTCCCGCTGCACGCCGTACTCACCTACACCTGCGTCGCGCTGCTGATGTCGCTGGTGCTCGAGATCGATGGGACGCGCGCGATCCGCGAAAAGATTCGCGAAGGGACGATCGCAACCGACCTGATGAAACCGATCAGCCTGCCGCTGTACTTCTTCAGCGACGGCGTCGGGATGACGCTGCTGCACGCCCTCCTGATCGTGCCGGCCCTGCTCGTTTCGCTGACGATCGTCCACATCGACGTGCCGGCCCCGCCGGTGCTGGCCGCCTTCGCGGTCAGTTTTCTGCTCGGCTATCTGGTCAACTTCACGCTGAATTTCTTGATGAATTGCTCGGCATTCTGGACGCTCGAAGGTTTTGCCGTGCAGCTGATGGTGCGCTGGGTGAGCGACCTGCTCAGCGGGCAAATCGTACCGCTGATCTTCTTCCCCGGCGTGCTCCAGCGTATCGTGCTCGCGCTGCCGTTCGCAGCCATCTACTCGACCCCGCTGCTTATCTACTTGGGGAACATCCCGCCCAGCGGTTACGCGGCGGCGTTCGCAGCCCAAGCGGGCTGGCTGGCTGCATTCGGCCTGCTCTCGGCGGTCGTGTGGCGGGCCGCGCAGCGGCGCGTCGTCGTGCAGGGCGGCTAGCGCCGCGTCACTGACCGTGCTTGGTCGCGATCTGCACGCGCGTAACGCCGTTGGTCGTGGTGACAATCACCGACTGGTTCCCGTCGGACCCTTCGGATGAAAACGTGCCGACGGTCTTTCCATCGGATGTCAGCACGTGGTTCGTCCACCCCGCAGGCAGATGCGCGGTATACCAGTCGGCGATCTTCTTCGAGTCATCGGGACTCGAATACACGTTGATGGCAATCGACGTGCCGTTGGCGGCCATCGACACACCCTGATCCTTCATCTCGGACGCTCCCGGGTAGACCGGGACCACGATGAAGGCGTTGGGTGCCCCGGAGGCCGGCGCGGCGGCCGAGGCCGCGGTCGCATCCGGGGCCGTCGTTACGGCCGCGTCGGTGGTGGTCGTGATCGTGGTCGTGGTCGTGGACCCAGCCGAATCGTGGGCGGTCTTCGCGCAGCCGGCAAGCGCGAGCGCGAGCGCGAGCCCTGCGGCGGCGAATCGAAACGAATACTGCATCGGCGACCCTCGGCAACGGCGACAGCGCCCCGCAGATGCGGTGCGTCTGTCGACGATGATGCCAGCCGATCATGCCCCGGTCAACCCGGGCGGTCGGCGTCGGCGCGGCCGCGAAGGACCCCGTTGAGGAATGCCATGGACACGATCGATCGCCCGCTGAACGTCACGCACGAGGTCACGAATCAGCCCCCGCCGCTGGCGGGATACGACCTCTTCGCCCATGATGCGGCACTGAGCGAGGGATTGCGCCGCGAAGGCGGCGCCTGGGACGAGCCTGGCCTGCATGAGCTCGGCGTGCTCGCCGGTTCCGACGAAGCAATCGCCTGCGGGTTCGACGCCAACCGCTTTCCGCCGGAGCTGCGGACGCACGACCGTTTCGGAAATCGCATCGACGAGATCGCCTTCCATCCGGCCTGGCACTGGCTGATGGAGGTCGCGGTCTCGCACGGACTCCACGGTGCCCCCTGGCGTTCGCCGCGCGAGGGCGCGCACGTTGCGCGCGCAGCCCGCTTCTTCGTGTGGTCGCAAGTCGAGTCGGGACACGGCTGCCCGATCTCGATGACCTACGCATCGATCCCGGTGATCCGCCGGCGCGCCGATCTTGCCGCACTGCTCGAACCGGTCCTGACGTCGACGACCTACGAGCCAGTCCTGCGCCCGCTGCGCGAGAAGCGCGGCGCGCTGTGCGGGATGGCGATGACGGAGAAACAAGGCGGTTCCGACCTGCGGACCAACACGACGCGCGCCGAACCGTTCGACGGCGATACGTATGCGCTGACCGGACACAAGTGGTTTTGCTCCGCACCGATGTCCGACGCGTTCCTCGTGCTGGCGCAGGCCGCCGACGGCTTGACCTGTTTCTTCTTGCACCGCATGCTCCCCGACGGCACGCGCAATGCGATCCGCATCCAACGGCTCAAGGACAAGCTCGGGAACCGCTCCAACGCGTCGAGCGAGATCGAGCTCGACAATGCGCTCGCCCTACGTGTCGGCGATGAGGGACGCGGCATCGCCACGATCATCGAGATGGTGAACCACACCCGGCTCGACTGCATCGGCGGCAGCGCCGCGCTCATGCGGGCGGCCTTGGCGCAAGCCGCGCACCATGCCCGCCACCGGCGCGCGTTCGGCGCCCGCCTCGCGGAACAGCCGCTGATGCGCAACGTGCTAGCCGATCTCGCGCTCGAGTCTGAGGCCGCTACCGCGTTGCTGATGCGGCTTGCCGGCGCGATCGATCGCGCGGCCCTCGACCCGCACGAGGCGGCGTTGGCGCGGGTCGGCATCGCTCTCGGCAAATACTGGGTGTGCAAGCGGGCGATCGCGCACATCGCCGAAGCGATGGAATGTCTGGGCGGAAACGGCTACGTCGAGGAGAGCATCCTGCCGCGGCTGTACCGCGAGGCCCCGGTCAACGCGATCTGGGAAGGCTCAGGGAATGTCAACGCGCTCGATCTGCTGCGGGCGCTGACCAAGAATCCCGAAACGCGTTCGGCATACTTCGCCGAACTCGACCGCGCGACCGGAGCAAACCCGGCCCTCGACGCCGCCGTCGCGTCGCTCCGCGATGCGTTCGCCGCCGACGTCACGACCCGTGAGGCCGATGCGCGCCGTACCGTCGAGCAGATGGCGCTGGCACTGCAAGCGGCACTGCTCGTGCGCCACGCGCCCCCGGCCGTAAGCGACGCCTTCGTCGCCGCACGGCTCGGTGCCGAGCGCGCGAGCGGATTCGGGACGTTGCCCCAAGGAGCCGATCCACGCGCGATCCTCGACCGCGCGTGGCCGAGATAGGGTACGATACGCGTATGAAGATGCAGGTGATCGTCGCCGGCGCCGTCGTGGTGCTGGCAAGCGGGTCCGGCTGGACTGCAGCGAATGCCGCGTACCCCCCGCAGTCGGCAACGGTATCGCCGCAGGCGGCCCAGGCCGCTCACGCGGCGACCCAGGCCGCGCGTCAGGTCACCTTCAGCATCCAGCATACCCCGGGCACGGTTCGGCTCTACACGATCGGGCGCACGCGCACGCGCGTGGTTATCGCCATTCCCCGCGGCGGCAATTACCGGTTCCGGATGTATCCCGGCAGCGAGTGCAGCACCAGCCGCGCGCGGGCAGCGTCGGCTCTCGCGCTCACGCCGATGAACACTGCGGTCTCAAACGGGCCGGCATCCGAGACGATCGTGGAGCTCCCGATCGAGCAGGTCTCGAAGAACTACGTCGTCGACGTGCGCAACGCCACCGACAAGGCCGGCGTCATCGCAGCCTGCGCCCACCTCAGCCCGTAGCGGCGTTCACTCCCACATCGTTTGGTGGAGGTAACACCATTTCCAGTCCTCGCCGGGCTGGAACGAGGACATGACGGGATGCTGCGTCGCGTGGAAGTGTTTCGTCGCGTGCTTGTTCTTGGAGGAGTCGCAGCAGCCGACGTGACCGCAGGCGTCGCAGAGGCGCAGATGGACCCATCCCTCGCCGCTGGCGAGGCATTCCTCGCATCCTTGCGGTGTGTTCGGCGCGTGATGCTGTAAGCTGCGCGCGTGGACGCACGGTCCTTCGTTCATGCCGCCATCCTCCCGCCGAGCGGCGGCACGTCCCACAGCACGAGCTCACCACTTCCGCCGACCTCGAGCTCGCGCAGGCCGCTGAGCCGGACCGCATCGCCCGCGCCCAGCTGCTCGCCGTTCGCCGTCACGCTGCCTTCGGCGACGAACAAGAAGCCGAGTCTGCCCTCCGCGAAGTCGTAGCACAGCGTCACGTCTTCGAACTGCGAGACGCGCACCGTGGCATCCTGGCGCAGTGTGACCGGTGCGTCGACACCAGATTCGCCGCTGGCGACGGCGAGCCAGCGGTTACGCCGTTCGCTCAGCGTGAAGTCATGCTGCCCGTAGCCCGGCGCTCCGCCGGGCGTTCGCGGCAGCACCCACATCTGCACGAAATGCACGTCGGCCGTCTGCGAGTGGTTGAACTCGCTGTGGCTCACGCCGGTGCCCGCGCTCACGTACTGAATCCCGCCGGGCGACACGATGCCATGATGACCGAGCGAGTCACGGTGTTCGAGTTCGCCGCGCAGGACGTAGGTGACGATCTCCATGTCGCGGTGCGGGTGGGTCGGAAAACCCTGCCCGGGCGCGACCGTGTCGTCGTTGAATACGCGCAGCGCGCCCCAATTCAGGTTGGCCGGATCGACGTACTCGCCGAAGCTGAACGAGTGGTACGTCGCCAGCCAGCCGAAGTCGAAGGAGGCCCGTTCACCGGCACGCTGGATCACGAATGTGGGCTCGGTTTGCGTGGGCATACCGGCTCAAACCGCGCCCGGGCAAGGCAGGTTCCAGGCCAGATGTGACGCCTCGCGTAACGACGGACCAAGAATCCCGTTGCGAGCCGCCGAACGGCCGCACGGAAGCTAGTTGCGGCTGACCGCCTCGGTTGCAGCACTTGGAGGGCTCGAAAGTATGCGTCGTTCGGGAGATGTCCGGCCGTCTTGGCGTGTCTGGGCCGGCTGCATCGCGGCCGGTTCCGCGCTTGCCGTCGCGCTGGTCGCCTGCTCGCCGAAGACCGAGGACGACGCCAAGACGGTCGTGCAGCCGATCCCGACGATGGGGCATCCCTACTTCGAACTGAAGTATCGGGCCGCCAGCACGGCCCGGGTCGATACGCCGGACGCCGCCTGGAACGCCGACACGCAAGATACGTGCTATTCGAACGGCGTATGCGCGGTGCAAGGCGTTGCGAGCACGCCCTCGTGGGGGCTGGCGCTGCACTGCCAAGGCGAAACGATCTGCCAGCAGTCGACCTATCGCATCGTCGTGGTCACTCCGCGACCCGGCGTGAAGATCACGTTCGATCCGCCAACGCTCGCCGACGGACAAACGGCCTGGTCGGCGATCGCGGTCGACCGCACCGTCCCGGCCGGCACGCTCACCGTGAAGTATGCAACACAGCTGGCCAGCGGCCCCGGAACGGGCTGGACGATCGGGCGCATCAACACGCAAGTCCTGTGCGGCATCAAGCAGAACACGTGCCCGCACATCGACGCGCGCGATACGTTCGTCGCCGGTTCTCCGGTCGTCAGCGGCAACCCGCCCCCGAAGCGCACCAGCATCGTCAGCCGTGAGTCGAACTTCGTCGTGCGGCCGGCCGGGGGCGTCGGAACGTACCGCCTCTCGACCGTCTCGTGGGATCCGTCGGGCTGGACCTATCGCCCCTACCAGCTGGCCGGTACGCTTCCCGCATCGCTGAGTTTCACTGACCTGCACGGTCCCGTCCTCAATCTCTTTTGGGCCAGCGGCGGCGATCAGCACGTCATCGCTACCGCGACGCTCGTGCGCTCGGACAATCAGGAGATCTCGCACGCGACGACGCAGATCGACTACAACCTCCTGCTCCCGGTCGCGACGGTCACCATGCCGGCGCACCCCGAACGCATCAGCATTGGCCCGCGATCGGATGCGCCCGGGCGCTTCCTGCGCTGGGGGAACAATACGAAGAACGCTGCGGCGATCGACTTCCGCTACCGGGTGACCAACGATCACGGCTACGCCGGCACGATCTCGATGACGCAAACCGTGTCGGGTTCGATCGCGTACACACCGAATGTCGGCCCCGGCTTCGGACAGAACTCGACCAATCAACTCGACGGCCCGGCGTTCTTTCGGAAGCCGGTATCGACCCACACGCCGTTCGGTCCCGCGGCGTACGACGCGCCGGCGGTCGGTCTTCGGAACAGCGACACCGCGGTCAACGTGAGCGAGACTTTTTCATCATACTTCATGTACAAACCCAATCTTCACGGCGATTGGGTGACGTTGAAAAAAGGGGCGTGGAGCTGGACGGCCGCCGCGACGCTCGTCGACGCGGCGACCAATCGCTGGTGCGTCAACGGATCGAATGCGTGTCCGGGCGAGTCGCCGGCGGCGCTCGGCTCCGTCGTCAGCCTCGAAGGTTCGATGGACTTCCCCGTCTGGCAAACCGTGTTCAACGCCGGGCTGCCTGGGCCCACACCCGGCCATCCCTATACGTCGCTGTCGATGCATCCCTGAGGGGTCAAAGCGTGATTTCGCCGCGGGCGATCAGCCGCCCGATCAGCAGGTGGTAGTAGAGCATTCCTTGCTGCGGCACGAGCGCCGCGATCACCGGTTCGGCCTCGATCGTCGCATCGCCGGAAAGCGTGCGCAGCGATGCCGTCGCACCAGAGTCGTTCATCGGAAAGATGTCGAGGCGGCCGAAGCCGCGCAGTGCGATCACTGCGGCCGTCCACGGACCGATCCCCTTGTGCGCGATCAGCGCCTCGATCAACTCCGGGGTCGCCAGCTGCGCGAGGCCGTTTTCGACCAGCGTCTCATCGACGATCGCTAAGGCGACCGCTTTGAGGGCGTTGACCTTGTTGACGGAGAGCCCGAGGTCGCGCAGTTCGAGCGGATCCGCGTCGAGCAGCGTGGGCGCACTTGGAAACGGGAAGAGCCGCACGCCGCCGGCTTCGCGGGCGCGGGCGTAGCGCTCGATGACGCGGCGCAGGATGGCGCCTGCCGCGTGGATCGAGATCTGCTGATAGACGACCGCATTGACGATCGACTCCCACAGGGTCGGATAACGCGGCGGCTTCACGCCGCGCGCACCGGCGGCGAGCCGGTTCAGCCACGCGATCGTGCTCGCGCCGGCGTAGAACGGTTCCAAATCGACGTCCGTGCCCAACGTCCGGCGCACGAGGGCCTCGGGATCGAACCGCTCCGCCTGGGGACCCTCGAGCCGCACGGTGACCGCACCGGGCTTGGGCTGGCTTACCGTGAGCAGCGTCGGATCGCTCGGATCGCCGATCAGCCGCCGATAGGTCGTGCCGTCGAAGACGTCCACGACGTTGGTCGACAGGCGGCGCATCACCGTCGCCGAGAGGTCGAGCCGATAGGGCACGCGCACGGGGACGAGCGCCTCGCGGACGGAACCGCCTAGCGGTGTACCTTGCGACGTACGCACGTTATTGGCGCATCAATCTGCTCACCATGCTGGAGTATCGGGCGAACTTCCTCATGTGGGGCGCCTTTACTGCCGTCTACCATGCAACGGCGATCGGCGCGCTCTGGGTAACGCTGCTGAACTTTCCGTCGATCAACGGCTGGGACTTCCGGCAGACCGCCTTCATGTACGGCCTTTGGATGCTCGGGCACGGCCTCCACAACACGTTCTTCTACACGGTTGGCGACGTGCCGACGTTCGTGCGTGAGGGACGCTTCGATCGGTTCCTGGTGCGCCCGCTCGACCCGCTCTTTCAGGCGCTGACGACGCCGCAGCAGATTTGGCCCGACGAACTGCTGCTCGCAGTGGTGTACTTCTCGGTGGTCACCGTGTACGCAGGCGTCCACGTCGACGCAATCTTCGTCCTCTACGTGCCGCTGGTGGCGATCGGCGGCGCGCTGATCGACTTCGGCATCAACTTGTCCATCGCCACGGCATCCTTCTGGTTCACGCGCGTCGACTCGCTGCGCTGGGTGTTCATGTCGCTGGAGCAAGAGTTCTCGCGCTATCCGATCTCGATCTACCAGCGCGGCGTGCGGCTGGTGCTGACCTTCGTGCTGCCGTTCGCATTCATGAACTACTTCCCGGCGACGTACTTGCTGCACAAAACGGAGACGGGGCTGAACCTCAATCCCGCCGTCGGCCTGCTGACCCCCGTGGTCGGACTTGCCTGCACGGTCGTCGGCTACGCCTTCTGGCGCATTGGGATCGATCGCTATCAAGGCACCGGGAGCTAGCGATGCGCCCAAGAAGACTCTGCCGTCCATGAGCTGGCTGACCGCAACCTACCTGATCGACGCGCGCGCCGACGAAATCGAGGCGCGCGCGCAGGCGTTAGCGCTGGAGCAAAGCGTCGAATGCCCCCTCGAGGCGATCGGCGACCGGCGCGTCCTCGACGAGATCGTCGCACGGGTCGATGCGATCGTGCCGGTCGCGCCGGAGCGCTATCGCGTCGACGTCAAGATCGCCGTCGAAACGACCGGCGGCGAGCCGGCGCAGTTCATGAACATGATCTTCGGCAACTGCTCGCTGTGGGAGTTCGTCCGGCTGGTCGATCTCGCGCTCCCCGCCGAACTGGCGGCGCGCTTTCCGGGGCCGACGCACGGCATCCCGGGGATTCGCACCCTGATCGGCGCGACCGAACGCGCGCTGACGAGCACGGCCCTCAAACCGCAGGGCGTCCCGGTCGAGGAACTCGCACGGTTGTGCGAGATTTTCGCGCTCGGCGGGGTCGACATCATCAAGGACGATCACGGGATCGCCGACCAGCCCTACTCGCCCTTCGTCGACCGCCTGCACGCCTGTCAGCGCGTCGTGCATGAGGTCACGCAGAAGACCGGCCGCCCGGTTTTCTACGCGCCGAGCCTGACCGGGACGCCGCGCGTACTCCGCGAGCGGGCGCAGATCGCGCGCGACGCGGGCATCCGCGTCGTGCTGATCGCACCGATGCTGGTCGGGATTCCGGCCTTCGTCGAACTGGTCGAAGACTTTCCGGAGTTCGTGTACCTGGCGCATCCGGCCGGAGGCGGCGGGCGCATCGACCCGGTGCTCCTGTTCGGCAGCCTGTTTCGCTTGTTCGGCGCCGACGCGGTCATCTTCACCAATTACGGCGGTCGCTTCGCCTACCCGCCCGAGGCCTGCGCGGCGCTTGCATCCGCGGCCCGCAAGCCCTGGGATCTGCTGCGGCCGGCGCTGCCGGTCCCGGCCGGCGGGATGCTGCTCGAACGCGTCGACGAGCTGCTCGACTTCTACGGCAAGGACACGATGCTCCTGATCGGCGGCAACCTGCTGGTCGCGCGCGACGCACTCTTGGAGCGAACACGCGAGTACGTCGCGAAGGTCGTCCATCATGGATCTGCAGGAATCGGCGTACACGCGTAGCTTCCGCCCCGACGACGAGGCCTTTGGCTGGGACGGCGTCGAGGTGCTGGCCTACAAAGAAGACGGCAGCGCGCCGTTCCGCGCCGTCACGCGCCAGGTGCTGTTCGAGGAGGCCGAACACGGCTGTCAGCTGCGCTATTTCGAAGTCTCTCCCGGCGGTCACACGACGCTCGAACGCCACCAGCACGTCCATGCGGTGCTGATCCTGCGCGGACGCGGCACCGTGCTGGTCGGCAGCGAGGTGCGCGAGATCGGCGAGCACGATCTGTGCAGCGTGCCGCCGCTGACCTGGCACCAGTTCCGCGCCGCCGACGATGCGCCGTTGGGTTTCTTGTGCTTGGTGTCGTCCGAACGTGACCGCCCGCAGCTCCCAAGCGATGAGGACCTGGCTGCGCTGCGCGCCGATCCGGTGCTGGCGCGGGCGATTCGCACCTAAGGCGGCGAGCGTTGAGCGCGATTCGTTTCGCCGCGCCGGGCGATGCGGAGCAGATCGCAGCGATCTACGCACCGTTCGTGCAGCACACGGCGGTCTCGTTCGAAGAAACGCCGCCCGATGCAGATGAGATTCGGGCGCGGATGGCGCGCCTGCGCGGACGCTGGCCGTGGCTGGTCGCAGCGGACGCGGAGCGCGTGCTCGGCTACGCGTACGCGAGCGAACACCGCGCTCGTGCGGCCTACCGCTGGGCGGTCGATACGACCGTCTACGTCGATGAAAGCGCGCGCCGCGGCGGCCTTGGGAGGTCGCTCTACCGCGAGTTATTCCGCATTCTGACCCGGCAGGGGTTCTCCGCCGCCTACGCCGGGATCGCGCTCCCGAACGATGCGAGCGTCGGGCTGCACAAGGCCGTCGGCTTCGAGTTTGTCGCCGTGTACCCGTCGGTCGGGTTCAAACTCGGCCGCTGGTATGACGTCTCCTGGTGGCGCCGCACGCTCAACGAACCGAGCGAACACCCCGCCGACCCAACGCCGTTCGACGGCATCGCGCCGTCCGGCGATTGAACCGCCGGCGCGTTACACCAGTTCGGCTTCACCGTTCAGCGCGACGAACAGTGCGCCGGCGTCGTGTGAGACTGCGGTGATCCCGGCGGGGCGAAGGTGGCGCACGAACCAGTTGGCGATCGCACGCAGACGCAGGACGCGGCTGCGCGGTTTTCCGCTGCGCGACAGCTCGTGCCCCGTGTCGGCGAAGCGCACGAACTCGGTTTCGGTGCGGCCGAGCCGGCGCAGGATCGTGAACAGCTGCTCGCCCTGATCGATCGGGCAGCGATAGTCGCGCTCGCTGTGCTCGACCAGCAGCGGAGCGGTCATCGCCGCGGCGGAACGCATCGGCGAACGCTCGAACAGCGACCGTCCGGCGTCTTCCTCGTACCGGGTCTGCAGTTCGCGTTCCAGAAACCAGCCGATGTCGGAGGCGCCGATCTCGCTGACGAAATCATTGACCGCGCGCATCGAGACACCGGCGGCAAACCGGTCGCTGTGCCCCAGCAGCCACGACGTCATGAAGCCGCCATACGATCCGCCGGCCAAACCGATCCGCGCGGTGTCGAAGTTTCCCAGCCCGAGCGCACCGTCGAGGATGCGCAAGACATCGCCGGCATCGAGGTCGCCCCAATCGCCGAGCGCGGCGTTCGCGTACGCGTGGCCGTAGGTCTGTGAACCGCGCGGGTTCCCGTACGCAACCGCAATGCCTTGTGCCGCCAGCACTTGAAACTCGAAAAAGAACGTGGCGCCGTAGGCGGCGTGCGGTCCGCCATGCACCTCGAGGACCAGCGGCGGATGCTCTTCATTCGACCGCGCCGGTGCCATCAGCCATCCGTCGAGGATCGTCCCATCGTCGGCGCGCGGACGATACCGGCGCGGCGCAACGACGATCTTTTCGATCAGCCATGGGTTGACGCTGCTGATGAGCCGTTCGCCGCCATAGGGTTCGATCAGTCCGATCTCATTGGGCATGGTCGGTGTCGAAACGGCGAATGCCAGCGTGCCGTCGTTGGCGCGCGAGAAGCCGAACACGTGCCGCTCGCCGCCGGCGAGGGTTCGGGTGCCGGAACCATCGCGCGCAAACGCGCGCAAACCGGTCGAGCCTTCGTCCGACACCTGCACGATGATCTCGCGGTCATCGGCGGTCCAGACCGGCGACGCGCTCGCATGGCCGCCGCGCAGATCGCTTGCCAGCGCGTCGCCGGCCGTGCGCCCCAAACCGGCCGACAGCGAACGCGGCGTGCCGCCGGTGACGGGAACGACGAGCAGCTCCTCGTCGAAGCGGCCGCCGCCGTCGTCTCCGTGCAGGTGGCCCACGTACGCGAGCTCGCGGCCGTCGCGCGAAAATACCGGACTCGCTGCGGTGCCGAGAGCGCGCGTCAGCTGGGTGACGTTCCCGCTGCCGACATCGACCACGCAGACATCTGCCGCCGACATCGCGGTCTCCGGACCGTCGATGCGGGCGGCGAACGCGATCTGCTTCCCATCGGGCGACCATGCCGGAGGGCCGACATCGTAGTCGCCCTCGGTGAGCCGGCGCGGCGTGCCGCCGGCGGCGTCGACGACGAAGAGATGCTTGCGCGTGCCGTCGAGCAAGCCGTCGGCATCACTCTTGAAGGGCAGCATCCGAATGTGCCGCGCGTCGCTCTTCTCGTCGCGGAACGCGCGCGCGGTGGCGGGATCGTGCGGTGCGGTCGCGACGACCGCGATCCGCGACGCGTCGGGCGACCACGCCAACGCGACGATCTTCGGCCAGCTTTCGCCGAGCTCGAGCGCCTCGCCGCCGTCGAGCGGCAGCACGAACAACCGCGCGGCATCGTCGCGATCGGTGACGAAAGCGACCGCGCTTCCATCCGGGGCGACACGCGGCAGCCGATCCTTCGTACCGCGAGTGAATGCGCGATCGACGGCGTCGCGATCGACGCGGTGGATCGCGCTGCGCGTTTCATTGGCTTCCTCATCCTGCCAGGAGCGGCGATAATAGATCGCCGAGCCGTCGGGAGCGATCTGCGGATCGGAGACGAGGACGATGCGAAGGAGGTCGCTCGGGACGAGAGGACTGGCCATCAGGGTCGTGGATTAACGGCCCAGCATGCGCCTTCCCGCACTTGGAATCGCTCTCGCAGCCGTCATCTTGGGATCCTGCGCATCGGCGTGGGCCGATGACGCGGATTTCGTCATCCAAGCCGGGCATGAAGGACGCCCGGAGAGCTGCGCCCCGCTGCACGTCAAGGCGTGCAACCTGGGAACCGGCGCGGCGGGCGAGCGCGAACGCGACTGGACGCGGATCGTCGCCGACGAAGCAGCCCGCAAGCTGCGCGCCGCAGGGTATACCGTCGTTCGCCGACCCGCCGACTATCTCGCGCACGACACCGCGCGCGCGGCGGTCTTCCTCCACTTCGACGGGTCAAGCGTCGCGTGCCGAAGCGGGGCTTCGGTCGGGTTCCCGGCCGAGACCAGCCGCGCGTTCATCGACGCGTGGGAACGGCGGTATCGCGCGCTGTTTCCATATCGCTTCGTGGGCGAGAATTTCACCAGCAACGAGCGGGAGTACTACGGCTTTCGCAAGGTCGACGCTCCGGAAAAACTGCTGATCGAATTCGGCGAGATGACCTGTCCCGCCCAGTTCGCGTGGATGGCGCCGCGCCTGCACGAGCTCGGGAATATGGTCGCCACATTCCTGATCGAGAAAACGCCACGGTGAGACGCGCCACGTTCTTGGCCGCGAGCGCGGCTGCGTGCCTCATGCCGAGCCGCCTGCAGGCGTCGCCGTCGATCAACTTGGCGGCGTGCATCGATGCCATTCCCGGGCTGACCGGCGTCGTGGCACGCACGATGGGCGACGATCCGCCGGCTGTCGCGCTGCGCGCCAACGAGCGGTTCGCCGCGGCATCGGTGATCAAGCTGGCGATCATGGCGACCGTTTTCCGCGCCTACGACGCCGGCACGGCGCACCCCAGCGATGAGATCCCGACCCGCGCGGAAGACCTGATCGGCGGATCCGACGTTCTGGACGGCACGACGCCCGGACGGCTGTGGCGGCTCGACGCCCTGGTCGACGCGATGATCCGGGTCAGCGACAACGCGGCCGCCAACACGCTGATCACCGCCTTCGGCATGTCGACCGTCAACACGACGATGCAGGTCGCCGGGATGTCGTCTTCGCGGCTCGGGCGGCACTTCGCCGACGTCGTCCCGGCTTGGAAGCGCAGTGAGAACGTCGTGACGCCGCACGATGTCGCCACCCTTCTCTACGCGATCGAACGCGGCTCCCGTGAAGGAATTCCGACGATCGCCTCCCCCCGGAGCTGCCGCGCGATGATCGAGGTGATGCTCGGCAACGACGACGCGACGAAGATCGTGCGCGGCCTGCCGCGCGGTACGCCCTGCGCCCACAAGACGGGCGAAATCGACGGCGTCCGCAACGACGCGGCAATCGTCGATCCGTTCGGCGACAATCCCTACATCCTGGTCGTGCTCACCCGCGAGCTGACGAACTACTCCGCCGGCAACGCCGGCATCGCGGCGATCGCGCATCGCGTCGACGCCGTGCTGCGCGCGTCGGCGTAACCGATCTCGCGACGGGCGGCAGGCTCAGGCCGGGGGGTCCTCGATCTTGACCTGCACCATCTGATCGCCGGGGCGGATCGCGTCGACGACGGTTTGGCCCTCGATCACGTGGCCGAAGACCGTGTACTGCCGGTTGAGAAACGGTGCGTCTTCGAGGCAGATGTAGAATTGCGAACCGGCCGAGTCGGGGTTCGTGCTGCGCGCCATCGCCACCGTTCCCTTGATATGGGGCCGTTCGCTGAACTCCGCCTCGAGGTTGTAGCCGGGGCCGCCGGTGCCGTTGCCGACCGGGTCGCCGCCCTGGATCACAAAGCCCGGCTCGACGCGATGAAACGTCAGGCCGTCATAAAATCCGGCCTTCGCGAGTTTGATGAATGCGGCGCAATGCAGCGGCGCGTCGTCGGGATAGAACGTGAACACGATGTCGCCCTTGGGCGTCGTGATGCGGGCGCGGGCGGTCTTCGCCTCTTTCGCGAGGGTCTCGAGTTCCTCGCCGGCGGGTTTGGTGTGGGTGGCCATCCCCGGCTCCTACGGCGTCCGGCGTAGCCTGCCCCGCCGCCGAAACGGGGCGGGCGCATGTTCGCGCGAAGCAGGCCGCATGGCGATGCAGCGGACCAATCGTGTGAGCGGCCTCGTGCGAGCTTCGGTGGCGTCGTGCGCGCTGGCGCTGCTCGCACCACTGCCCGCGCCGGCCCAGATTCCGTCGCCTCCGCTCGATCCGACGCTGACCGCCGTGCTCGCGCGCATCTCAGCTGACGAATTGCGCGCGACGGACGAGCGGCTGGTCGCCTTCGGAACGCGCTCGACGTTCTCCGAACATGCGCCGCCGAGCCGCGGTGTCTTCGCGGCGCGCTCCTACCTGCTGACGCGATTCCGTGCGATCGCGCGCTCCAGCGGCGGGCGCATGACGGTCGCTCTGGATTCGTACGAGCAGCCGGCCGATCCGGCCCAACGGATCCCGCGCGCGGTAACGATCTCGTCGGTCTTCGCGACGCTCAAAGGCGACGACCCGTCAGGCCGCACGTACGTGATGTCGAGCCATTACGACTCGCGAAATACCGACAACAACGACGGGGTCGCGGACGCGCCCGGCGCCGACGACAACGGCTCGGCGGTCTCGGCCGTGCTCGAAGCGGCGCGCGTGCTGGCCGGCGTGCCGCTGCACGCGACCGTCATCTTCGCCTGTTTCGATGGGGAGGAACAAGGGCTCTTCGGAAGTGGCCACCTCGCCAAGACGCTCGCCGAGCAGCACGTCGATGTCGCGGGCGACCTCAACAACGACATCATCGGGGCGTCGGTCGGCGACGACGGCGTACAGCGGCCCGATGTGGTGCGCATCTTCTCTGAGGCGCTGCCGCTCGGCACCAACCCCTCACGCATCAATATCGTCGGAGGGGAGAACGACTCTCCCTCGCGCGAGCTGGCCCGGTATGCCAAAGAGACGGGCGATGCGTATTCGACCGGACTGCACGGCGTGCTCGTGTATCGCGCCGACCGCTTCTTGCGCGGCGGCGACCAGGAGTCGTTCACCGCGCAGAACTTCCCGGCGATCCGCTTCGTCGAGCCGGCCGAGACGTTCGCCCACCAGCATCAGAACGTGCGCGTCGAGAACGGCGTCCAATACGGCGACCTGCTGCAGTATGTGGATTTCGCGTATCTGGCCCGCGTCACGCGTTACAACGTCGCGACGCTGGCCAGCCTGGCTCTGGCCCCGGCCGCGCCGAAAGTCTCCGTCCTGACGCGCGAACTCACGAACACGACCACGCTGACCTGGGCCGCCGTGCCGCGTGCGGCCCGCTACGAAGTCGTTCGGCGCGCGACCTTCGAGCCGACCTGGACCAGTATCACCGACGCCGGCGACGTTACGACGATGACGTTGCCCTTTTCGAAGGACGACTGGATTTTCGGCGTCCGCAGCGTCGACACACAAGGGCACCGCTCAGTCGCGTCCTACCCGACACCGATCCGAACCTAGCGTACCCGCAGCAGACGCAAGCCTACCTAAGGGACAAATCCCTGAATTATGAGCGGCCGCCTTTCTTAAGAAGCCGCCATCTGCTTCCGCGCAGGACCGCTTCGATCACTTTCCCTGCGGACTCGCTTTGGGTGGACTCGTCAGCATAGTCAATCGAAAAACGGCTCCACGCAAGAATGCGCCCGAGCGGCCAGTCGGCACCCTTCTTGAAACCCTTGAGCTTGACGGCTCGCGCGGCCAGCTTTGCGGCAAGTTCTGCGGCGATTGCTGCATCTTCGTCGGGCTCCGTCCCCACGTTCCCGAGGATCTGGCCGACCGCGTGCCGCTCGTTTTTATGCGCGCGTCGCTTACCGCGCGGAATGTTCTTGCGGCTCGCATGGGGGCTCTCGCCGTAAACATTTCGCCGGTCCAATTTGAGGCTGAGGGCCTTCTTCTCGGCCGGTGATTTCACTTTGCTCATGTGCGTCAACCCAAGGTGTCGCGACCGCTCGGCGATCGTATCCTGAGGCAGCTTGGTGTGCCGAGTCTACCACAGCCGAGCCTAAGGAACCAGCACGCAATCCGGCGGGAGCGGCCTTTCGTTCAGGCGGTCGAGGACCAGCTGCGCAGCCAGCAGGTTGGAGGCGCGCATCGCCTCGTCGGAGTAGGCGCCGGCATGCGGCATCAGCACGACGTTGGGTGCGCTCAGCAGCGGTGAATCGACCGGCGGCTCGTGGTCGAACACGTCGATGCCGGCGCCGCGCAGCCGTCCGTCGTGCAGCGCCTGCGCGAGCGCGGCTTCGTCGACGATTCCGCCCCGCGCGGTATTGATCAAAATCGCGCCCGCTTTCATCTGCGCGAGCGCCCCGCCATCGATCAGGCCGCGCGTGGTCGAATTGAACGATGCGTTGATAGAGATCATGTCGGCGCACGCCAGCAACTCGTCGAGCGCGACGTATGCGACGCCGTTCTCGCGCGCGAATTCCTCGTCGCGCACCGGATCGGCGGCGATCACCTCCATCGCGAAGCCGCGGGCTCGGCGGGCAACCCCCTTGCCGACGCGCCCGAGGCCGACGATCCCCAGCGTCTTCCCGCGCAGTTCCGGTCCGCTGGTCGCCTGCCAGCGGCCGGCGACGACGCCGGTGTGGGCGCCGACGATGTTGCGCGCCACCGCGAGCATGAGACCGAACACGAGGTCGGCGACGGCGTGCTGGTTGGCGCCGGTCGTAATGGTAACCGTCACGCCGCGGGCGCGCGCGGCATCGAGATCGATCCGCTCGAAGCCGACGCCGCGGCGCGAGATGATCTTCAACTGATCCGTGGCCGCCAGCACGTCGCTGCTGACGAGCGCCGAGCCCGCAATATACGCGTCCATCCCGGTCAGCAGCGCGATCAGCGGCGCGCCGGTCAGTTCGTAGTCGAAGAGGCTGCCGCTGTACGGCGTCCGTACGAACGTGCAGCCGCCGGCTTCCAGGAGTGCGATCGCCTCAGGACTCTGCTCGAACCCACGAGCGGTACACAGCACGCGCCACGCCACCGGTTTCAAGTCCTCACCCCAGGCCGGGGTTCCTGCGGCAAGGCGCGACCTGCTTGACCGGCAAAAGGGTCGTCATGGCCGCCGTCCGCCTGCAATCGGTCCGCAAGTGCTTCGGCAGCACCGTCGTCGTCGACGACGTGTCGCTGCAGATCGAGGACCGCGAGTTTCTCGTCCTGGTCGGGCCGTCGGGCTGCGGAAAGTCGACGACGCTGCGGATGATCGCCGGCCTCGAGGACGTGACGTCGGGCGAGATCTTCATCGGCGACCGCTGCGTCAACGAGCTGGGTCCCAAGGATCGCGACATCGCGATGGTGTTCCAGAACTACGCGCTGTACCCGCACATGGACGTCTACGCTAACATGGCCTTCGGATTGCAGATGCGGCGCCTGCCGCGGGCCGAGATCGACCGGCGCGTGACCGAGGCCGCCGAGATCCTCGATCTGGGACCCCTGCTCAAGCGCAAGCCCAAGCAGCTCTCCGGCGGCCAGCGCCAGCGCGCCGCACTCGGTCGGGCCATCGTTCGCGATCCTGCGGTCTTCCTGATGGACGAGCCGCTCTCGAATCTCGACGCGAAGCTGCGCGTGCAGACGCGCGGCGAGATCGTCAAACTCCATCAGCGCGTCGCGACGACGATGATCTACGTCACGCACGATCAGGTCGAAGCGATGACGATGGGCCACCGCATCGTGGTCATGAACGACGGCGTCGTGCAGCAGGTCGCAACGCCGAAAGAAGTCTACGAACGGCCGGCCAACCGGTTCGTCGCAGGTTTCATCGGCTCGCCCGCGATGAGCTTTCTGCCCTGCCGCCTGGAAGCCGAAGGTGACACGCTCTACGTGCGCGGTGAGGGCTTCTCGGTAACCGTGCCCGAGACGCGGCGCCCGGGGCTCGTGGGCGCAAATCGCGCCGAAATGACGCTGGGTGTGCGGCCGGAGGATATCTCCCTGCACGGCGACGGTGTGATCCCTGCCATAGTCGACATCGTCGAACCGCTCGGTCCGGAGAACGTCGTGTATTTGCGCTGCGGTACCGAGCGCATCACCGCGCGCACGCCGCCCGACACGCTGATCGCGAGCGGCGAGCACGTGCGGCTGGGGATCAACGCCGCCCGCATGCACCTCTTCGACGCCGGCTCAGGCACCGCGTACCTCTAGGAACTACTCCTTGACCGAGCCGGACAAACCCGCGACGTAGTATTCCACGAAGAAGAAATATACCAGCACCGCGGGCAGCACGCCGATCAGCGCGCCGGCCATCAGTTGCCCCCACTGGAAGACGTCGCCGCGGATCAGCTCCGTCGTCATGCCGACGGAGACCGTCTTGTTGCCCGACGACGACATGTAGACCAGGGCGTAGAGATACTCGTTCCACGACAGCGTGAACGAGAAGATCGCGGCCGAAATCAGGCCGGGGACGGCGATAGGAAAGATGATGCGCCACAAGATCGAAATGTTGCTGGCGCCATCGACACGCGCGGCCTCCTCGAGCTCCCGTGGCACCGTCTTGAGGAACCCGATCATCAGCCAGGTGCAAAACGGTACCAGGAACGTCGCGTAGATCGGGATCAGCGCCCATAACCGATCGAACCAGTGCAGCTGAATGATGACCGTCGCGAGCGGGATGAAGAGAATCGCGGGCGGCACGATGTACGCCAGGAAAATTGCCGTGCTGACCGCCTGCCAGCCCGGGAACCGGAGCCGGATGATCGCGTACGCGGCGATGTACGAGATGAATACGCTCAGCACCGTCGCACCGACTGAGACGAACAGCGTGTTGGCGAACCAGCGTCCGTATTGGGTCTGGGTGAGCAGATCGGTGATGTGCGAGAACGTGAAATGGAAGATCAGGAACGGATTCGGTGAATTGAGCAGTTCCGGTTGACTCTTGAACGTCGTGACGATCATCCAATAGAACGGGAGCAGCAGGAAGATCCCGTAGAGCGCGAGCGGACCGTAGATGCGCGCGTTCCTAGCGATCACGTCACTGCTCCCGCACCGACCGTACGACGAAGAATGCCAGCACGATCATGAAGACGATCGGGGAAATCGCGATTGCCGCTCCTTCCCCGAGTTGCCCGGCCACGATCGCCCGCTGGTAGGCAAGGGTCGTGAAGACTTGGGTTGCGTCCGTCGGGCCGCCGCGCGTGATCGTCCAGATGAGTTGAAAGTCGGTCAGCGTGAAGATCGATGAGAACGCGACCAGGATCGTGGTGATCGGCGCCAGCAGCGGCCAGGTGATACGGCGGAACGCCTGCCATCCGGCCGCGCCGTCGATCGCGGCCGCCTCATAGAGGTCTTTCGAGATCGACTGCAGCCCGGCGAGGTACCCGATCGCGAAGTACGGCAGCCCGCGCCAAATGTTCACGACGATCAGCGAAGCGCGCGCGCTCGCCGGCGTGCCAAGGAAATCGAGATTGCGCGAAATCAGATGCATGCGCACCAGCAGCCAGCTCACGGCGCTGAACTGGGGATCGAGCAACCACAACCACGCCAGCGCCGAAAGCACGGTCGGCGCGACCCAGGGGAGCAGCATGAGCGCGCGCGCGGCGCGCTGCCCGCGAAAGCTCTGGTTGAGAATGAGCGCCAGCGCCAGCCCGAGCGCAAGCTTCCCGGCTTCGGCCAAGAGCGTATACAGCACCGAGAACATCGCCGCGCCGCGAAACACGGGGTCGGCCAGGATCACCGCGTAGTTCTGAAGGCCGACGAAGACGCCCGTAGCGCCGAGCGTCGCGCTGGTCATACTCAGCCATACGCCCCAGAGCAGCGGATACGCGATCAACCCCAGGAGCAAGATCGCCGCGGGCGCTACGAGCACGATGCCCAGCACCCGCGGCGAATCGAGTCGCGACCTCAGCCGCGAACCACCGGTCAAGTGTGCTTGTAGATCGTCATCAGGCGCGCTTCCGCTTTCCGCATCGCGTCCTTCGGCGTCATCTTGTTGACCGCGACGTCGGCAAACATGTCGACGATCACGAACTCATCGAGCGCCTGCGCCGGCGCGCGACCCGGCCGTCCGTTGTAGCCGTCGAACCGGGTCACCTCCATCGAATCCCGATAGGGGGTGATCTTCGGGTCGGACGTCCAGATCGGCAGCTCCGCGTAACCCTTGAGCGCGAGGGTGACGTAGCCGCGCATCCCCGTGACCCATGGCGCGGCTTGCGCCTCGTCGAGCATGTAGCGCAAGTATTCCTTGGCCGCTTGCGGATATTTGCTGTACTTGAAGATGTACGCGGAAGTGAAGTTGTTCATGATCGAGTGCTGCTTGCTGGGCCCGTAGGGCGGCAGCGCGTGGAAAATGTCCGGCGCCATTGCCGGGAACTGATCCTTCGCGACGTACCAGATGCTGATCCCGTTCATGGTCATGCTGCACTGGCCGGCAAGGAAGGCCTGATTGTTGCTCGGGTCGAGCCAGCCGGATACGCCGGGGATCATCACTTCGTACAACTGGCGCGCGTACTCGAGCGCGTTGGCCGTTTCCGACGAATTGATCGCGATCGAGTTGTCGGGATTCGTTTGCTTACCGCCAAAGCCCCACAGCACCAAATGGGTCCAGCTGTTCGCGTCGCCGACGGCGTGACCGAGCGAGAAGCCGCACGGGTGGTCGATCTTCTTCAGCCCTTGCGCGAGCTTGAGGAACCCCGGGAAATCCTTGGGAAAGCTTTCGAATCCGGCCTCGCGCATCCAGCTTTGGCGATAGACGACGGCGTTTCCGGTGACGCCGACCGGCAGCGCGACCCAACGTTTGACATCGGGATCGTAGCAATACGCGCGCGCGGTGTCGTAATACCCGCCGTGCTGTTTCCCCATGTACTCGGCAAGGTCGCTCATATCAAGGAGCTTATCGGGATAAATGAACGGGTCGTCGTTCCAACCCATCACGATGTCGGGCCCGGACCCGACCTGCGCCGCGAGGGCAGCCTTCGGCGTGACGTCGGGCCAATTCAATTCTTGGATCTCGACCGGCACGCCGGTCTGGGCGGTGAAATTCTTCGTGTGCTCAGCCCAGATAATGTCGTCGTTCTTCACGAACCCCGTCCAGCGTAAGAGTTGGAGCGTGGCGCCCTTCTCGGGCTTGAAGGGCGAGGCGGTCGCGGCGCCGGCCGCACCCGGCAGCGCGCCGGCGAGCCCGGCGGCTCCCAGGCCTGCGGCGGAGAGTTCGAGGAAACGACGACGGTCGGGATGCAGCATGGGCCACCCTCTCGGTAAGAAATCTCTTTCGCCGATTATCCGACCCGGAGTCGGCCGCACCTGCCGTTCGGCGGTGCAGTGCCTGACGCCGGTGCCGCGAATGCGTAACGGGTGCCGACGGGTGGGAGAATCCTCGTCGACGTCCTGCGCGCGAACGGCGTCGACCGCATCTTCTGCGTCCCCGGTGAGAGCTATCTGCCGGTGCTGGATGCGCTCTACGACGTGCCCGCGATCCAGCTCGTCACCGCTCGCCACGAAGCGGGGGCAGCGAACATGGCCGAGGCCGACGGCAAGCTGACCGGACGGCCGGGAATCTGTTTGGTGACGCGCGGACCGGGCGCGACCCATGCCAGCATCGGCGTCCACACGGCGCGGCAGGATTCGACGCCGATGATTCTCCTGGTCGGACAGGTCCCGACCGGAGTGCGCGGCCGCGAAGCCTTCCAAGAGGTCGACCTCGCGCGAATGTTCGGCGGCCTCGCCAAGTGGGCGGCCGAAGTCGACGATGTCGCCCGCATGGCCGAGTACGTCAGCCGCGCGTTTGCGGAAGCGCTTTCCGGGCGACCCGGCCCGGTCGTGCTGGGACTTCCCGAAGACGTCTTGAGCGCGACGGCTGACGCGCGCGAGCCCGCCGACGCGCGCGAGCGGCGCTTCCCCCGCGCCGGAGGATCTCGCGCGCCTGCGCGCGCTGCTCGTCGACGCCGAACGTCCGCTCGTGATCCTCGGCGGCAGCGGCTGGGACGACGCGGCGCGGGCGGCGTTCGCGGAGTTCGCGCACCGCACCGGCGTGCCGGTCGCCTGCGCGTTTCGCCGGGCCGGGCTCTTCGACAACCGCGATCCGCTCTACGCCGGCATGCTCGGGGTCGGGAGCGATCCGGCACTTGGCCGGCGCGTGCGTGACGCCGACCTGCTGCTGGCGATCGGCACGCGCTTGGCCGACGTCACGACGAACGGCTATCGCCTGGTCGAAGCTCCGCGGCCGCGCCAGCGGCTCGTGCACGCGCACGCCGACCCCGCTGAGCTTGGGCGCGTGTACACCGCGGATCTCGCGATCAACGCGAGTCCGCGGTATCTTGCGCCTGCGCTCGCGACGCTCGAACCGGTCGACGGCGCGCGCTGGAGCGGCTGGGCGCAGGAGGCGCAGCGTGATTATCGCGCGCAGCTGCAGCCTACGCTGCCGGGCGGCGCGCTCGACCTGGCGGCGGTCGTGCGGCACCTTTCGCAGAGGCTCCCCGACGATGCCATCATGACGAACGGCGCGGGAAACTTCGCTGCCTGGCTGCACCGCTTCTTCGAGGTCAAAGGCCGCGATACGCAGTTGGCGCCGACGTCCGGGGCGATGGGGTACGGGCTGCCGGCCGCGGTCGCGGCGAAGCTGCGCTATCCCGAGCGCAGCGTGATCGCGTTCGTCGGCGACGGTGATTTCATGATGACGTCGCACGAACTCGCGACCGCGGTGCAGTACGGTGCGGCGATCGTCGTCATCATCGTCAACAACGGCATGCTGGCCACGATCCGCATGCACCAGGAGCGCGCCTATCCGGGCCGCGTCATCGGGACGGACCTCCGCAACCCGGACTTCGTCGCGCTCGCGCGCGCCTACGGCGCACAGGGCACGCTGGTCGAACGCACCGGCCTTTTCGCGCCGGCGTTGGACCGTGCGCTCGAGGCGGACGGCCCGTATGTTCTCGAACTACGCGTCGATCCCGAGAACATTTCCACCCGCGCGACGATTTCGGAGTTGCGACGCCAAGCCACGGCATAGGGATCTCGATAACGGGTCGCCCAACCCGCCGAGCGAAAGGAGACGCCGTGCCCAAACGTCCCGAAGACTTGCGCAGTTACCGATGGCTCGGGGTCGAGGACTCGCGCCCGGCATTCGGACACCGGTCGCGGTTGTTTCAGGTTGGGTACGACCGCAGCGATTTTGCGGGCAAGCCCGTCATCGGGATCATCAACACCTGGTCGGATATCAATCCGTGTCATGCACATCTGCGCACGCGCGCCGACGAAGTGAAACGCGGCGTGTGGCAGGCCGGCGGATTTCCGCTCGAGCTGCCGGCACTCAGTTTGTCCGAGATGTTCATGAAACCGTCGACGATGCTCTACCGCAACCTGTTGGCGATGGATACTGAGGAACTGATACGAAGCCAGCCGATCGACGGCGCCGTGCTGCTGGGCGGCTGCGACAAGACGACGCCGGCGCTCCTGATGGGCGCCATCTCGGCCGGCGTTCCGGCGATCTATGTCCCGGCCGGTCCGATGCTGCGCGGCAATTGGCGCGGCGGCGTGCTCGGCTCCGGCTCGGACGTGTGGAAGTATTGGGACGAGAAACGCGCCGGGACGATCGACGAAGACGACTGGCGCGAGATCGAAGTCGGGATCGCGCGCTCGTTCGGCACCTGCATGACGATGGGAACCGCGGCGACGATGATGGGCGTCGCTGAAGCGCTGGGCTTCACCCTGCCCGGCGCATCCTCGATCGTCGCCGCCGATTCGGCGCACGGCCGCATGGCGAGCGCGTCGGGGCGACGCATCGTCGAGATGGTCTGGGAAGATCTGACCCCTGCACGCGTGCTCGATGCGCGCTCGTTCGACAACGCGATCCTCGTCGAACAGGCGATGGGCGGATCGACGAACGCCGTGATCCATCTGCTCGCGCTGGCGCACCGCGCCGGTGTTCCGCTTTCCATCGATCGCTTCGACGAACTCTCACGCCGCGTGCCCGTGCTCGCGGACATTCGGCCGTCGGGGCGTTTCCTGATGGAAGACTTCTTTTACGCGGGCGGGATGCGCGCGTTCATGACGCGGCTCGCACCGCAGCTCGCGCTCGACGCGATGACGGTCTCCGGAACGACGCTCGGCGAAACGATCGCCGGCGCGACCGTCTGGAATGACGAAGTGATCCGCCCCTACGACCACCCGCTCTACCCGGAAGGCGGCACCGCGATCCTGCGCGGCAACCTCGCCCCGGACGGCGCCGTGATGAAGGCCTCAGCCGCCGAGCCGCGCCTGCTGAAGCATCGCGGCCCGGCCCTTGCGTTCGAGAGCTACGATGAAATGGCTGCGGCCGTCGAACGCGAGGACCTCGACGTGACGGCCGACCACGTGCTGGTGCTCAAGAACGCCGGACCGCAAGGCGGCCCCGGGATGCCCGAATGGGGCATGCTCCCAATACCGCTCAAGCTGGTGCGCGCCGGCGTGCGCGACATGGTGCGCATTTCGGATGCGCGCATGAGCGGCACGTCCTACGGCGCCTGCATCCTGCACGTCGCGCCCGAAGCCTTCATCGGCGGCCCGCTGGCGTTCGTACGCACCGGCGACATGATCGAGGTCGACGTCGCCGCGCGCAGTCTCCACCTCGACGTTGCCGACGACGAACTGACGCGCCGCCGCGACGCGTGGACGCAGCCGCCGCCGCGACTCGCGCGCGGCTACGGCGCGATCTTCGCCGCGCACGTGCGCCAAGCGAACGAAGGCTGCGACTTCGACGTCCTCGATAACCCTGCGCGCTTACCCGAACCGGAGATGCACTAGACCGTCCGGCTCAGCCGGGCGGACGGACCCTCAGCCGCACTGCTGGCCGGTCGTGAAGTTAACCGTGAGCGTACCGGTTACCGCACCGGTTGCGGTCACGGTGTATGTCTGAGTAACTCCATCCTCAAACTCCAGCGCAGTAAAGGTCGTGGCGGCAGTCCCACTCGTCGGAGTGATGCTCAGCTCCGGTTTGCTGGGGACCAGTTGGAACGTACCGCTGTAGTTCGCCTCAGACACCGTAAAGGTCTCAGGTGTATTGCATGGCAACGCCATCACGTTGTTGGTGATGCTCGAGCCGCTGAAAACGATGGGGCCCGGCGTCGCACTCGGGCTGGCCGTAGGCACCGGCGTCGTATGGCTGCTCCCACCTGATGCGCTGCAGTTGGCGAGGGCCACACCGAGCGTTGCCACGGCAAAAAGGCCAAAAATCCGCGTCATCGTTCGCACGATCGTTCTCCATAAGCGCAAGTGCCAGGCGTAAAACGCCCGCGGAGACCGCGGCGCCCGATGCCCTTCCGCTTCTGAGAGCGGGAGCCGCAAGATTGCGCGCGACCGGCCCCTTTGCCCTTCTCGCTTGAAGACCGGCCGGTACTCTCTTGGGGTCAGGCGGGTGCAGCGACCCGGACGGCGCTGCCGAGGTACGCGCGCTGCATCTCTTCGTTGGCGAGCAGGTCGCGGGCTTCGCCCTGCAGCGCGACGCGCCCGGTCTCGAGCACGTAGGCGCGCTGCGCGATCTGGAGCGCGAGGTGCGCGTTCTGCTCGACCAGCAAGATCGTCGTGCCGTCGCGCGCGATCCCCGCGATGCGTTCCATCAGGTCGGTGACGATCAGCGGCGCTAACCCAAGCGACGGCTCGTCGAGGAGCAGCAACCGCGGTCGCGCCATCAGGCCGCGGGCGATCGCCAGCATCTGCTGCTCGCCGCCGGAGAGCGTCCAGCCCAATTTTGCGCTCAAGGTGCGCAGCATCGGGAACAGCGCGAACATCTCGTCGACATCACGCTGCACCTCGGCGCGCTTGGCCTTGCGCGCCGTCGCGCCGAGCCGCAGGTTGTCGACGACCGAGAGCCCCGGGAAGATCTTGCGGCCTTCGGGCACATGCGCGATGCCCAACGCGACGACGTCTTCCGGCGAGCCGGACAGCGGCTTGCCGTCGAAACGAACCTCGCCGCTTGCCGGGACGAGCACGCGCGAGATCGTCTTGAGCGTGGTGCTCTTACCGGCGCCGTTGGCACCGAGCAGCGCGACGATCTCGCCCGGCGCGACCTCGAGCGAGATTCCGCGCAGCGCCTCGATCTCACCGTAACGGGTCACGATGTCGCGGAGTTCAAGCAGCATCGATCGCTCCGCCCAGGTAAGCCGTGATGACGTCGGGGTTGCGCGCGATGTCGGCGGCCGTTCCCTCCGCGATGTGCTGGCCGAAGTTGAGCACGGTGATGCGGTCGCACACCGTCATGACCAGGTTCATGTCGTGCTCGATCAGCAGCAGCGTCGTGCCGCGGTCACGGATGCGGCGCAGCAGCGCCACCAGGGCGTCGGTTTCGGTCGGGTTCATTCCGGCCGCCGGTTCGTCGAGCAGCAGCAGCTGCGGTTCGCTTGCCAGCGCGCGGGCGATCTCGAGGCGACGCTGGTCGCCGTACGGCAAACTGCGCGCGACCTTTCCGGCCACCCGTTCGAGGCCCACGAACTCCAGCAGTTCGTGCGCATCCTTGCGCGTGGCGCGTTCCTCACGGGCGGTCGCGCCGAACGGGAGCATCGCGCCCAAAAAACCGACTTGCGTGCGCACGTGGCGCCCGATCATCACGTTCTCGAGCACGCCGAGTTGCGCGAACAGCCGAATGTTCTGGAACGTCCGCGCGACGCCGAGCCGGGCGATCGCGTGCGCCGGCCGGCCCACCAGTTCCGTGCCGTCGAACGCGATCGAGCCGCCGTCGGCACGGTAGAGTCCTGAAATGATGTTCAGCGTCGTTGTCTTGCCGGATCCGTTGGGCCCGATCAGGCCGTGCACGTCGCCGCCGCGGACCGTCATATCGAGCGCGTTGACGGCGGTAATGCCGCCGAAGCGTTTGAGGAGACCGCGAATCTGCAGGCACCCGCTCTCGCTCGCGGCCTGCGCGTTCGCTGCGGTCACGCGCTTTTGGCCTCGACCGGCTGGGCCGGATTCGTCAGCGGCCGCGCCGCCGCGTCGTCGCGACCAAGCGCGGTCGACAGCAGCCCGGCCAAGCCACGCGGCATGAAGATGATCATCGCGATGACTGCGGCGCCGTAGACCATGATGTACGAGGTCTTGAGCGGCCGCAGCGCCTCGGGCAGAAAGGTCAGCAGCACGGCGCCGAGGATCGCGCCGCCGATCGAGCCCGAACCGCCGACGATCAGCATCACCAGGAAGATGACCGACTGATCGAACGAGTACGAGTCGGGGCTGAGGAACTTGATGCTATGCGCGAGCAGGGCGCCGGCGAGACCGGCGTACGCGCCGGCCAGTACGAAGGCGACGATCTTGTAGCGGGTCGGGTCGATACCCGTTGTCGACGCGGCGAGTTCGTTCTCACGGATCGCTTGGAGCGCACGGCCCGGACGCGTCGACTTGATGCGCCATGCCACGTAGGCGCACAGCACGAGCGAAGCGAGCACGAGGTAGTAATACTGGCCGTAGGTCGCCAGCGCGAACGGCCCGATCATCGGCGGCGGGATTCCGGTCATCCCGTCGCTGCCGTTGGTCACCGAGGTCCAGTTGATCAGCACGAGCTGCGTGATGATGCCGAAGCCGATCGTCGCCAGCGCGAGGTAATGCCCGGAAAGGCGCAGGCACGGCCATCCGAGCCCGAGACCGATCAGCCCGCTGAAGACCGTCGCCACGGCCATCGACGGCAGCACCGGCCAGCCCCAGTGCACGGTCATGTATCCCGACGCGTAGGCGCCGATCCCGAAGAATGCCGCTTGCGCCAGGGACAGCTGGCCGGCGAAGCCGAGCAGAATCCCGAGGCCCAACACGGCGATCGCGTAGATGCCGGCGATGTCGGCGACGTTGAGGAGATAATCCGAGTGCACGACCAGCGGAACGCACAGCAGCACGATCAGCAGCACCGCCAGGCCGAGCCACCGGCGCCGGCTCACGCCTTCTCTCCGACCCGTTCGCCGAACAGCCCCTGCGGCCGCACGA
>Ga0182024_10003486_pt1 | contig 37439 bp, 27 predicted proteins | sample P32metaG_FD_120480 | JGI IMG/M metagenome (GOLD analysis project Ga0182024, IMG submission 120480) | Permafrost microbial communities from Stordalen Mire, Sweden - P3-2 metaG (Illumina Assembly) | ecosystem: Environmental > Terrestrial > Soil > Wetlands > Permafrost | place: Sweden: Stordalen...
AAGGGTTTCGAACTTGCCCTGCTTGTCATACAGGCTGGTAATGCATCCCGTCTTGGGATCCACCACCACGCGCAGGAAGGAATTCTCAAGCGTAAGCCCGTGCTCCGTCAGGTCGGTGGCGAAATGCTGCGCTCCAGGCGAGACGTGCAACAGTTCGTAGCCGATGGACGGAACATCCTTGGCTTCGATCAGCAGGTGATAAGTGCCGGTTGCCTTGTTGGACGAGAGCACTTCGGAAGGCAGCAGGCGGTTATGCGAATCGTAGACCGAGACTCCGCCGGCCGAAGGGGCCCGCATCTCCACGTCTGCCTCGACCAGTCCATTGCGCTGCCACGCCAAGGGATTGAAGACCAGCAGGGGCACGGAATCGGCGACGGTGTGCGTGTCGACGGATGCCTGAATGGTGTGCAGCGCGGTTGAGGTGGCCTCGTCGGTGGCCCAGCGAACATCGTCGTAGTCTTTCTGCGCGTCCCTGTAGATCACTGCGATGCCGGAGCCCGCGGCGAGGTCATGGAACTGGTTGAAGAGCACCTTCTTCCATGCCTCGGTCAGCTGCTGGCCGGGATAAGGGGTTCCGGAGAGCCACGCGAGCGACGACCACTTCTCCGCGTTGCCCACTTGTTCTTCCGCGTCGCGCATGTTCCTCTTGTGTTCGGCCTGCGAGGTGTAGACGCCGCGATGGAACTCGAGATAGAGTTCGTCTTTCCAGGTAGGAATGGTCATCTGGCCATCGGGAGGCGCGGGGAGCTTGGTGTCTCCGGTGGCTACCGACTGGTAATTCCACGTCGGCGAGTTGGCTGCGATCTTCGCCTCGACCTCATGGAACCAGGAGGTTGCGGTGGCGAACTCCATCTTCGGAACGATGCGGTCCGGCTGCCTCCATCGCTCTCCCTCGTTGATCAGCGCCAGCGTCGGGCCGCCGCCATGATCCCCGACGCCATACATGTCCATCATGTCGGTCATTCCGTTGTCAGCGGTCCTGGAAAAGACCAGGTCATTCGCGAGCCGGGTGGGATCCAGGTTGCTGTTACCGTAGCCATCCGGGAAATAGCCGAGCACTTTGCTGCCGTCCGGCGATTGCCACCAGAAGAGTTTAAGCGGGAGCAGATTGGTATCGTTCCACGCCATCTTCTGGGTGACGAAATACTTGACGCCCGACTTCGCGTAAATCTGAGGCAACTGCCAGTTGTAGCCGAAGGAATCGGGGTTCCAGCCTACATCCGTGGTCACGCCGTACAGATTCTTCAGGGTCCGCTCGCCGATGAGCAATTGGCGCACCAGCGATTCACCGGTGGGCATGTTCAGGTCCGGCTCAATCCACATTCCGCCCACCAGGTCCCAGCGACCTTCCTGGATGCGCCGCTTGATCTGCGCATTGAGCGGCGGATACTTGTCCGCCATCCACATGTTGTACTGCGAGGCGGATTGGGAATAGGTGTAGTCGGGATTCTCGGTCATCAGCAGTATCGCCGAGCTGAAGGTGCGGTGCACCACGTCGACGGTCTCCGTCCACGGCCAGGTCCAGGCTGCATCGATATGGGAGTTGCCGCTGAGGTTGAACTTGATGGACTGGAGAAAAGGCTTGAGGGCCTCGAGGTCCTGATGCGCCTTGCGCAAGGATGCGTCGAAGGCTGTCTGGTTAGCTGTGTCCAGTGACTGCAAATTGACGTCGGTGATCGCCTGATTCAGCTTCTGTTCGTCGGCGACCGAAGCGGGAGATGCCGACGGAATCAGGAGTGCTGCGGTGAGAAACTCGTCATGCAGCACTTGGGGATCGGGCCGACTGGCAGCGATCTCAACGGTCAATGGCATGCCGCGCGTGCCGCCGCGGCCGCCTCTGCCCGCAGGCGCTGCCGCTGCCGCTGCCCTTCCATTGGAGGGCGCCATCTTCATCGCGATCAGCGCTTTGTCGCCCGGCTTGGCGGAGGGGAACAGGATGGTCGGCCTCTGATCGTCGGGCAGCCTCTCCAGAAGCTGGCCGTTCACATAGATCTCCTGCGATCCCCGCGCCATGGGCCGGAAGCCGATCGTTGCGCCGGTGAGATCGTATCCGTTGACGTTCTTCGGCACCACGACCCAATAGCGGATCCAACTCACGCCGTCCGGGAGCGTCGCTCCGGCCTGTCCCTTCGTCCACGAAGAGTCGTCCAGACTGACCGCGGCGGCATCGGGCACATCGCCCACGTGATACAGGTAATCGTCCACCGAAAAGCGGACCACACCGGTGAGCTTGTCCATAATGGCCTGCGCCTGGGGCGAAAGGGCATCGAGCGCAACTTTTTCCTGTGCCGGGACATCGATTTGTTGACCAAAGCGGCGGCCACCGGTGGGGAATTGGGCGTTGGCCAGGGGACTTACCACACAAGCAACCAACACAGCGCCGGCGCTGAGCCGGGAAAACCGCAAAATACCATCCTTCAAATGAATCGACATCTTGTGTACCTCGGAATGATCGGTATTCCCCAGAAGTGAGTGTGCTTGTTGGGACTGGAAAGGCATGGGTATCCTACGCTTGGTTTAGGAACAGAATTCGATGCTGTAACGGAACGGAACTGGAGTGTCCACGGAGGTTCGACGCAGGCACTGCTGAACCGGTGAATAAAATGAGAAGTGAACTGCCGTACAAATCTAGTCTTCAGGTCGCCCGTTCCGCCAACGTTAGGCGTCCGTATAATTGCCGACAACAAACCTAAAACTCTCAGGTATTTAAGTCAAGAGAGCACTTCTAACCGTAGAAACGTTGCGGCCTGAAGCCGGGTTCGTATATTTTTTGCACTCGCAGAATGAGTCGGAAACCCCAGCACTGCGGCCTGTTGCTGCACTGCGATGCCAGATTGACAGATATACGTTCCCTGGCTCACTCTGTGAGCGCACTCCTCTACTATGTATGCAATCGCGGGCCTATTGCCGGCAGGATGGCCGCACCCCAATATCCCGGGGTGCTATCCCCCCGCTTCGTTCGTCTCCAAAAGTCCAGCAAATCCCCCTCACCTGTATTGGCCCTTTGCGCTTAGTGCGCTCCTGCTCGCAGCGCTTGGTTCTGCATCTCCGTGTCTCGGACAATCCGCACGGCCCCTGACCTTGGACGACGTCGTGGCGAAGCTGCAGAACAATCTCGACTCCTACGGAAGATCGATTCCCAGCTTCCTGGCCGACGAGCACATCGACTCCGGCGAGCATGTTTTCCTCAGCCGTGGGGGCCTCGGAGCGCCCGACCGAGGCTATCGCCGAATCTGTCTTCCGCCTCAAGCGCGATGTCGATCCGGAGCGTCACATTCCCATGCTCGATGAGTCGCGGGAGATCAAAACGATCGACGGCAAGCCGGCAAACGGTCGTAACCTTGACGCACCCACCACGTTCAGCGGCGCCTTCTCCAGCGGGCTGGCCCTGGTCTCTAAAGACCAGCAGGCCTGCATGCAGTACACCCTCGAACCACCCCAGCCGCGCAAAGCAATCGTCGTTGACTTTGTCAGTGTGCCGGCCGGACAGCGGCCCAAAGGCTGCATCCTGGCCGAAGATGGCTCGGGCCGCGTCACCATTGACCCAACCTCAATGCAGATCGCAAAGATCGAGATCAAAGTGCCACACCACGTCATCACCCCTCGGGACAGCGATGGCCATACCGGCCCACCAATGGTGACTCGCTGGGAGGTGCAGGTGGACTACAGGCCGGTCGTCCTGGACGCGCGCACCTTCTGGCTTCCGGCAACCATCAGTTCGGCCACCAGCGCTGATCAGGTGGCTTGGTCATTTGTGGCCACCTATCGCAACTATCACCTGCTCCAGGTACGCTCCCGGATTCTGCTGCCCGCCGATGCTGCGAAGCAGTGAGGCGATTCATGCCTTTCCTTCGGCATCCATGTCCACCGCAGCGTCTTACATAGCTGCTGCGGCCTTCGCTGGTCACACCGCTTCACACCGCGCCCCTCTATGGTCCAGAATAGGGCACGGACCACAGAGCCCTTCGGGAGTCAGCGAAAAGGTATGACCGAGTCAAGATTAGACCCCACAAAGCCGCAGGCGAATCGCATGAAGAAACTCCATTTCACTCATCTGATTCTTCTTTGCCTGGCTACCTCGCTCAGGGCGCAGCAGCCGGCGCGCACGCCGTCTTTGCCCCTCACGCAGCCACCGCGGACTTCACCAGATTCGAGTACGCCCATGTTGAAGGTCCAGACCAACCTCACCATAGAAGACGTTACCGTGACGGATGCGAAGGGCAAGCCGGTGTATGGGCTGACGCAGGCCGACTTCACCGTGAAGGAAGATGGCAAGCCGCAGCCGATCAAGAACTTTCAGGAGTATGGGACGGAAATCCCTTCCGCGCAGCCTGCGCCGCCCGCTCTTCCGCCGAATGTCTACACCAACGCACAGCCTCCCGCCTCCACCACCCGCGCAATCAATATTCTCCTGCTGGACACGGTGAGCGTCGGACTCGGGGGCCAGGCGTATGTCAGGGAAAAGGCGATGAACTATCTGAAGAGCATGCCGCCGGGCACGGAGGTCGCTGTCTTTGAACTGGGGTTGGACAATCTGCACATGCTGCACGGATTTACCACCGACCATGAGTCCCTGGAGGCGGTGGTGCATTCGTATCAGCCGGACATGGCGCTCAATCCTCAAGGTCTTAGGTGGGGCGTGCAAGTATGCCGCGTCCTGAACGCGCGGAGCCGCGCCACGACGGGCGGTCTGGATGCGATTGCCGCCGCCGTCTCAGCGATGCCGGGGAGGAAAAACCTGATCTGGTTCAGCGTGGGTCTGCAGCAGATCACAGACTACGCATCCATGGTGAATGGTCTTCCCTGTCTGGAAGACTTACGGCCTGAGTTGCAGAGGTCCTACGCCCGGCTCAACGCTGCGCAGGTGGCCGTCTATCCCATCGACCCGCACGGGTTGGGGGAAGGGGATCCGGCGGAGAGCCTTGGGGAACTTGGGATGGACAGGAACGGCCATTCAACGTTCTTCTCCATGCAGGACATCGCCGCGAACACCGGCGGCATGGCTTATCACATGCGAAACGACATCGATGCCGCCATGGGCGAGGCGATCGCGAATGGATCGGATTACTACTCGCTCTCCTATGTTCCTCCGCCGTCGAAATATGACGGCAAATATCACTCCGTGGAGGTAAAGGTCGATCGGCCCGGCCTGAAACTGCAGTATCGCGAGGGCTATACCGCGGTGAATCTCGCAAAGCCCCTTCCGGTAGATAAGGCCGGCAAGGGTGCCCCGGATCCTGACAGCGGCTTCCAGGCGGCGGTGGACCTCGCTCTTGTCCCCTCGACCGAATTGGTATTCGATCTCCGCGTGACGCCTTCCACCTCGCCGGCCAAACCCGGCGATCCTGCGGTGGCGGGCATGCTCAATCCCAAGTTGAAGGACAAGCCGCTGGTCCGCTACGTGCTGCTGTATGAGGTCCCCCCGGGCGAGGCCACGCTCCTTGATGGCCCGAACGGCACGCGCAAGGCCTCGCTCGAGTTTGATGCCGTGGCCTATGGCGAAGACGGCGTGAAACTGAACGTTGTGCGGGACACGGTCAACTTCACTCTCAAGCCGGACGCAGTCGAGCACTTTACCAAAAATCCCGTCGTGATACCGCTTCAGCTTGACCTGCCGCCGGGCAAGGTCTCTCTCCACGCCGGCGTTCTCGATGTGAATTCGCAGAAGATGGGCACGCTGGAGATTCCCCAGATCGTGGCCAAGGAATAGCGAGCAGGAGATTCGATGACTACACTTGGCCTGGGGCATGTCTGAAGAGACCCTGCGACACACAAATAGGAGAGAATTCCCATGAGCGCAATGAATCGGAGACGATTTCTAGGGACCGCAGCCGCTGCTGCCGTCGGTTCCATGGCCCCAATAGAATTATCAGCGCAGTCGCCGGCACCTCCAGAACTCGAAAGCATTATCGATTGCCACGTCCATTTCTACGATCCGTCGCGCCCAGGGGGGGTCCCATGGCCCTCGGCCAATGACGCCACACTCTATCGCCCCGTGTTGCCTGAGACATACCGGAAAGTAACCGCAGGCCTGGGCATCAAGGGCGTGATTGAAGTGGAAGCCAGCCCTCTGCTTGAAGACAACCAATGGGTGCTGGATCTGGCGGCGCATGAACCGATCATCCTCGGCACCTGCGGCGACATCGAGATCGGCAAGCCTGGATTCGGAGACAGCCTGGAGCGATTCTTGAAGAGCGGACGATTCTACGGCATTCGCATCGGGAACCTGTGGAACAGAGATCTTACCGAGGACCTCAAGAAGCCGGAGACAATTGCGAACCTCAAACTGCTCGCTCAGGCCGGGCTTGAAGTCGATATGATCGGTGGATTTCCCATTCTCCCAAATGTGATCCAGGTCAGCGACCGGGTGCCGGAATTGCGCATTGTCATCGAACATATGCCATTTGATCCTCCGCGCAACCCGGCAGACCAGCCAGCCGGCGAAAGTGCGCTCCATGAAATAGGCCAGAGACACCAGATTTTCTCGAAGGTATCAAATGTGTTGCGCAAGAAGAACGGTCAGCCCGTGGACGATCCCGAATTTTACCGCCCGTCACTCGATCAACTGTGTGACACCTTTGGAGTCGACCGGTTGATCTATGGCAGCAACTGGCCGGTCAGCGAAAAAGCCGGCCCGTATGAGCTGATTTTCAAAACTGTGCGTGGATACTTCGCAACCAAAGGCAAGGATGCCTCGCAAAAGTTCTTCGCGCGCAACTCGCAGACAGCGTATCGCTGGAAGGCGCGAACAGCCTGAGAGTAGGAGAGCGCTGCACAGCAGTCCTCCAGACTGCTGTGGCTTTTTGTTTGGTGTCGATTGACAGCTGTCTCCGGGCAATGTTTTACTTCTCGCGCTATAAGCAATCACGCTTGCGCGATGCGACGAGAAGAACTCCCTGCGGAGTCTCTCGAATTGTGTCGATGGAGAGAGAAAAATGAAGCTTCCTTATTACGCACTGACGTTCCTGATCGGAATAGTGCTGACGGTTCACCTCGCAATGAATGGCAAGGTCGGGGCTGTGCTGGACAATCCACGCGTCGGCAATGCCTTGTTCTGGTGCGTCGGAGCGGTCGCGGCCCTGCTGATTGGCCTCTCCGGATGGCATGCCGGCGCGCTCAAGCCGCTGCACGACGTCAACCCCGTGCTGCTGTGCGCCGGAGTGCTGGGCGCCTCTCTGGTCTTCGGAATTGCCTTTCTGATTCCCCGTATCGGCGCAGCCAAGCTCACGCTGATCATGCTCTCCGGTCAGATTCTCGGTGGCCTCGTGCTCTCTCACTTCGGCTGGCTCGGTTCGCCAAAGGATCCCGTCTCGACGCGTAACATCTTGGGAGCGTTGGTTATGTTTGCCGGAGTGTATTTGGCTACTCTTTAACGGTGAATGGCAGGGCAATCAAGTGCCCCTGAATGATGAACAAGGAAGAGTGAAAATGTTTTCAAGGCGAAGTTTTCTCTGCACGCTGGCTGCCGTTCCGACTGTCTCCTTAATCCCTGCTCTGGCAGGACGGGAGCTTTTCGCGCAAAGCGCGTCCGCCCATGGCGACTCCTTTGTCTATGTCGGTACATACACCGATTCGGCCCTAAAGGGAAAAGGGATTTATCTCTACCGCTATGAGGCCAAGACCGGCCACCTTAACCCATTGGGTGCCGCAGCCGAAGTGCCCAATCCATCGTTTCTGGCAACCGATCCCCTCAATCATTTTCTTTATGCAGTAACCGAGAGGGGCACCGATCCGAACGTGAGGGGCGCCACGTCCGATCAAACGGTCAGCAGTTACTCCATCAATCCCAAAACCGGTGCTCTCACTTTTCTCAACAAAGTATCCTCCGCGGGCGGAATGCCCTGCCATCTCGTCGTGGATCATACCCGGAAGATACTCTTCGTCGCAGACTATGGAAGTGGAAGGGTGGTCTCGTACGCGCTCAATCCCGATGGAAGTATCGGTGCGCAGACCGGGCTCGGCCAGGACAGCGGGTCGAGCATCAACCCGCGGCGCCAGGAAGGCCCGCACGTGCACTCCACAGTGCTTTCGCCGGACAATCGATTCCTCTTCACGCCGGATCTCGGCCTCGATCAGATCAAGATCTACAAGATCGATACAGCCAAGGGAACTTTTGCGCCCAATGATCCGCCCTCTGTCTCGGTCACACCAGGTCTGGGCCCACGGCACTTTGCCTTCGGCCGCGGCGCGAAGTTTGCCTATGCAGTCTGCGAGATGGGGTCGAGTGTCGTTGCCTTTTCCTACGATCGCGAGAATGGATCTCTCCAGCCCATTCAGACGATTTCCAATTTGCCCCCCGATTTCACGGGACAGAGCACTGCCGCGGAGATTGAGGTCGACAAGACGGGCCGATATCTCTATGCCTCGAATCGTGGAAGCGACAGCATCACGGTCTTTGGGATAGACCAGCAAAAGGGAACGGTGACCAGGCTGCAGGTCGCGTCCACGATGGGCAAGGGTCCGCGTAATTTCAAAATCGACCCCGCCGGCGAGCGCATCGTCGCGGCAAACCAGAATACCAATCAGCTGACAGTTTTGAAGATCGATCCAAAGACCGGCCAGCTGACACCGGAAAGTGAAACCGCCGACGTTCCGGCGCCGGTTTGCGTTATCTTTGTTCCGGTGAAATAGAAAGCTCTTCGTTCTTGTTCACCGATTGCCCATTTGAGAAATTACCGACAAACCAATCACGAGCTGGCCTGAACTTGAGGGTTACGCTTCCCTGCCGCGCACACTGTGGCAGGGAACCCCGAGTTTGAGTTCTTAGCTGTACCCGCGATCGTCGTAATAGTAGCGGATGTGCTCGACCATCAGGCGCTTGAGCTGCCGGTCGTTGGGCACGACACGATCGAGCGAGTCTCTCCGGCAATTCCCAAAATAAAGCGCTCGGCCACCCCGTTTTGCCACACGACTTCGCAAGCCGGTCAGCTTCGGCGCGATGCCAAGGCCCCTGACAAAGAAATGACATTTAAAAAATCGCCAGGTGCTAAATACCGGGAGTATAGTGTGCTTACCCGACAGGCAAACGGAGAGTCGGGACGCGTGCTGCCGGGCTGGATGCATGCGGGGACTTGGATACACAAGACACTTCTAGCTGACAGCTTTAAGGAGGAATCCCCGATGATCGCAAACGGAATATCCAGGCAAATTTTGGTGTTTTCAGCATCAGTGCTCTTGGCGAGCGGATCGGCCTTGGCGTGCGGTACTGGGCTGGGTGATTGCGACTGCCAAACTCTGACACAGGCGATAGCTAAAATCCAAGCGTCTGAGATTGTGGATGCCGACGGGGAGTCGTTGCTCTACTCCCAGCTCCAGATGATCGGCGATCAGGATTTTATGCAGAACGCTATGGAAGACAGCGCTGCGAAAGTTTTGCTCGGGCAACTGGCGTTGAAAAAATCGCAGCGTGACGACCTGAAACAGTTTGCACAGCAGCTGATTCAGGATCAACTGCAATTGAGCCAGCAGGTGCTGGAGCGCGTCGGCAAGCCCCTCGGCGTACAGGAAGAGAAGGACATTTCAAAGAAGGATAAGCAACTGGCCGCGAGGCTAGCGGCGCTCTCCGGCGCGCAGTTTGATGAGGAATACATCAAGACCATGCTGAAAGATCAGAAACAGCAGCTGAAGAGGTTCGGCGACGAAACGCAGTTGGCCGTCACTCCTGGTGTGAAGATCGCAGCGGGGTACGGCAAGACCCTCGCCTCACAGCATGTTGAGTTGCTCGATAAAATCGCGGAGGGCCACAGTCTCGTTGCCGAGAACCAGACGGCGACGATCGCGGGAAAGTAACACGAAGCAACTGAACTGACACAGTGCGTGGTCACTTGTGCCCCCTCAGGAAATCGGACCGCGATGCGCGCAGTGATGAGAAGGCCCGTTAAAAGCGGGCCTTTTCCAATGGCATGTCCTGCAATCGGTTTACAAAGGCCCGCCGCCCGATGCTGGAGTCGCCGCGCCTCTATTGCAGAAAGGATGGTGGCCGCTGGGATGCAGGCTCGCCGCGCTGCTCGTTGGGCTGCGGGCTGAGGTTGAAATGAAGATCTGTAATTTTCAAACGCAGTGCTGACAGCGGCAGCCAGCTATTGCCAAAGTGTTTCCCATTCAGGAGAACGTTCGAGACATAGGGTCCCGTTCCTTCGCCGCGAACGACAAGGGTGCTACCGTCGTCCAGGTGAAGCGTGGCGATCTTGAACATGGGCGTACCGAGAAACACCCCTCCAAGACCCGGAACGCCAGGATATAGGCCAAGGGCATTCCATACGTAGACTCCCGATGTTGCTCCGAGATCGTCGTTCCCCGGAATGCCGCCCGGAGTCGTGTTGAAGGCCTCTTGCTCGACGCGGGTGAGAACCTCCTGGGCCTTCCAGGGCTTGCCGACGTAGAGATAGGCGAACGGGGCGACGAAATCCGGTTCATTGCCGACGGTGTAGCAGGGCTCTCCCCGGCAATCGATCTTGGCGAAGAATCGATCGAGACGAGTAGTGACGGCATCATCCCCGCCCATGCTTTGGACGAGGCGGGGGTAATCGAAGGGAATCATGAAAGTGTAGTGCCAGGTATTCCCTTCCTGAAAACCATGGTGCTCGGCGCGGCCGGGACCGTCGCGCGCGGGCTTATCGACATTGAAGTCCTTCAGCCAGCTCCCATCGGAGAGCCGTGGGCGGATCATCTTCGTCTCGGGATCGAAGAGATTGCGCCAGTCGCCGGACTGGACGAGGAGCTTGTGGTACGCGTCCATGTGGCCGGTCGCTTTGGCAAACTGGGCGATGCCAAAATCGTCGCTGGCATATTCAAGCGAGACCGAAGCTGCGATTCCAAGCTTGTCGAGGGGCACGTAGCCCAGCTTGAGGTAATCGGCAAGCAAGGGACGCTGTTCCTGATTGTGCAGGTCCATGCCTGGCTGTGTCGCGCCTTTCATAAGGTACTTGAAGGCCGCCGTGGTATCGAAGTTGCGCGCGCCGAAGGCATAGGCCGAAGTGATGACTGCGGCCGGCGAGTCGCCGCCCATCACATAAGTCACATCGTTAGCCGCCTCCCAGTTGGGCAGCCAGCCGCTTTGCTCGGCATCATTCACCAGAGACTGCATCATGTCGCCGACGCGTGCCGGCATCAGCAGTGCCTGCAGTTGGATGGGGTTGCGGTAGATGTCCCAGTCGGAGAAATTGGCGTACTGCTCTCTTTGCTTCGTGCCTGCCAGCGAACGCACCTTTGAATCGAAACCGATATAGTCGCCATTGCTATCGCTGAAAAGGGTTGGCGAAAGCAGCATGTGATACAGGCCTGTGTAGAATAGCTTTTCCTGGTCGCTCGTTCCGCCATCCACGCGAACGTGGTCCAGCATCTTGCCCCATGCCTGCCTCGCATCGGAATGAGCGCTGTCAAAGTTCCAGCCGGGGAGCTCCTTGTTCAGGTTGTCGAGTGCGTTCTTCGTGCTGACATACGAGATGCCGACCTTCATCAGCACTTCAGGCTGATCGGAACCGAAATCGAGCCATGTACCGGTATGCTTCCCTTTGGCTTCGCGCTGGTTCTTTTCAATCGCATCTCCGTTCCAGACGCCAAAGTGCTGGAAGGGCTTTTGAAACCTGGCCGCGAAGTAAAGCGTGTACCGGGAATCGGTGCCGCAGAACCCACCGGAGGTCACCGAACCGCTGACCTCGTCCTGATTTTCTACCGCGACCTCACTGCCATCGTGTTCCCGGCCGACAGGCGGATAGAGGGCACTGTGAACGTTGGTGTCCGCGCTACCTCCTGCATTGATCAGCAGGCGCGCCGGCTTTCCCTGGGGAAAGGTGATGCGGGCGATACCGGCGCGGCTGGTGACGGTCAGTGCGACCTTGACGCCATTGGCCAGCGCAACGCTGTAGTAGCCGGGATGCGCCTCCTCGCTCTTATGGTCGAAGACAATCGCATAATTGTCCCGAGCGGTCGCGGGACTGCTGGTGAGCTCGTCCGTCATGGAAGCGTCGCTCAGAGGCAGAAATGGAAAGTCGGCATAGAGCGGACAGCCGGCTCCGCTGAGATGGGTTAGGCTGAAGCCATAAATTTTATTCTGGCTATAGCGGTACCAGCCGCCGATGGTCGTGTCGGGACTCCACTGGATCATGCCAAACGGCAATGACGCGCCTGGAAAGGTGTTTCCCCCGCCGATGGTTCCGATGAAAGGGTCGACCGCATCATAACTGGAGCTGGTTTGGGAAAATGCCCCACCCGAAATCATCAGCGAAGAGAGAACAAGCGCGCAAATCGGCTGCGTGGGTAAGTGGTATTTTCCAACGAACACCGGTGAACCTCCCAGGAAACTCCAAGTCACTGTAGCACAGGGTATTGGCAGTAATCTCTTGGGGGACCAGCAACCGCGGGCACGAAAAATCATCCTCTTTGGAAGAGCGCCCATCCGGCTACAGGCTGGCACGATGGCTACTAAGATCGGGCCAGCAGGAGGCACTCACCTGAAGGCCAATCCCTTCGCCGCTAGGCAGCCACCTACTGAAGGATATACATCTCCGACGCGGTCGATAAAGCCAGCGAAGTCTTCGGCACAAACGGAATCCTGATAGGAAATGTGTAGGAGATAGCCACCTTCACCCTGCTTCCCGGGGCCTCGTTACCGTCCGGATAGGTGGTAGTCGCATTGATCGTTCCGCCTCCGGGGTTCGGAAAACCCATGCCTGTCGCGTGACTGCTGACGGTGGTCGTGGTGGCCGTGCAGGATGTGCTGGCTGAGGTAACGCAGGTAGAACCCCGGACGATGGCCCAGCGAGTCGCCTCGCGCGAGCATTCGGAGATCATGCCATAGGTGTAGAACGCGATGCATGTCTCCAACAATACAAAAATCAGCGTCATAAACAGGCTGAAGCTCACTGCAAATTCGACCAGTGAAGCGCCGTCCTCGCGCTGCACGATGTCTTTGTTCCGGCTAATCCGAAGCTGGCCCCGCAGCTGGCGAAGCAGCGGGCGCCGATTGGCCCGCACTGTCGCTTCGTGGATCGGCTCGCTCGACATGCTTACTCCTCGACCTCCATCACAGAGGTGCTGGACAGGGTCGGCGACTTGGCCAACCCTGGAAATGTTGCGACCGGGGTTACCGACGCGCTGACGGTCACCTGGATCATTTCCAGGCTGTGGCTGGTTCCCCCGGTGCATGCCGTGGTCGCCGCCGCCTGTGTCGTGTATTGTGTTCCGCTGATCGCCGTCGAGCAGACGTAGTAAATGCTCGAGGATACGCTCAGGTTCGAGCCTATGCGCGGCGTCTCCTCCTGCGCCGCGGTAACAATCTGCGAAGTGTCTTCGGCAAACGTAGAACTGGTCATGGCGTAGATCGCTCCCGCATGGGCGGCGTTGTCGATCTCAATCTGGTCCATCAGCAGCGTCGCAAAATAGATGGTCCCCAGGAAGAGAGGGATGCCCAGAAGTGACATGATGAAGCCCAGTTCCACCAGTGCGCTTCCCTCTTCGTCGCGCAGACGCCTGCAGAACTCCGTGAGGGGGAGCCGATGCCGGCGAGTCTGGCTTGCAAATAAATCTCTCATCGAGGCTCCTGTCTTACTCAGTCAGCTTTGCAACCGAGATGTTCAGGCTCCCAAAGTTGGAGGTAGCTGTGCTATTCAGGGTGCCGCCTCCATTCATCGTCAGCGTCTTTGCCACCAGGTCCGCATCGATAGCTGTGCCGCTGCCATTGCCCAGCGTCACAGCTGCAGTGGAGGCATAGATCGCGCCGTTAAAGCTCGTATTCGATCCGCCCTGGACCGACATCGTCGCCGTGTCCGCAGGATCCTGGAAGATCAGAGCTCCAGAGTAGGTCCCGCTGGTGGGAGCGGTAAGGTTCACGTTGGCCCCGTTGTCGATCACCAGGCTGGCAGTCCCCACAAGATAAAAGAACACACCATTGCCGCCCGTATTCGAGGCATTATTCGCTCCACTTTCAAAGTGCAGTTCTCCGTTGCTGATGACGTAAACACCCGGGTTGAGGTTAACCTTGTCGCCGTTGGTCCCAACCGTCAGTGAGGTATAACAGACCAGGTTCCCGCTCTGCGTAGTGCTGTACGTGGAGCTAGGGCCCACACTGTAGGAGCTTCCCCCGTTCCCGTAATGCGTCAGCGGATCCGCCGTGCACGACGATCCAGTGTAGGTAGGTACCGTCGGCAGCGGAGGGTTGCATTGGGTCGATATCCCCAGGACCACCCTGGTGCTGGAGGAAATACTTCCGCCATTGTTTACATTGCTCGAATTGTCCCAGCTGTTGGATACTGTGCCCAGCGAAATCCCGCTGAGCGTCGATCCTCCGACGATGCTCACCGCATTGCTGCCATTGGAGTCCACAGTGGTTCCGCAGCCCGACGCCGTCAGCTTCGCGTTGTTGCTCAGGTTGAGATCGTTTCCGCTCGTACCCTCCAGGCAGACGCAGGTAGGGCTGCTCTGCCCGGCGGCAGACACCGCCCGGCCTGAGACAGTGACGGTTGAAGCGCCCTTGAGAACCCCGATGAAAAACGTCGGAATTGGTTTGGAGACGATAACCTGAAGATAGGAGGACGATCCCGAGTAGTTGCCTGAAGTCGGCGCTGAAAGGGTCACCGTCGCAGGATTTTTTGCAGCCGTTGTACTAAAGCCGTTGAGCGCGGCGATGGCATTGGCTGCAGACTGCTCGCTCGTACTGCCGTTGCTGTACTCTTCGGCTGCTGCTACGGCTGCCGCGTCGGCCGCGGACTGCGCCAGCCTTCTCTCGTGAAACAGGGATTGCGCGTCGATCCCCAGGGCCACAAAGCCCAGCAGGAAGGTTGCCAGGAACAAGGCCATTATCACCGTCGTCTGGCCGCTCTCCGCGCCTTCCTGCAACCCATCGGTGGCTGTTTGTCTTTGCATTCTGTGGAGTGTGTTCATAGTTGAATTCTCTCTATGTGGCGAACTTCGAAAAGCAATGTTTCTCATGGACCAAACCGCTTCGGCCATCACGGCTGGTATTGAACCTGTGTAACCGCGCTGTTACCGTTGCTATCCACAACATCGATCTGCCATGTGTAGTTTGAGTTGAGAGTCAGACTTCCCACGGACGGAGTGCTCGTGCCGCCGGTTGGGTCTGTGCCCCAGACAATGGATGTGGTCGCACTGGAGAAGCTCTTTGAATCGGAGCCGCCGCCGGGAATCTGCCAGACTGTGTTGCCGCTCGGGTCAGTCAGATTGAACTGATAGCCGTAGTTGCTTGCGTTCGCCGGGTCGGTCCAGGTGAACGTAGGTGTGGTGCTGGAGCCCGTCTGCGGCGAGAGGTTCGTCGCAAATCCGCTGAGCACGGCGGTCACCGCGGCGGTCAAAGTATCAGTCGTCCCATCGCTGTAGACAACATCGAACGTATAGGTGTCGCCGACAGTGGGGCTCGTGCCATTCAGGTTGAAGGAGATTTGGAAACCCTGACCGCAGTTGCTGCCGCTGCCGCTGCCGCCGCAAATCGCAATATCGACCGGAGTGATCAAATTCGGACCCGAGACCAGCGTGACCGCCACCGGCTGTTTGATCAGTCCGTTGACTTGGAAATTAAGGCCGTAACCCTGGCTGGTATTGCCCGAAGAGGTCGACTGGATATTCTGCGTCGTAACGCTGGCGATTCCGTTCGCGCTGGGCAGAGTCAGATCATAGCCAGAGAGTGGCCCAGAGATGATGGTGATCGGCTGGCTGCTTCCATTGCCTGTGTTCGTGATGTCGTTGGCATCGATGACGCCGTCGTTGTTCTGGTCCACAATTCCGACAAAGAGGTAGTCGGAGCCGCTGGGGACTTGTATCGTGTACCCCTGTATATTCGCCGGACTGGCAAAATACTGCCCGTAGAATGCGCCGGTGCCCTGATCGTAGAAACCCGTGTAGAGCGGCCCGGTCGCATTGGCAGCGAAGCTGATGAAACCGGTCATGGTATTGCCTACCGAAGGCGCGGCGATTGTAACTGGGCCGACCACCGGCGAATACGGACCCTCCACCGTCCCGTCCGAAGTCCCATACGCGCGGAAGTAGTAGACGCTCCCGTTAGTAAGTCCATTCAGCATCCAGACGTTGGTGTGCGTGCCGTTAGCCACGAACCGCTTGCTGCCTGCGATATTTGCAAAGTTCGGCGTCGTGCTCCACTGGAAGGTGTAGTAACTCGCCGTCTCCACACCGCTGCTGTTCGTGATCGGCGTGTACTCCGCAAAGGCGCCACTATTGAACCCAGAGACCGCCTTCAGCGTGGGGGCAGTCGTCAGCGTCACAAGCGCCGGATCGTTCAGCGTAAGAGAGACGCCGGTGACGTTGGTGGTCGTAACGCTCACTCCGCTGGTGCTGCCAATCGGATTGTCTGCATTCGGGTCGCCATCGCCTACATTGTCCATAAATGCCTGCAGTGTGTACGTGCCCAGTGGCACGCCGCGAATGGTGAACGATCCCGGAGAGGAGATGCTGGTGCCGGTTGAACCGACATTGCAATTGCTGCTGGGGATGAGAGCCAGGTAAATCTGCCCCGTCTGTGCGCCTGTGTAAGCCACGGTGCCGGAGACGGTATAGCCCAGGGTTGCGGTAAAGCTGATCGTTGAGAGGTTGCCGCTGCTGACGGTGACGTTCTCCGTCGCCGGATAGAAGACCGCGTTCGATCCATTAATGGATGGGGTAATCGTGTACGTGCCGTTCGGCACATTGGAGAAGGAAAAGCTGCCGTTGGAGTCCGTGGTTGTGCTCTGCACAGGGTTTGTGTTGATAGTGACCGTCACTCCACTGAAGGAGCTCGTATTGCATCCGGCCTTTGAGTTGATTGCGCCGCCTACCGTGTATACGTTGGAGACGTTGATCGAGTAGGTAAGCGGACCGGAGACGCTGCCTGTGCTGTCCTTCACGGATGCAGTAAACGTCACCGTGCCCGTGGATGTAGGAGTTCCGCTTACGCTCAAGGAGGAGCTGCCCCCCGTGTTGGAGACGCTCAATCCGTCCGACAGGCTGATCGAAGAGCCGTTGGTGGGAACGGCATTGCCGTTCACCGTCCACGTGTAGCCTCCTATGCCGCCGGTCGCGTTGATCGCCCCGCTGTAGCTCAGGTTGATGCCCGCGCTGCGCAGGGAGCTGGGATTCGGCGTAGGCAGACTCAGCGCGGCAGAGGTGCTGACCGACAGTGAGGTAGATGCGGTGTTGTTGTTTGAATCCGTCACTTGGACCGTGAAGTTCGCGGTTCCGGTCGCGGTGGGCGTACCGGAGATAACGCCCGCGGACGAGATGCTCAGGTTCAGTGTCGCAAGACTGTTCGCGCCCGTAGCACCCGAGGTCACTGTCCACGTGTAGCCGGTGCCGCTGCCTCCGGTTGCCGTCAGGGTCTGGTTGTATGCAGTGTTGGGTACCGCAGTAGCCAATGAGCCTGACGTGATACTGAGCGGGCTGTCAACGATCAGGGTCACATCAGCAGACACCGCGGTAGCAGGCGTAGGCGTCGCGCTGTCCGTCGCCAGGAAGTTCACGGTATTCCCTGCCGCCAGCGTCGCAGCAGTCGGTGTGCCCGTCACCTGATTGCCGACTATCTGCAGACCCTGCGGCAGCGTGCCGGAGTTCACCGAATATGTGATCGCTCCAGTGCCCCCGGTAGCCGACAAGGTGATAGGCGCAATCGGAGTGCCCACGACGTACGTCAGAGTGCCGCCTGTAGGCGCAGTCCAAACCGGCGCCGGCCCTCCGACATTGATGCTGAAGGCGCCGCTGATGGAAGCCGGAGTAGTGGCTTGGTCTACCACCTTCACAGTGAAGTTGGCCGTTCCCGCCGTGCCCGTCGGCGTACCTGTGATCACGCCCGCCGAGCTCATCGTCAGCCCGGTAGGGAGCGATCCCGCTGTAATCGAAAATGTCTTGCTCCCCGTTCCGCCTGCGACCGCAATCGCCGTACTTGGATAAGCAACGCCGGTCGACCCCGAAGCCAACGCCCCCGGCGCCGTCGTAAAGCTCATCGGCGGATTCAACGTAACCGTCACCGTCTGGCTCTTCGTCGGGTCCTCCACGCTCGCCACTGTAATCGTTGAGGTACCGGCCGACGCAACCACCGGCGCCGTGTAGGTAGACGATGGCGAGTTGCCGCCCACAGGGCTTGCGCTCATCGTGCCGCCCGCGCCGCTCACCACAAAGGTCGCGCCGGATCCAGTGCCGTCGCCGGTAACGGATGCGCCGATCGCCGCAGTCTGGGAACCGTTGCCGTCCAGCGTGATCGCACTCGCCGACGTCAGGCTGATGGCAACTGGAGTGAGCGTAATGGTTGCGGCAGTCGACTTGGTCGCGTCCTTAAGGCTCGTCGCGGTCAATATGGCATAGGTCGCCGGATTGATCGCGGTGGTGGGCGCGTTATACGTCACCCCAGTCGTTGATGACGAGGAAAGCGTGCCCGGCCCAAAGCTGATGCTCCAGCTCACACCTGAGTTCGTCCCGTCGTTGGTGACCGTGTCGGTAAACGCCTGCGATCCGCGAATACCCAGCGTGACTGCATTCGGGCTGATCGGATTCAGACTAATCGGGTTCAGGCTGATCGTCGCCGTGGTCGTCTTGGTTGGGTCTTTCACGCTGGCTGCGGTCAGCGTCACCGTCGTCGCCGTGCCAATCGCTGTGGTCGGCGCGTTATAGGTCACACCCGTGGTGGACGAAGCGGTGAGCGTGCCTGGGCCCGAGCCGATGCTCCAGCTCACCCCGGAATTGGTTGGATCATTGACCACCGAATCCGTGAAGCTTTGCGATCCGCCTATGCCGAGACTGACAGTTCCAGGGCTGATGGGATTCAAGCTGATGGTGCCTGCAATCAGAGGAACCGCGACCGACGCGCTCTTGGTCGTGTCCGTCTTGCTGGTCGCAGTCACAGTCGCCGAGGTCGTCGTCACCGGCGCCGGGGCCGTATAGAGGCCACCCGTGGTAATTGTGCCTGCAGAGGCCGTCCAGGTCACGCCTGCATTCGCCGAATCGTTTGTAACCGTGGCCGTAAAGATCTGGGTTGCCCCTGCGATCATCGACGTTGGATTGGTTGGACTGATCGCGACGCTGATCGCAGGAGGAGTCGTACCGCCGCCTCCGCCACTGCCGCCGCTCCCAGCGCCGCAACCCGCGACCAGAGCCAGAGCAACACAGCTTGAAAACGAGCGCACAAACAGGCGGAATTTCGACATGAGTTTACCCAATTCCCCGTATTGAGGAGGCCCCCTGAAACCAAAGGAGCTACAACAATGGACGCCCTCAGATTTTCGGGGTTTGGGTTCGGGCCGGACAATAACATGAAGGTGGGAGACGCAATACGGGCGCGCTCGGGAATCGTTAGAGGAATTCTAGGCAAACCATTCTGATTCAAATAGATGAACTCTCTTTGGCCATCGCAAATGCCTCTTCCAGCCACAGCCTCGCTGACGCAATTTCAGGCGCAGATGTGGGCATGCCCGCGCATCTCTACTTACGCTTTTCATCGCACAAGCTCGTTTCGTCTCGTCTCGATGACGGAAGAACGACCCCCACAACCTACTCCGCCCTCGCGCCTGGCCGGGCTTGCCGAGATCATTCGTCACGATGTGACGTCAAATCATGTTCCGCAATAAGCGTTCATCGCGGTTTGCCCGACGGCTTTTTTCGCTCTGTGGCATCGCAGGATAATCTCTCGAGCAAGACCAAGTTGTTGCTCGCCGCCGTGGCGCGGGAGGTTGAATCGAAGCTCAGCGGCGCGCTCCAGACCGATCGCCCCGCATAAATTGCATCCGGCCCTGAAGACGGAGTCGGCCGAAGGTAATGGCCGGTAACCGTCATTTGATCTCTACCAGACAAAGCGGCGCGTTACACTTTGATACAACTTTTCATGTATTGCGATTGGCCATGGGGGAAACCATACTCTCTTCGAGAGAAACCCTCGTCAATAGCCTGCACCATCGCTTCAGACCTGGCTCTCCTGGGTATTCGAACTTTGTCTCAAAAGGAACTTGCAATGGCGCTCCGGCGGCAATTCGGCGTAGGGATTGTAGGCGGCGGCCCGGCGGGCCTGGCCGTCCTGTTGGCCGCGCACCGCGATGGCAGACTCGCCGAAATGCTACAACACGGCGTGCTGATTGTGGAGCAGGACGCCTGCATTGGAAGAGGGCAGATCGGCAACTACGCCATCAACTCCGACAGCACGGGATACACCTTCATCGACCCGTTGCGCGCCGGTGACGAAAATGAGCTGCACCAGGTCCTGGAGACGCCGGTCGCACGCCGCCTCGCCGCCGCTGGTCCCGCCGCCGTGCCGCTGTGCGATGCCGGAGAGTTCCTGGAGCTGGTGGGCCGTGCGCTGCACACGATCATCGACAGATACCCGCGTAGCGCTGTGCTCACCGGCTGCACGGCCCAATCCGCCCGGCAGTTGCCCGGCGGCGAATGGCAGTTGTCGCTGCGCGACGCTGCCGGTGCCGCGCTCCTCATAGACGTCGGGCGGCTTATATTGGCAACAGGCGCCGCCCAGCCCAGGGCCAGGCTGGAAAAAGAATTTCTTGCGGGCATGCCCGTAGCCAAACGCTGGGGCGATCGCCTGCTGCAGTCCGGCGAGGCGATTACCCCTTGCGGCCTGGATCAGGTCTCCGCGCGTCTGCGGGAGATCGCCAATCCGAGGGTGGCCATCCTCGGCGGATCCACCAGCGCCATGTCGGTGGCCTATACCTTGCTCAACCGCCTGCCCGATGTTCGCTTTGGCGAGGGCGGCATCACCCTCTTCCATCGCCGCCCGCTGCGTGTGTACTACACCACCCCGCAGGAGGCCCTGGCCGACGGATATACCGAGTTCGGCCCCGACGACCTGTGCCCGCTTACCAACCGCGTCTTCCGTCTGGGCGGAATGCGGCTCGACTCCCGCGAACTGCTGATGCAGGTCCGGGGCATCGGAGGCCGCCCGCCGGAGCCGCGCATGAGGCTGCACCAGCTGCAGCAGGAAGATCCCGGGGCCGTCAAGAGCATCGACTCGGCGCACCTCGTCATTGCCGCGCTAGGCTACCGGCCTAATGCTTTGCCCATCCTCGACGCGGCCGGCACCCAGATTCCCTTGTTGGCCCACGCCGGTCCGACGGAGCCTCTGGTGGATAACCTCTGTCGCGTGGTGGACAGCGACAGCAACCCGATCGCCGGCCTCTTCGGCATCGGTCTCGCGGCCGGCTTTGTTCCCTGCGGTAAACTTGGCGGTGAACCCAGCTTTATTGGGCAGGCCAACGGCCTCTGGCTGTGGCAGACCGCGATTGGTTCTATGATTGTAGATGCGGTTCTGCCGCTGTCCGCTGAGCTCGCGGCACGGCCGGCGCAGAAGCCCCTTAACCAGCACGTCCCCACGACTCCCAACGGAGCAAGAGTCGCCATTGCGGCGGAGACAGGAGCCTCGCTATTTCCATCCCACTGACCAGGCCTAGCCCAGCCAAGCTCAGCGAGTCGATTGCCAGTCTGCGCGAGATGGAAGACCGAGCCATCTTCAGCAACTTCGGCCCCATCAGCGCCGACTTTGAACAGAATGTCAAGCGCCAGATGTTTGGCGGCACCGGCGACTGCCTCACCGCGTGCAACGCGACCACCGCACTGATGATTGCGATCCGTCGCGTGGTGGAGGGGGAGCGCGGGTCCAGGCGCCGCTTCGCCTTGATGCCTTCCTTCACCTTTGCGGCCGCAGCACAGGCAGCCATGTGGAACCGGCTGACGCCGCTCTTCTGCGACATCAGCCCGCTCGATTGGTCCGCCGACCGGGCCTCCGAGCAGGAGTTGCTGGAGAAGTATCACCAGCAGATCGCCGTGGTGGTGCCTTATGCCACCTTCGGTTATGCCATCGACCTCGAGTGGTACGAGGAGGTCCAGCGCAGGTACGCCATTCCCGTGGTAATCGACGCAGCCGCCTCGTTGGGCACCATCGCCGACGATGGGAGCGGCTTCGGCACCGGCTTCTCCGGCGCCGTCATCTATTCCATGCACGTCACCAAGTCCTTCTCCACCGCCGAGGGCGGCCTCATCTATAGCGCGGACACCGGACTGGTCCGCACGCTGCGCAGCATGAGCAACTTCGGCTTCGGCGAATCGCGCAACGCGACCCGCATGGGTCTGAATGGCAAGATGAGCGAGGTCTCGGCGCTGCTGGCCAACCTCCGCCTGGAGAACTTCGGCACACTCATGGCGCGCCGTTCGCACCTTGTCGATCTTTATCGCGAATCTCTGCCCGAGCTCTCCTTCCAGCCGCGCAAGGCGCACCGCCAGGCACACCAGTTCACCTCCGCGCTGCTGCCGCGGGAGATGGCCCCCCATCGCGGCGGCATCCAGTTGGAGATGCGCCGGCTTGGCGTGGACTCAGCCAATTACTTTTCGCCGCATGTGGCAGAGCAGGACTATTTTCGCGAACACGCTCAGCACACCGCACTGCCGGTGACCGACGATATCGCCTCGCGGATCCTGACCCTGCCGCTCTACGACACCATGACCGAAGACGAGGTGCGGGAGGTAGTCGCCGCGGTCAAGGCTGCGCTCACGCAAACCGACCAGCTCATCAGCATCTCTCCCGAGAAGAGGCGGTCTCCAGGGCACGTCTCGCCCGAACTACCCTCTCTCCGTCGCCTCCCGTAAGTCCACCTCGCCGCGCCTATACAGCACAACCAGCACCAGCAAGATCGCCAGCGCCAGCGGGGCAAATTGGAACAATGCAGATTGGTCGAGCCTCCAATAGAGATACCCGGGGCCAACGCTTGTTCCCACGGCAACAGTCGCGGCAAACACCAGCAGCAACTCCGTCAGCGATCTCTCTCCCGCCAGCACTCGCTGCCACAGCAGCGCCAGCAGAATACATCCGATGATGTACGAGTCCAGCCAGGCCACCGGAGAGATACAGAGCGAAAGCAGCGCAAACGCTGCCAGCGCCGGCGCGCGCCCTCCCGGCTGCCCGTTGCGTCCTGCGCGGTACGTTAGCAGCGCCGCCGCTCCCACCAGCACGGCGGAGAGCAGCTTGCAAGCCAGCATCACAGCATGGGGCGCAGTCGTTGGGGCGCCCTTATGCATCCATCCATAACCCAGAAAGGTGCCAACAGCGGAGACCACAGTCTTGTTTTCGCCGTCGATAACTCCCGCCGACATCGGCGGCACCACATGGCGCAGGTAGAAATAAAGTGTGCCCGGCGAATTGATGCAGCACGTCAGCACTACTCCCGCCGCGAGAAAGCCGGCGAACCATCGCATCCATCTCCAGTCGCGCCACATCAGGATCGGCACAATCACCAGCAGCGGCGTCATCTTCACCAGCACACCCACCGCAAGCGCCAGCGCGGAGGCCCTCTTCCAGTCGCGCGCATACAGCAGAATGCCCACGCACCACAGCGCCAGCAGCACGATGGTGACCTGCCCATAGTGCAGCCCTTGCCATAGCGGCGCGAAACAGAATAGACCCGCCAGCAGCAGCAGCGAAGGCCCGCTCAGAAACCTATAGCCAAGCAGGCACGATAGCCATCCTGCGGTGAGGGCGATGGCAAAAAGGTTCATCAGTCGCCACGCCCATGCTGCCTTCACCACGGAGAGCAAGGTAAACGGCAGCAGCGCATCCGCCAGAAAAGGCGGGTACACGTACAGTTGCGTATGCGCAATCCCCTTGCTGCGCGCCATCGTGGCGATCGCGCTGCCATCGCTCGCATAGAGGCGTTGCGGGTCTGTGCCTGTCCCGGCTTCGTCGTAGAGATGCGCGTCCATATGCTCACGCACCAGGTCGGAGGCCACGTAGTAGACCCTGAAATCGCTCTGCGCCGTAAGTGCGAGCACATTGGACGGATGCCGCAGCTCGCACAGGGACGCCGCGAAGCACACCACCAACGCGACCGCCAGCGCAACCGCGGCCTGCCCCTGCGATACCCTCTTCTGCATTGGAGATTCCCCCGGGCGCAGTGTGCGGCGCCTCATTGCTAGTGTAAGCAAGAAATCGCAGCCGTTGGCTGCCTTACAGAGCTCAACGCACATCGACAGGTAATTCTTAGCTATGGATTTGCGCTGTGGGCTCTAGACCCAAAGCAGCGGCTGGCGAATAGGGTAATTGCGGAGGATCTCCGGATCTGTAGGGTCAGGATCGAGCCGCCTCCAGACCGCGAGAAGTTCCGGTCGCACGCAACCCAGTCCGCAGAAGAGCAGGCTCGGCGCGCGCACCGGCAGCGCATCGAAGTGCTCCACATCCTTGGCGTAGGGCCAGCGCCCTTTGTCTTCCAGATACGGAAGCAGAAAGTCTGCGCCCTTGCAAATCCCCCGACCGTCACTGGTAGTGAACCGGAACAGGTTCCTGCCCGGCGCAAGCAGCGATTGGCAAAGCGTCGCCATCGCATCCAGGTTGAAGATCGAGTAGCTGTAGGGCTTGGTGCGCGCCAGCTCTCTTGGAAAGCCTCCATCGAGGGCCATCTGATTCAGCAGGACCGTCTGATAGCGAACCCGCATCGCATCGCGCGTGGTCTCATCCTGCACCAGTCGCGCAAACTCAGCCACCTGCAGCGCCCAGCAGACAGCATGGTTATTGGTGGCCGCCTCCTCCATAGTCCCCTTGCTGCTGGTTTCGAGCCAGCCCAGGTAGTCGCGAAACCATCCATGCAGTGCCTCGCGTTCATCGCGGGTCAAAAATTTATCCTGGATCAACCCGGCGGCGCGAGCGACTTCGACTAGTTGAAGCGTATCGATGATGCCGTAGGAGCGGCCCGTTACCTTGTTGCGCACGCCCTGCGAGAACTCGAGATTGGGATTCATGCGCGTCGATGGAGTCACAAACCAGGCGCGCAGGTGCGCAGCGGCATGCTCACCGTATGCGCGTCTGCCGTCGAGCAGCCACGCAGCGGTAAGTGCTGGCATCTGCATGCTAAACGCGATAAGCGCTTTGCGATGGCCCAGAAAGTTGGAGGGATTGCTCTTGCCGTCGAGCTCGATATACGGTCCGCCGGGATCTTTGGGATTGGGCCAGAAGTAGTCTCCCTCCGAGAAAAAATCATGCAGCCCACCGGGACTGCGGTCGGACGGGAAGGCAGTAATCGTCTGCGGCTCAAGCGGGAGATACTGTGCCGCGGCGCGAAGTATGCGCTTCCTGTCGACCGATGCAACCAGCGAATAGCCTGGGGTCGTCTGTGCGGCGAGCACACGCGGCGCGGCTGCCTGCGCCACTGCCGCCATAGCGACGCAACAGAAAAGCCGCCGATCGATTGTCAGTCTCTGCAGGAGCATCGGATAAAGACGCTAACCTCTAGAGCGTCTCTCTTCTACTACCTGCCCGTCAACACACGCCGCGCACCGTGCAGACCCGTCGAGCTTTGCGAAGGCTCATTGGCGTATTGCCTTATCAATCAAGCCGCGCAGTCAGCGCCTCAAATTCGGCATCGAGCGCAGCGCAAACGCCGCCTCTTCCAGAAACGTCTCCTGGCTCATCCCCGCCGGAATCGCGAAGTTCATCTTGCGCGCAACATTGTCCGCCATTCGTCCCGCCAGCAGCGTCCGCGTCTCCACCGGAAAGTCCAGCCGCCGCGACAGGTAGCTCTCCAGTGCCTGCAGATCGGCCAGCGTCAGCATCGCCACTGCATCGGCAGGTAACTTACTCTCGCGCGGCAGCGGCACTGCTGCCGTCGTCTTGAAGACTGCCTCAGTAAAGGTGCGCGAGCCACCAATGCTCTCCAATGGAGTCTCCAACCTCTGCTCATGCACCACCAGCGTTCCCGCGATCAGGTCGCCCAGCCGCTGCTGCCGTCGCGTCGCGAACATACTTATCACGCCGATCACGTACATCACCGGCAGCCAGTCCACTATGCGCACCAGGTTGCGTCCCATCGACTCGAACAGGCTCACCGGCCTTCCCGTCTGCTGGATCACGCGGATGCGCATAATGCGTTTGCCCGGCGTCTGCCCGCGCCAGAAGGCCTCAAACAGCGTGAAGTAGCCCCACTCCAGAAGAAACGGAATAGCGATGGCAATCGCGACCCCCCATTTGGCAGGCAGATTGTTACTGGCGTGGGTGAGACCGCCTCCTATGGTGCTCGAAAGCAAAAGCGCAAAGACCACGATAAGCAGGAATACCGTCGCACCCTGCAGCAGGTAGTCCAGCAGGATCGCGACGAACCGGCTGCCCAGCCCCGCCAGCGGGAACTCGATCGCAACCAGCTCCGGCGTGGCAATGCTAAGCTGGTCGCCGAGGGCAGGTCCGGTCGCTCGCACGTCCGTGGGATCAAGGCTCATGGAAGAAGTTCTGCAGGTTGCACCATCATAGCGGAGCAAACCGAAATGCTATGAAATATAGTGGAGCGCACCGGAATCGTCCGAGAGAAAGATGATCACCAATCGCTGGATCGACAAGCGTCGCCCGCACTGGGACCGGCTCAACGGCCTTCTCGCCGCCGCTGACGCCCGCGGCCTGCGCAGCCTGCCCCACGCTGAACTGCAGGAGATGGCCTTCCTCTACCGCCAGATCGCCAGCGACCTCTCCGCGCTGCGTCAGGACGGCTCCGCCCCCACGCTCTCCTCCTACCTCAATCAGCTGCTCGGCCGCACCCACAACTTCGTCTACTCCGGCCGCAGGAACGGCCCCATGTCTGCCGTGCGCTTCCTCTGGTATGACTATCCGCTCATCTTCCGCAAGCTGCAGCCCTTCATTCTCGCCTCACTGTTCCTCTTCCTCGCCGGAGGCCTGCTCGGCTCGCTCCTCACCCTCGTCCGCCCCGAGTTCATGCGCAACCTCCTCGGGCCCGAGATGGTCGCCACCATCGAGCGTCACAAAATGTGGACCGATTCCGTGGTGTCAATGGCGCCCCAGGCTTCGAGCGCCATCATGACCAACAACCTCGCGGTCACATTCACCACCTTCGCTTTCGGCATTCTCGCCGGCCTGGGCACGATCTATATGATCGGCTGGAATGGCGTCCTCATCGGCGTCGTCGCCACCGCCTGCGCGCAGGCGCACATGTCGCTCTCGCTCTGGAGCTTCATTGCCGCCCACGGCTCGCTCGAACTTCCCGCCATCATTCTCTCCGGCGCCGCTGGCCTGCGCCTCGGCCAGGGTCTGCTCTTCCCCGGCGCATACAGCCGTCGCCACTCCGTCGCGGAGGCGGGCCGCGACGCAGTCAAGCTCATGGCCGGCGTCGTCCCTATGCTCATCGTCGCGGGCACGCTCGAGGGTTTTCTCTCGCCCTCCGACGCGCCCATCGCGCTCAAGTTCACCGTCGGCGCGTGCCTCTTCAGCTTCCTCATGTTCTGGTGGTTCGCCCCACGCGAGCCCGCCCCGGAGATCGCGCCCACGCCCGCCTGAACTCTACAATAGCGCATGTTCCTTTACATCCAGATAGCGGTTCAGCACCGCAGCCGTCAGGTTCTCCGGCTCCGTCTCCAGCGTCAGCGCGCCCTGCTCCCGCAATTGCGCCATCAGCACCATGCGCCGATGCACCAACTCCTGCGCCGCCGCCACCGTGAACATCTCGTGTCGGTCCTCTGGCCGTCGTCCCGCCAGCGCCAGCATCTCCGTCTGCCGCATCGCGACAAACAGCACAAGGTGCCGCCGCATCAGGTGCACTGCCCCGTCGATCACCTCCGGCCGCATCGACGTCTCCGCCACATCCGTGATCCACAGAATCAGGCTGCGCCGCGGCTGCATCCGATTCAGTGTCACCGTCGCGTGTAGATGGTCGGCCTCGCCGGGCTCGCCGCGCACCTGTGCTAGAGACTCCATCAGCTGCCGCATCTGCGCCGCGCCGCGACCCAGCGGAACGCGCTGCTGCACGTTCTGCCCGTATGCAAGCAGCCCCACCCGGTCACCAGAGCCCAGCGCAAGCTGCGCCAGTGCCAGCGCGGTGGCCGTCGCATAGTCCAGACGCGTGTACTGGTCCTTCCTGTCCGGCGTCACCACGCGCGCCTGCAGCAGTCGGCCCGCATCCATCAGCAGCCATACCGGCTGGCTCTTCTCCGTCTGGAACTGCCGCGTGATCGGCACACCGCGCCGCGCCGTCGCCGTCCAGCACAGGTCGCGGATGTCGTCGCCCTGGCGATACTCGCGCAGGCTCTCGAAATCGCGCCCCAACCCGCGCTGCCTTTGCAGCCGCTGCTGCAGCTCGATCTGCTTGCTCCGCGTCAGGAACAGTGTCTGCTCCGCGCCCGTGCGCACCGACGGATACACCCGCACCTGCTGCCGCAGATCCGCGACCGCCCAGCGTTCTACCAGCCCCAGCGCAGCCGAGCGATAGCGCAGATAGAGTCTGCCAGTCGTGTGGTCACCGCGCTCCCGCGCTCGGAAGCGATAGCTCGCCTTCGTTCGCCCCACCGGATAAATCTTCAGCTTCAGCTCCGCAGGCGCCTCAACGAAAGCCGCGCCCAGATCGTCCGTCACTACGGCGCGCAGTTGCGCGCTGCCGCCCTCCTGCGTCACTCCGATCTGTATCTCGGTCTCGTTGGTCAGCGCGGGCGCATTCCTCCACACCCGCTCGGCCGTAATCTTCTCCGCCGCCGGCAGCCGCGCTGCGTCCAGCCCGATCATCAGCAGCAGCGCAACGTCCCACGCCGCCATCCCCCATACCATCCGTGGAAAAAAGAACCCCGGGGCCAGCCACAGCGCGCCGGAAAGAAACAGCAGCAGCGCACGACGCGTCAGCCCCATGCCCATGCGGCTGCGCCGCGTGGCAGACGCGGAGATCGTGGCCGGCGTCAATGACGCAGAGATCATTGATCTATCCCTTCGGCACCGGCACCGCCGCCAGGATGTCGCTCAGCACGCGGTCCGCATCGTAGCCTTCCAGCTCCGCCTCCGGTCGCAGCACCATGCGATGCCGCAGCACCGGGATCGTCGCCTGCTTCACATCATCCGGAATCAGGTAGTCACGGTCCTCCAGCGCTGCATACGCCTGCGCCACCAGCATCAGGCTCAGCGCCGCGCGCGGGCTCGCGCCCAGCGTCAGCGATGGCCACTCCCGGCTGCGCCGCGCCAGCGCCAGGATGTAGTCGTAGAGCGCCGGCTCAATCGCCACAGAGCGCACCTCTCTCTGCGCGGCAGCTAGCAGTTCCGGCGCGATCGGCTCCAGCAGCACCTCGTCCAGCCCCCGCGGATTGAAGCCCTGACGATGCCGCTCCAGGATCAGTCGCTCCTGCTCCAGCGTGGGATAGCCCACGCGGATCTTCAGCAGGAAGCGGTCCAACTGCGCCTCCGGCAGCGGATACGTCCCCTCCGAGTCGATCGGGTTCTGCGTCGCGAACACGGTAAACCCGTCGTGCAGTTCATGCCGCACGCCGTCGATCGTCACCTGCCGCTCCTCCATGCACTCCAGCAGCGCGGCCTGCGTGCGCGGCGGCATGCGGTTGATCTCATCCACCAGCAGAAAGTCCGTGAACACCGGGCCGCGGTGCAGCGTAAACTCCTGCGTCTGCGTGCGCAGAATGGTCGTGCCCAGGATGTCCGCCGGCATCAGGTCTGGCGTCGCCTGCACGCGAAGGAACTTCAGCCCCAGCAGCCGTCCCATCAGCTTCACCAGCATTGTCTTCGCGATGCCCGGCACGCCCTCAATCAGCGCGTGGCCATGGCACAGCACCGTAATCAGCGCCTGGTCGATCAGTTGCTCCTGCCCCGCGATCACCTTGCCCAGCTCCGTGCGGCCCTGTTGCAGCAGACGCGCCGTCGACTTCAAACCAGCCTCAGTTCCTACGCTCTGTTCTTCCACTGACCTCTTCCCTTCCCGGTTTTCTTCTTCCGCCCTGCTTCATCTCATCCTCATACGTCCACAGCGATTGCACCAGCGAGAGCGCGTGGCGCGGCGGCATCGCTTCCGCCGTATAGGTTAGCTCCTCGCATGCCTCGATCTTCTCCTTCAGGTCAGGGGAAGCATGGCCCAGCCGCGCACTCGCTACGCTCACCATCTCCTCTGTATTCTCCGCAGCCCTGCGTCCGGCCTGCCGTCCCAGCAGCAGTCGAAAGCGATCGTACGCGATCCGCACCGCCGTATTCGTCGCGCCCGCCTTGTCATACAGCGCACCCAGCGAGTGCACAAACTCCAGCGGCGCATCCCGTGCCACCACCGGATCGGGCAGCAGCGGCCCGCTGCGCCGGCTGAAGCTCAGCACCAGTAGCATACCCACCAGCGCCAGTTGCGCCCACAGCAGCTTCACCGGCGTGCCCTTCGCATACGACCACACTCCCGGCGCATCCCCGTGCAGGCTCTCATCCCACACGATGCGCGCATCCGTGCTTTCGCCAAGGCTGTGCAGCAGTAGAGCCAGATCGCCGTCGCGCGCCACCGCCGCATTCTCTAGCGGCAGCGAATCCGCCCACCACACCACGCGCCCCGGCCCCGCGGCATAGCTCACCACCACCACATCTCCGCGGCAGGTGTACTGCGCGCGCTGCTCCGGCAGCACCATGTTCCAGCGCACCGTGGGCTTCATGTGCACCTTCCCCGAATCCGCGAGCGCGCCAAATCCCTCCGGCTGCACGTCGCACTCGGACGCGACGGGCTCACTCCCTTCAGCCTCATTGTTCGGCAGCAGCCCCGCGCCGGAGAACCCCGTCGCCAGAACGCGTCCGCCGCGTTGCAGAATCTTCGCCACCGGCGCGCGCGCCTTCGCCGCGCTCTGGAAGTCCGGCTCAGCCAGTATCACCACCGTATGCGCGTCGCTCTCGTCAGCCAACTCGTCCAGCGGCCGCTCCCAATGCTCTATCCGGTAGCCCGACCGCTCGAGCGCCAGGTACGCCGCCTCCGACCCGTGCGACGCAGACGAGAAGCTCGAGGGAACGGGATCATTGTCGTCCTCCTGCGGAGCCACCACCGCAACCACTCCAGCCATCACTACCACGAGGCCCAGGCAGCTGAGCAGCAGCACCCGGTCCCGCCGGTTCAGCGACGGAAAAATTCGCGCGCCGCTTGCCGTCGCCGTCGTCATCGCGGCACCAGCCTGTCCATCCACGCGCGTGCCTCGCGGTATTGCTGCTCTTCAGCGGGCCGATGCCCATACCAGATGCGCTCAAACGAGCGCGTCAGCCCGCGCAGGTCGGCCTGCAGCGAGTGGCCCGCGCGCAGCAGCGCCAGGTATTCGCGCGGAGTGCGCGCCCGGTCCGCCGGCCACAGCCCGTGCGCCTCCATCCGGCTGATCGCCGCCCAGTACACGTGGTGCACCGCCTCGCGCCATCGCTGCTGCTGAGCAAACGCCTCCGCCTCCTGCATCCAGCGCTGCCACTCGCGTGCCGAGGGCGCAGAGGGAGCAACCGGCTCAGCGGGCGGCGGCAGCGCAGCCTGGCGGCGCATCCGCACCATCCCCCACCACAGCAGCAGCACACACGGCACCGTGATCGCAGTCGCCTCCAGCAGCCGCGCGATCCACGGATTGCGCCCGCCAAACGCCGCCACTTTGCTCAGGTGCTCGACAATCCACTCCAGCACTGCTATCGCCGCCTGCTGCAGCAGGTTGGGCTGCTGTTGGATCCGCCGGAACTCGCGCTGCGCCAGCACCGCATTCAGGTTCCCGCGCACTGCGTCGACCGACATACCGGCCGATACCCCGTCGATCGACGCCACCGCACCGGGCCCAGTCTGCGCGTCCACCGCCAATCGCTCCACCGCCGCATTCAGCCGCACTGCAACCGGCTCGATTGACTGCGCACCTCCCACCGCTCCCTTGTCGCTCGCGGATGCGCTGCCCGCTGCGTCCTTGCCGCCGACAGCATCCTTCAAAGTCCCACGCAGCCATCCATAATGCACCGCGCGCAGCCCCTCTGGTGTGACCACCTCGTCGTCCGGCCCCACCTGCGCAGGGTCGCACGCCACCGCTGTCCTCTGCGCCGAACAGGCCGCGACCACCGCCCGCAGCTCTTCCAAATGATGGCGGTACTCGTCCGGGCTGCATCGCTTCGTCGGAGCGGAAGCGTCCTCCGCTTGCTGCGCGCGCACCGGCACAGCTGCCATCAGGCAAACCACCGCCACCAGGGAGATCGCCGCTCGCATGGGTTCCCTCACCCCAGGGATGATTCCGGCGGCGAAATTGGCAACGGCATCTCCACCGGCGCTGCCCGCAGCATCATCCACTCCACGTCGAACCCCTCCTTGCGGATGCGGGCGTCGTAGTAAAAAAGCGTCAGCCCGATGGCGTAGATCGGAACTGTAACCGATGTAGTCACAAATCCCACCAGCAGCGTATAAATCGTCATGCCCAGACTCAGCGCCGGCGTCGCGTGGTTCATCACCGACCGCACCACGAGGATCAGCATCGGCGTCAGCCCCGCATAGGTCATCACCGTCGTGATCACCCCGGCCAGCAACAGCAGCACAAAGATGCTCGTCTTCTGTCGCGCGCCCTTGGTCAAAAATACGCTGCGCTTCAGCGAGGCCAGCACCCCCAGGTCCTCAAACACCGACGACGCATTGGCCAGCGAGTAGCGCAGCATCATCCATATCCCGAACGGCACCAGCAGCAACAGGCTCAGGAAGGCGAGCAACATCAAGATCGCCGCAGCCCCGCCGGACACGAACCTCGGCACTGCGACCGCCCCCAGGAGGAACACAACGAACAGCACCACCACCGCTCCCCAGGCCAGAAACGCCGCCACTATATACAGCCACACATAGCGGAACCAGTGGGGCATCACCTCGCGATACGACTGCGCGATGCCGGTCGGCTGGCCCAGATAGATCGCGGACACCGCCCGATTGGTCGCAGCCATGGCGATCGCGCTGGCGATGACGTAGACCATCAGGTTGACCACCGAAAATCCCGCGCTCGCGAAGCCCAGCGTCACCACGGCCACATGGTGCTGAAGCATCTGCACCACACTGGTCTGGATCAGCTTCCATACCAGGTCCAGCCCCGCGGCAAAGGTCGAGATCCCGGCAAACATCAGAAAATGGGATCGGTAGAGTTGAAAGGTCCGGTCGAGGACCTCGCCCAGGCTCAACGGCCGCAATCCGATGTCCATCTGGGGCATTCCTTTCGCAGGGATTTTCTGGTGGCATGAGAGTACCACGCCGCCAAAAGGCAAAGCGCGCAGCCTGCCCTTATCCCGCGCCGGGTAATTGGTTAGCGGCAGACCCCACGCAGCGGTCAGATAACTAACCCGATTGCAACTAAAGGCATCCTAAGTCGTACACTATAAATAGGGCGCGCACGATCTCTGGATTCCGGTTCCTGGTCGTTCCGTCGCAGGAGCGGCTGTTGCGGTGTGTGTCGGGAGGCCAACGGATGGGGGGGATCGGCAATAAACTTCGCGAGGCACGGCTGCAATGGCAGCTTACCCTCCGCGAGGTCGAGGAGCGCAGTGCCCGCCTCGCACAGCAATGGGAGAACCCCGCCTACCGCATCTCTGCCAGCTGGCTGGATCGAGTCGAACGCGAAGACCGCGGGCTCTCCGCTACCAAGCTGATCGTCCTTGCAGTGATCTACGGCCTTACCGCGGAGCAGATGATCGCCCTCTGTCCCGCTCCCAACGGAAACGCCGCCCACACACTCGAGCAGATCTCCGCGCCCAACGCCACCCTCCTGCTCACGCCCGGCCCCTTGGAGCAGCACGCCAAGCACTGGCTGCCGGACAGCTTCCTCGCCGACCCTCCCCCCGACGCAACCACTCTGCTGCCCTCCGCGCCCGGCATGTTGCCCAGCCACTACCGCAGGGGAGTCATCGGGCAGCGCGACCGCACCCTGGATCCCATGATCCGCGCCGGCTCCATCGTCCTCATCGACACCCAGCGACGCGCCATCGCCGGGCGCCGCGAGTGGACCCACGAGTTCGACCGCCCCATCTACTTCCTCATCACGCGTACCGGCTACGTCTCAGGCTTCTGCGAGTTAGACAAGGAATCGGAGTGGCTCACCCTGGTCCCGCACCCGCTCTCCTACGAGACCAGCAAACGCTGGCGCTTCCGCAAGGAGATTGAGGTCATCGGCACTGTGGCCGGCGTCTTCACCCGGCGTATCGAATAGCGATTTGCGCGATTCTCTAGATCGCCGCCTGCAGCTGGGCCAGCTCAGGGAAGCTCGCCTGCTCGTATAGCTCCAATACGTGCCGGGTCATCAGATAGTACGTTGCCACCGCGCGCTGCGCATAGTCGGCAAACGCGCCTTGCAGGTTTCCTGTCTGCGCCGCGCCCTTCAGTCGGCCTACGTGCCACTCGATCTCGCGCGCGTTCAGTCGCAGTTGCTCCGCCACCACCAGCGCCTCCGGATACCACCGCTGCACGTAGCTGGCCAGCTCCACCAGCACCTGGCAGTTCCGCTCCAGAACCTCCAGCCCTTCGAGGCCGCCCAGCAGCGTCCATATCTCCGAGGGTTCGAGAACAAAGCCGTCCTCCCCCCGCCTCGGCTCGCCCGTCTCGGCGATCGCGTCCAGCGCAATCCTCGCGATCTTGTCGCGATCCACCCAGGTCAGCCGTTTCAGCAGGTCCTCCCAGGTCGCGCGCGAAGACTGCCGGCTGCGCAGGTAGTAGCGAATTGAGGTCGCCGCAAGCCCCGCCAGAAAGAACCCGGCGCAGAGAACAAAATAGAGGTTTCTCATGATCGCCTCCAGCTGCGAATCCGTATCAGGTCATACTCCACGCGCCGCTGCAGCGTATAAATCTGCATCCGCATCGCCTCGGGGAGTTCGCGCGGCGCGGGCGCCTCCTGCCACAGCGTGACGATCCAATACCCCAGGCATCCTGCGTAGATCGATCGGCGGAACAGCGAGAGCGCATCATAGACCCGCGAGCCCTGCGCGAGCCCGAAGTAGTTATCGGCGGTATAGAGCAGAACGCACACCACCGCAAAGACGCCAAAGCCCTGCGCGATTCTGGCTACATGCGTCCGCCAGGGCAGCCCCACGATGGCGGACAGCGCCATCATGCCGACGAACAGTTCGCTCATCAGGGCTGATGTGAAGAAGTCGCTGCGCAGCATCACCACCTGGATCAACCTGGGTGCAGCGGGAGATGCCAGGGAGGTTAAGACTGTTGCCACGATTGCGCTGATGCCGGTCATCCACAAAAACGCGCGCCGCACGTCGCGCGCCCACACACCGGTCGGGCAGAATACCTTACGGGCCAGTTCATAGAAAACGATCACCTGTAGCATCTCGTCGACGACTGCCATCGACCAGTAAGCGTAGAAATAGTCCCTTTGGGCGTGACGATCCACCAGGTGCAGCAGCACATAGAGCGCGATCGTCCGCGCCGCATAGAACGAAATCAGGGTGGTGAAGGCCGGGAACTTCGCTGCTCGGCGACGCGTCCACAGCACCGCCAACAGCGCGATGTGGCCCGCAAAGGTGGCCGCCCAGAAAAACTGATCGAGACCGGATAGATGCATGCTCGGCGCTCCGGTTTCGGGCGGCCACCTTGGGGGCTGATCCTCCCGATTCGCTAGCTCAAGTGTAGCGCAACTACGCCAGGCCCTGGATCGGTCGGCTCAGGGTCGCCACCACCCGGGCCGTTGTTGGCTGCCTGCGAGACTGTGGTGGCCAGGGAGTTGTGGTGGGTAAAGGTCCTGCTGGTGGTAGCGCCCAGCAGCATAACAAGAACGGCTAGGGTTGAATAGCGTACGATTTGCTTGATCACGGGGTGGGTCTCCTCTCAGCGCCATGCAGCGCTTGAGTAGGAGCCTATCGAGAGATCGACCTAAGTCATTGAATTATTAGTGGTTTGTTGCGTATAGGAAACCGTCGCCCGCTAAATCCCATCTAAGTGGCCGGTTAGCCTATAACGGGAGGCACAACCCGCTTTCTAATGCACGGGGGCGTGAGTTTGCCTATAAGCAACAACCCGGTTACCTTGTTGGATTCATATCGGACAAACAGAGTAACCGAAAACCTAACTCATCCGACAACGAAAATACCCCTAGTATCCTTTTATTTCTTTAACTTACATCTAATCCACGCCAGCTCACCCGTTGCTTATTGGCAATGCCCCCGGAAACCTCGTGTAGGATTGTCGCCCGCCTGACACAATCCATTAGGGGCTACGCAGAGTTGGATATGCCCTTGTGCTTGCCGTTCCTTAAGGACGGCAAGCATTTCCTTTTGCCCTCAATCCGACCGCCCCGGCCACTGTATCTCATTTGTAAACCATGCGATACACTGTTGCGTGGAAGTACGGTCGCGTCTTCATCGACCGCAAAAGGAATCCTCCGCGCACGCAACCATGCCCCACCTTCCCGGCATCGGCTTTGAAGGCAAATCCGATCTCACCCGCATCATGCGCCAGCTCGCCGGGTGAGCGCCCATCTTCGTTGTGTCATTGCTCAGGTTTTGCCCTGATGCCCCAAACTTCAACAGCCCGCGTTCCCACTCCGTCCGCCGCGGATCGCACTCCCTCGCGCCGCCGCCTCCTCGGCCCGCTCTGGCTGCAGATCATGGTCGGCATCGCGCTCGGAGTCGCCCTAGGCGTCCTCTTTCCCCACGCCGCCGTCACGCTCAAGCCCTTCGGCGACGCCTTCATCCAGCTCATCCGCATGACGCTGGCGCCCATCATCTTCTCCACCGTCGTCGTCGGCATCGCGCGCATGGGCGACCTCCGCGCCGTCGGCCGCGTCGGCGTAAAGGCCCTCCTCTACTTTGAGGTCGTCTCCACCCTCGCACTCCTCACCGGCCTCGTCGCCATCAACCTGCTCCATCCCGGCGTCGGCATGAACATCGACGCCGCGAAACTCGACCTCTCCACCATCGCCAACTACACCACCGGAGCGCAGCACGTCGGCCTCGTCCCGTTCCTCCTCGGCATCCTCCCCTCCAGCATTGGCGAGCCCTTCGTCTCCAACAACATCCTGCAGATCATCTTCCTCGGCATCCTCTTCGGCCTCGCCCTCGCGCCCATCCGCGCCGCCGCGCAGCCGCTGGTCCATCTCCTCGACCTCGTACTCAAGGTCATGTTCGCCATCGTCCGCATCATCATGCTCTTTGCGCCGCTCGCCGCATTCGGAGCCATGGCCTACACCGTCGGCCAGTACGGCCTCGCCAGCCTCCGTCCTCTGGTCGTCTTCACCGCCGAGCTCTGGGCCATTGCCGCGCTCTTCGTCATCGTCGTCCTTGGCGTCATCGCCCGCCTCGCCGGCTTCAGCCTCACCCGCCTGCTCGTCTATCTGCGCGATGAGCTGCTCATCACCGCCGGCACCTCCTCGTCCGAGGCCGTGCTCGCACCCGTCATGCTCAAGCTCGAAAAACTCGGCTGCGCGGAGTCGGTCGTCGGCATGGTCATGCCCGCCGGCTACACCTTCAATGCCGACGGCACCTCCGTCTACCTCGGCATGGGCGCCATCTTCCTCGCCCAGGCCACCAACACCCACCTCACCCTGCGCGACCAGATCACTCTCCTGCTCGTCCTCATGTCACCTCCAAGGGCTCTGGCGGAGTCGCCGGCGCAGGCTTCATCGCACTGGCCGCTACCCTCGCCTCGCTGCACTCCATCCCCGTCGCTGCGCTAGTGCTTCTGCTCGGCGTCGAGCGCATCACCAACATCCCGCGCGCCGTCGTCAACGTCATCGGCTCCAGCGTCGCCACCATCGTC